>OJQU01000329.1_pt1 | contig 34626 bp, 30 predicted proteins | sample 1598981 | NCBI WGS metagenome assembly OJQU01 (sample SAMN03922514, study PRJEB24848) | human gut metagenome | isolation source: stool sample | host: Homo sapiens | place: Germany | collected 2010-02 | reverse complement strand
GGTATCGCCAACGTTGAACTGGGGCTTCTCAGCCTTGATGCTGCCTTCAGAAATAATCTTCAGTGCGTCCATTTTTGAATCCTCCATTTGTTTTTAGACGTTCATGCACGGCACTTTGCCGTCAGAGGACCGCCCGTTTAATGATATTGTCATTAACCCCGCTGTGGTATCAGCGGACACTAACGCCTTAATAGGATAGCACAAAACGCCCGTAAAATCAAGCGATTTGCCCAAAATAATCCCAAAAATTTTCTGTTCTGCCCAAAAGGCATTCTTTGCCCGGGAAATCAGGCAAAGAGCTGCCGATCCGCCGTCAGGAAGCGCTTGCGCAGGATGCCTGCGCTGGCGGCAGGCAGACCGAACTTTTCTTCCAGAAAGCCGGTGAGCAGCGAGGGATTCAGGTTCAGCTCCTGTGCGGCAGGCAGGCAGAGCTCCATGCAGACACGATCTCCTGCGGTGGTATATTCCACCTGTGGGATGTGATCCTTGAGCTCTACGATCTTTTTGCCCTTTTTGCTGTGCTTTTCCACCGGGGCGCTTTCCAGCGCGTTATACTGTTCCAGCACAGCCGCTGCCGCCGCCGGGTAGGTGATCTGGTAGCAGGCAAAGGCGATGAGGTCAGCCTTCATCTGCACCGGGCCCACATGGGTAATGCGGATACCGGTGGGCATGATGGCATTCAGCTCGGCCTGCCACTGGGCAAAGTCCGGGTTCTCAGCCTCGGTCTTGACATCCACGCACTCACACTCGCTCTCCTGCCCCAGCGAAAGCGGGCAGGCAAAGGTCATGTAGATGTGGGGGTTGAAGCCCAGCGTGTGCCACACAGGCAGGCCGCTGCGCTTGAGCACCCGCTGCATCACCCGCTGCAGATCCAGCAGGGAGATGTAGGAGGCCTCATTCTTTTTCTCAAACGAGATTCTGACTGTAATCAAAGCAGGGACCTCCTAACAGATGATTGGCACCGCAGCCATGGCAGGCGCGGTTGCAGGGCTGGGTGGTCTGGGCGGCAAGGGCCTTGTTGTACTCCCGCACCAGATATTCGTGGGTCACACCGTAGTCCATATGGCTCCACGGGGTCACCTCGTCCAGCCCAATGGGACGCTGGCAGTAGAACTTGGGATCAATGCCCAGATCCTCAAACACCTGCATCCAGGTATCATACTTGAAGCACTCTTCCCAACCGTCAAAGTAACAGCCCCGTTTGTAGGCTTCCAGAATAACAGGAGCCAGCCGGCGGTCGCCCTTGGCGAATACGCCCTCCAGAAAACTGGTGGTGCTGTCGTGATAGTTCACCTTGATCTTGCGGCTGTGGACGCTTTCCAGCAGGTGCTTCTGCTTGGCCTGCAGGCTTTCCTCCGTGTCCATGGGCACGAACTGGAAAGGCGTGTGGGGCTTGGGCACAAAGCAGGCACAGCTGATGGTCACCTGTACGCCCCTGCCCTTGGCGTGCCTGGGGTTGGAGTAATAGAGATCTACCACCTTCTGGGCGGTCTCGGCAATGCCCTCAATGTCCTCCATCGTCTCGGTAGGCAGACCCATCATAAAGTAGAGCTTGACCGAGGAATAGCCGTTGGCAAAGGCCAGTGAGCAGGTCTTTTCGATCTCGTCCCAGGTAACATTCTTGTTGATGACATCCCGCAGGCGCTGAGTACCGGCCTCGGCCGCAAAGGTCAGGCCGCTCTTGCGCACCTTGGTGGTCTTTTCGATCAGGCTCTGGGAGAAGTTGTCCATCCGCAGGGAGGGCAGCGAGAGGCTGACGTGCTCCTTGGGGGCCCACTCATTCAGATCATCCAGCAGTTCTTCCAGCTGGCCGTGGTCGGAGGTGGACAGGCTGGACAGGCTCAGCTCCTCATAGCCGGTGTTGGCACACAGATCCTGTGCCGCCTTATTCAGCAGGCTGGCATCCCGCTGGCGCATGGGGCGGTACAGGAAGCCCGCCTGACAGAACCGGCAGCCGCGCACACAGCCGCGCAGCACCTCAATGCTGGCACGATCCTGGATGGCACCCACCATGGGCACAACAAAGTTCGTTGGCGGGGCAAACTCGTTCAGATCCTTGATGATAGCCTTGGTGATGACCGCCGGGATGCCCGGCTCGTTGGGGGTAATGGCTTTGACCCGGCCGTCCTCAAAGTAGGTCACATCGTAGAAGGCAGGGATATAGACCCCGGGGATCTTTGCAATGCGGCGCAACAGCTCCTTTTTGGAGACGCTGCCCTCTTTCTTGGCGCGCTCGATCTCGGCGCAGATGGAAGGCAGCTGGTTCTCACCCTCACCCAGCTGGATGACATCAAAGAAATCCGCAATGGGCTCCGAGTTGCAGGCGCAGGGGCCGCCCGCCACAATCAGGGGCCAGTGCTCGTTGCGGTCCTTTGCGTAGAACGGAATGTGCGCCAGATCGAGCATGGCCAGAATGTTGGTATAGGAAAGCTCGTACTGTAGGGTAAAGCCCACCGCATCAAAATCGGTCAGGGGGTCCTTGCTTTCCATAGTGTACAGGGGCAGGTCCAGCCGCTCCATCTCAGCCTTCATATCCAGCCAGGGCATAAAGGCCCGCTCACACCACCAGTTCTCATGGCTGTTGAGCAGCTCATACAGGATCTTCTCACCGAGGAAGGACATGCCCACCTCGTAGGTATCCGGGAAGCAGAATGCAAACCGGACATCCACCTTTTCTTTGTCTTTATACACGCTGCCCGGTTCGCCGCCGGTGTAACGGCCCGGCTTCTGCACCCGGCCCAGCGCTTCTTTCAGCTTGGGATCAAACATCAAGTTCCTCCATTGACAGAACAGTTTTACTTCATTCGTTTTATTGTACCCGATTCTGCCGGGAAATGCAATCATTGTTTTGGAGGCACCACCATCCGCACGCCGCCAGCTGTGCCCCATCCAGCGGCGGGATGGGCAGGAGGTTGAAAGCCCCGGTCAGGAGGTTGGCCGCCAGAAAGGCACTGGCCCGGATGGTGGCCCGCTGTTCCAGCCGAAGCATCCAGAGCCCGGCCAGCACCAAATTCACCGCAGGGCCTGCCGCGGCAAGGAGAGCGGTCTGCCACAGGGTCATTTCCCTGCCCCGGGTGCGCATACAAAAGCCGGTAAGGGTGACTTCAATGGGCGGAAACTGCCTAAACAGGGCAAGATATACCCCGATGTGCCCCCACTCATGCAGGAATGCTGCCAGCAGCCCCAGCCGCAGAAACCCGCTTGCATCGAAATAGAGCAGAACGTACAGCGCCCCGCAGAGCAGCAACGGGTCCCGGAACACAAGCGGCCCGTACCGGAACCGATGCCACATCATGGCAGGCTCAGTGCGGCAGAAGGATCATACCGGATGCCGCCTGTCAGAAATTCAAAGTGCAGGTGTGCCCCGGTGGCACGGCCCGTCTGTCCGGCGGTGCCCAGCCGCTGGCCTGCTGCAACCACCTCCCCGGCCCGGACATAGAGATACTGCATGTGGGCATAGAGCGTTTCCTGCCCATCCCCATGGGTCAGCCGGACATAGTTGCCGTAAGCGGCTCCACGCCGGGCGGCGGTCACCACGCCGTCCAGTGCCGCAAGGACCGGTGTGCCCTCCGCGCAGGCAAGGTCCACGCCCCGGTGGAAGGCTTTTTCCCCGGTAAAGGGATCTTTCCGCCAGCCATAAGGGTCAGAGACACGCCACGCCGCCGTTTCCAGCGGGAAGCAGAGGATCTGCCCCGGCTTTGCCTGTTTCAGGCTGGCTCCCGCCGGGACATTTTTGCCCGCACAGACCGGGAGCACCCTGCCCGCCAGCAGAATGATCAGCAGCACCGTCAGAGCCAGCACCGCCGCCCGTTGATATCGATTGTGTTTCCCTGCTCGTCCATGTTTTGCCTGCATCTTTTCGCCCTCCGTTCTGGAAAGTGTATGCAGAAGGAAGATTACTGAGAACCAAAACACCCCCTGGGAGATTTCCCAGAGGGTGCTCGTTCCGTATTTACCGGCGGAGCCAGTCATGGAGCCGCTGGAAGAGGCTGGGGTGGCCGTGCCGTTCCGCGCGATCAACAGCGTGCGGAGCGGGTGCGCTCTGCACAGCCGGAGCAGGTGCTGCTTTCACCGTGGCAGGCTGTTTTGCTGGCTCTGCGGGCTGCTCCGCCACCTGAACCGGCTCCGGTCTCGTTTCGGGCTCAGACGGCCGTTCCAGTGCCTTTGGCTCGGGCTGCTCCGGTTCTGCCGCAGAAGCAGCATCCCGGGCGAGCCAGTCATCCCGGAGCAGATCGTACATGTCCATCTGGCCGTTGACAAGGGGCTCACCGGGGGCCGCTTTCACCTTCTGATAGCTGCCGTCTGCCCGCATCTCCCGGGCATTGACGTTATCCCGCAGCTGCAGCTGCAGGATATCGCTCAGCTTCTGGATGAGGACAGGGTCCTCCACCCGGACACCCACCTCCACGCGGCACTCGGTGTTGCGGGTGAGAAAATCGCCGGAGGCGATATAGATGCGGGTGGTCACGCCATCGTAGAAGCTGTAGATGCGGCCATGCTCAAGGTAGCGGCCCACCAGACTGCGGATATGCAGGTTCTCGGTCTTACCTGGCACCTCGGCGCGGACACAGCAGATACCGCGCACGATCATATCGATGCGAACCCCCGCACAGCTGGCTTCTTCGAGCTTTAGGATGATATCCCGATCCGAGATGGAGTTGTTTTTCAGGATCATGGATGCCGGACGGCCCAGCTTGGCGGCATTGATGACCCGGTCCATCTCGTCCAGCAGCACGCTCTTGAAGCGCAGAGGAGCCACCAGCATCTTCTCGGTGGTCTCCGTCAGCTTCTGCACGGCAAGGTTCTGGAACACGTTGGAGGCTTCCTCACCGATGCCCAGATCTGCCGTGATGAACGAATAATCGGTATAGAGCTCACTGGTCTTTTCGTTGTAGTTGCCGGTGCCGATCTGGGTGATGTAGCTGTAGCCCTGCGGGCCCTTCTTGGTGATGAGGGTCAGCTTGGAGTGCACCTTGTAATCATCAAAGCCATAGAGGATAGTACAGCCAGCCTCTTCCAGCTGCTTGGACCAGTCGATGTTGTTCTGCTCGTCAAAGCGGGCACGCAGCTCCACCAGAGCCACCACTTCCTTGCCGTTTTCGGCGGCTTCGATCAGGGCCTGCACGATCTGGGATTCCCGCGCCATCCGGTAAAGGGTCATCTTGATGGAGATGACCTCCGGATCCCGCGCAGCCTTTTTCAGCATCGCGATGAAGGGGCGGATGGACTGATACGGATAACTGAGCAGGACATCGTGCTTTTCTACCTCGGCAGCAAGGTCATAATCCTGGGGCGGCAGCATGGGCCGGGCCGAGGGATAGAATAGCTCCGGGTTGCCCTCGGCCTCCATTTTCCCGGTGAGCTTGTAGAAGAAGCTCAGATCCAGTGGGCTCTTCTGGGCAAATACCCGCTTATGGCTCAGCTCTAATTTGTCGCAGAGGAGACGCAGGATCTCCTGCGGGGCCGTGGGAGTCACCTGCAGGCGGACAGCGGCCAGCTTGCGGCGGCGCTTGAGCAGGTCGGCCATGATCTCGCGGTAATCGATATCATGGTCCATCATGCCCTCTTTCACATCAATGTCGGCGTTGCGGGTGACGCGGAACAGGCACTTTTCCTGCACGGCATCCTTGCCGAAGATAAGGGACGCATAGTGGAGCACCAGTTCCTCGGTCAGGGCAAACTCGGTCTTGCCCTCCCGGCGCACCAGGATCAGCCGCTCCATCTGGCTGGAGATGGGGATCATACCAAGGCTCTGGCCCTCTTTCTCCTTGAGCAGAGCGCCAAGGTAGATTTCCTTATTGCGCAGGAACGGGAACGGGTGGCGGTTGTCCACAATCTGCGGGCTGAGGATGGGGAACAGCTCGTTCTGGAAGTATTTTTTCCAGAAACGCTCCTGTTCCTTATCCATCGCATCGAAGTTTACCTTTTTATACCCGCAGGCATCCAGATTTTCCAGCGCCTTCTCGTAGTATTTATCGCAGTCCTCCTGCAGATGGGCAACCTTGGGCATGATGGCGTTCAGCTGTTCCTCGGCCGTCATATTGGTCTTGTTCTCACGCTTGTCTTTGTCTTTCTGACTGCGTGCAAGGTTGGCGCGCTCCTGCAGGGAGCCCACACGCACCATGAAAAATTCATCCAGATTGGAGCCATAAATGGCAAGGAATTTCACCTGCTCTGCCAGCGGGACATTCTTATCCTTGCCCAGCACCAGCACACGGCGGTTAAAGTCCAGCCAGCTGAGTTCACGGTTGATGAAGATCGTATCCTCTTTCATAGTAGTTTACTCCCTTTTTCCCTGACCTGCGGCTTTCGCCGCAGCGCTTCAGCTCACATAAGCAAGCCCATCCCACTCTTCCACCACCGCTTCTGTCAGGCCGGGCACGGCGGCGGCTTCTTCCACCGCAGCAAAGCGCCCGTACTGCTCCCGGTATTCGATGATGGCCCGGGCGCGCTGTTCCCCCACCCCCGGCAGGGTGCAGAGAGCGTTCTGCCCGGCGGTATTCAGATCGACCCGCGCCAGCTGGATGAGCGGTGTTTCACTCCCGGCTGCACGGCCCGGCCCTGTCTGCCGCGGAACGGCAAACCCAAACGCCAGCGCAACGCACACCGCGCAGACAAGGGCCGCTGTCCACAGAAATCTCTGTTCTGTTTTTGTGAGATTGGCTTTCTTCATCCCATTGTACCCGACTTTCTCTGAAAAAGAAAGCCCTCTGCGGAGAATTTGCAGAGAGCTTTACAATGATTTTACGCAGAAGTTTCCGCACGGCGCACCATGCCATACAAAAGCTCTGCCGCTGCACCGGCATCGTGGTCGGTCAAGGTCATCCGGTTGGCGGCAAGGCGCAGTTCAGGCGCGGCATCCGCAGGCACAACGCTCTCCCCCGCCAGATGGACAAGGTCGAGCATCTGCGTGCAGCCGGCCAGCACCGTCAGCTGCTCGGCGGCATAGCCGGAGGGAGGGCAGACGGCGTTGAGCATGGCACTGCCTGAGACAAGGCCCGGGGTAAGCACCAGCGTATCCTGTGCAAGGCGCTCCGCATGCAGGAAGGCTGCCGCGTCCCCCAGCGCCTTTTGCAGCGTGGGCAGAATGGGCATCTGCTTTTTGTCCTGATAGAACAGGATGCGCAGAACGTCCTCACCCTTGACATCAGCGGCGTTGCTCAGCACAAAGGGAGTCCACTCCTGCTTGAGGTGGAACACCAGTCCCTCGCTCATCCGCACAGCGCGGGTGGAGCCATCGCGCATCTGCAGGGCAATGCCAACGCCGGACAGGGAGGGCAGCATCTTCAGGACAGACTCCTCCATCCCCTCAAAGCTGCACAGCGCGGTGCCGGAGCCCTCCGAAAAGTTGTAGGCCAGTGTGCCGCCGCAGACCAGCGCGGGCGCACTGAGCCGCACCCCGCCCAACAGAGAGCGGACCGCCCGGGGCGAGCGCTGAGAGAAAACGGTCAGCCTGCCGCCCCTGCTGGCAAAAAGCTGCAGCACGTCCCGCTGGAGCTGGGGCAGATTGCCTGCGGCATCCAGCAGCAGGCTGTCCAGATCACAGAGGACTAAGGTCTGGTCAATGGTCGTCTCTTTCATAGGGTATTTCCTCCTGTGCGCTGACGGAGCGTGGTCAAGAAGCGGGTGAAGTAATCCGGCAGCTCAGAATCGAAACGCAGGTGTTCCCCCGTAATGGGGTGAACAAACCCCAGCGTTTTTGCATGCAGGCACTGACCATGCAGGCTGGTGATGCAGTTGTGGGGGCCATACACCGGGTCGCCCGCCACCGGGTGGTGGATGGAAGCCATGTGAACGCGGATCTGGTGGGTACGGCCCGTTTTCAGGCGGCACTCCAGCATCGTGAACTCGCCCAGCCGTTCCAACACCTTGTAGCCGGTATAGGCGTACTTTGTGTGGGGCTCACTGGCCGGATAGACCGCCATCTTCTTGCGGTCGGTCTTGCTGCGGCCCAGGTTGCTCTCCACAAAACCCTCATCCTGGGCAAAGCCGCCATAGACGATGGTATTGTAGGCCCGCTCCACGCTGTGCACTGCCATCTGCTGGGAAAGGCCGATGTGGGTTGCATCATCCTTTGCCACCACCAGCAGACCGCTGGTGTCCTTATCGATGCGGTGGACGATGCCGGGCCGGATCTCGCCGCCAATGCCGGAAAGGCTGCCCTTGCAGTGCCAGAGCAGAGCGTTGACCAGGGTGCCGTCCGGGTTGCCGGGAGCCGGGTGGACGACCATCCCTTTGGGCTTGTTGACCACCAGAAGGTGTGCATCCTCATAGAGGATGTCCAGCGGGATCTCTTGCGGCACAGCCTCGATGGACTTTGCGTCGGGGATCTCCAGCAGGATGATATCCCCCGCCTTGAGCTTCAGGCTCTTGGCCGGGGCCTTGCCGTTGCAGAGCACATGACCCTCCGCCACAAGGCCCTGCAGGGCGCTGCGGGAAAGGCCGGTATCCTCGCCGCTCAGAAAGCGATCGATGCGCTGGCCTGCGCCCTCGGCTTCTACGATGTATTCACGCTGCTCCATGGCTTACTGCTCCTTCGGGCCCTTTTTCGTATCCTCGTGCAGCTCCTCCAGGAAAATGACCAGCACCCAGAGTGCCACACCAACACAGACACAGATATCTGCAAAATTGAACACTGCGAACCGCATGAACAGCAGGTTGATGTAATCCACCACCTCGCCGTTCAGCACACGATCGATCAAGTTGCCGATGCCGCCGCCCAGCACCAGGATGAGTGCGGCCTGCTGCAGACGGTTGTTCCGGCTGCGGAAGAACAGCCAATAAGCAACCAGCAGCAATGCTGCGCTGGTTGCAACGATCAAAAACAGCTGCTTGCCGCTGAGCAGGCTGAATGCCATGCCCTGATTGAGCACGAACCGCAGCTCCACCACATGGGGGATCAGCGGCATTGCGCCCACCGGCTGCAAAGCGCTGACAGCCCAGAACTTGATGGCCTGATCGAGGCCGACCAGCGCCGCAACGCACAGCAGATTGAAGATCACAAATGCCATAAAAATACTCCCAACGGCGGCACGCTGCCGCCTGTGTTCTGATACCAAAAAGCGGCGCTCCCTGCTCGAAAGGAGCGCCGCAGCGTTTAATTCAGGAAGGCTTATGCTTCCACCACGCTTGCGCAGCGTGCGCAGAGGGTGGGATGTGCGGCGTGGGTGCCGATGTCTGCGGAATACTTCCAGCAGCGCTCGCACTTTTCGCCGGTGGCATGTGCAGCAGCAACGCCCAGACCCTCAACAGCGGAGGCAGAACCACCCTCGCCCTTGACCAGCTCCACATGGGAGACGATCATCAGGTCAGCCAGCTCGTCCATAGGAATGCTGTTCAGCAGGTCATAGACGGCATCATTGCAGTACAGGGTAACGGAAGCTTCCAGAGAAGCACCGATGGTCTTTTCTGCACGGGCCTGCTCCAGCACCTTCTTGACCTCGTCACGGACAGCAATGAGCTGTGCCCACTTGGCCTTGAAGGCATCGTCTGCAGCGTACTGGCCTGCCTTGGGCATTGCCTCGAACACAACGTACTTGTTCATGCCTTCGGTCTTGGGCAGGAAATCCCAGATCTCCTGGCTGGTGAAGCAGAGGATGGGGGCAATGATCTTGTCCAGTGCGACCAGGATCTTGTACATGGTGGTCTGGGCAGCCTTGCGGCCCACACCGTTGGTGCAGTACAGGCGGTCCTTGGTCACATCCAGGTAGAAGTTGGACATGGCAACAACGCAGAAGTTGTAGACGGCGTGATAAACCTTGTTGAAGTCATACACATCGTAGCCGGCCTTGGCATTCACGATCAGGTCATCCAGAGCAGCCAGTGCCCAGCGGTCGATCTCCTGCAGCTGGTCATCTGCCACACAATCGGTGTTGGGGTCAAAGCCATCCAGATTACCCAGAATGAAGCGGGCGGTATTGCGGATCTTGCGGTATGCCTCGCTCAGCTGCTTGAAGATATTCTTACCGGCGCGCACATCCACAGTGTAGTCGGAAGAAGCGACCCACAGGCGGATGATATCCGCGCCATAGTCCTTGATGATCTCGCTGGGCTCCACGCCGTTGCCGGCGCTCTTGTGCATCTGCTTGCCCTGCTCGTCCACGACCCAGCCGTGGCACAGAACGGACTTATAAGGTGCGCAGCCCTTGGCAGCCACGCTGGTCAGCAGGCTGGACTGGAACCAGCCGCGGAACTGGTCGCCGCCCTCCATATACATGTCGGCCGGGAAGCGCAGCTCCGGGCGCTCCTCCAGAACGGCAGCGTGGGTGGAACCGGAATCGAACCAGACATCCATGATGTCGGTATCCTTGGTCCACTCGGAAGCGCCGCACTTCTCGCAGACTTCACCTGCGGGGATGATCTGCTCTGCCTCATACTTGTACCAGGCATCGGAGCCTTCCTTGCGGAACAGCTCGCTGACAGCCTTGATGGTGGCATCGGTGATGTGGTAAGCGCCGCACTTCTTGCAGTAGAAAGCCGGGATGGGCACACCCCAGGTACGCTGACGGCTGATGCACCAGTCGTTGCGGTCACGGACCATGCCCTTCATGCGGTCGTGGCCCCAGTCAGGCATCCACTTCACGGTGTCGATGGCCTTGTAGACATCGTCACGGAACTTGGCAACAGAGCAGAACCACTGCTCGGTGGCACGGAAGATGATGGGGTTGTGGCAGCGCCAGCAGTGGGGGTACTGATGCTTGATGTGCACCTGACCCATGATGACACCGGCTTCGGTCAGGTCGGCCAGAATGGTCTTGTTGGCAGCCCAAACACGCTGACCTGCGTACTTACCGGCCAGCTCCGTCAGGCAGCCAGCGTCGTCCACAGGAACAGTGATGGGCACGTTGTATTTCTGAGAAACATTGAAGTCGTCCACGCCGTGGCCGCCTGCGGTGTGGACGCAGCCGGAACCGCTTTCCAGCGTGACATGGTCACCCAGGATGACAGTACCCTCCTTGGGCAGGTAGACGTGATGATAGCGCATCAGCTCGAACTCGGCGCCGGAAACAGGCTCGCCCACGATCTCGTAGTTCTCAATATGGCAGGCATCCATCACGCTCTTGACCAGCTCGGTGGCCATGATATGGTACTCCTCGCCGATCTTGACAAAGGAATACTCAAAGGCACCGTTCAGGCAGATGGCCTCGTTGGCGGGCAGGGTCCAGGTGGTGGTGGTCCAGATCACGAAGTAGGTCTTATCCATCGGGATACCGTGCTTTGCCAGCACACCGTTGGGGTCCTGAGAAACGTGGAAGCGGACGAAGATGGAATCGCAGTCGTCCTCGCCGTACTCGATCTCGGCCTCAGCCAGAGCGGTGCGGCAGTCGGGGCACCAGTACACAGGCTTCAGGCCCTTATAGATGTAGCCCTTCTTGGCCATCTCGCCAAAGATCTCGATCTGGCGGGCCTCGAACTCAGGCTTCAGGGTCAGGTAGGGGTGCTCAAAGTCACCGATAACGCCCAGACGCTTGAACTGGTCGCTCATAATGTCGATATGCTCGGTGGCAAACTTTTCGCAGATCTGGCGCAGCTCCAGCTTGGAGATGTCCTTCTTCTTCTCGCCCAGAGAGGACAGAGCCTTCAGCTCAATGGGCAGGCCGTGGGTATCAAAGCCGGGCACATAGGGAGCCTGGAAGCCCTCCATGTTCTTGTCGCGGATGATGATATCCTTGATGATCTTGTTCAGGGCGGTGCCCATGTGGATGTTGCCGTTTGCATATGGAGGACCGTCGTGCAGGACAAACTTGGGCTTGCCGTCGTTGTGCTTGATCAGATTGTTGTACAGGTCGTTCTTCTCCCAATCCTCCAGCATGACGGGCTCCTTCTTGGGCAGACCGGCACGCATCTCAAACAGAGTCTTGGGCAGATTCAGGGTACTGTCGTACTGAGACTTATTCTTAGCCAATGGTTACACACTCCTCTAATTTACTAAAACGCTTTGGGATCACTCGCTGAACTTCACGCCCTTAAAAGCGGCGTAGTCCGGCGCTGCAGCCTCATCCTCGGCGGCAGGGGCAGGGGCCGGGGGCGGGTCGAGCTTGAGCTGGCTCTCGTCCTGTGCCCAGAACTCCTCGCTGGTCTTTTCATCCGCAGGGGTCTCGTCCTCAGCATCCACATCCGCTGCAGCGGGCTGTGCCTCGGCGATCTCCTCGGTCACAGCGGCGGCAGTGGTCTCGGCAGCTGCCGCCTCATCCTCGGCAGGAACATTCTCAGCGGGCTCCTCCTTCTGGAACTCAGGCAGACGGCTCAGAGACTCAACATGGCTGCGGTACAGGTTCAGCACATCGGACTTGAAGCGGGTCACTTCCAGCCGGACGCGGTCATACTCGCGCTCCTGGGCAAGCTTTTTCTCGTTTGCCTCGTTGATGATCTCATCCGCGCGGTCACTTGCTTTTTGCAGCAGCTCGTTGGCATCACGGATAATATCATCACCGCGCAGATTTGCGCGATGCAGGATCTCTTCCGACTTCTGGTTTGCTTCCCGGATGACATTCTCACCCATCCGCTGGGCATTGATCAGCGCGCTCTTGAGCATATCGCCGTCAGCCTCGTAGCTCTCCATTTCCTTGTGCAGACGCTGATTCTCGGCGGTCAGCTCAGCGATCTGGCGGCGCAGCTCCTCAGCCTGATCTTCATCCTGCTTCAGCTGCTCCTCTACTTTATCCAGGAAACGGTCCACCTCTTCGGTCCGGTAGCCGCGGATGTTCTTTTCAAACTGTGCAGCACGCACATCCTGCGGGGTCAGCATAGTGGTTTCCTCCCTTTTCATTCAATATTGAAAAAACTCGATGATCGATCGGTCTTTTTTGCTTTTTCCGGGCAGGGCCGTCAGGCCAAAGCGCCCCTTGCCGCGCACCGTGAATACATCACCCTCATACACCGGGGCGTGGGCACTTTCGGCAGGCAGATGGTTGATCTCCACCCGGCCCGCCGCGATCCACTCACACGCCTGCCCGCGGCTGCAATGGAGCATGGCCGCAAGCACAGCGTCCAGCCGCAAAGAGGACACGGTGGCTGTCTGCGTTTTGCGCTCTGCCTGTGGGAATTCAGGCACCTCATCCAGCGAAAGCAGCGTGGTGGTGACCTCTGTCCGGCCCACCTGCAGCAGTTCCCGGCAGATAAGCTCCCCCGCCGTTTCCAGCGCAAAGACATAGGCAGTGCCCGGTGTATCGGCCAGGAGCACGATGTCTCCCAGCGCTTCCCGACGCAGCTCCAGCCCCATCAGGCTGCCCAGATAATCCTTGTGGCCCGGCAGTGCCGCCCCGGAAAGGGTGCGGCAGGTCAGCTTCACACAGCACAGCGGGCTTGCAGGGTAGCAGCCCTCCGGCTCCAGGCAGAGCAGCTTCCGCTCTGCTCCGGGCCAGCCGCCCTCAAAATGATGGTCACTCTCCGGCACATCGGCACGGTTCAGCGCCGCGCGGGCCAGATCCTGTTCCCTGTCGCTCAAAAAGCCGGAGTAGCGGGCAATGCCGCGTCCCTCGGCCGCGCGGGCCAGATCTTCTACATGCCGCATCAGAAAGCGCTCTTCATCGGTGCGGGCGGGCACAAAGCCCCGCACTGCCCTGGGAGCAGGATCAATAGAACGCGCCATTGTTCTCCAGCTCGTCCAGCAGATCGCCCATAATGTCCACGTTGTACGGGGTAATAATGAAGGTGCTGTTGGCAACGCGCTTGATCTGGCCGTTGTTGGCGTAAGCCACGCCGGACAGGAAATCCACCAGACGGCGGGAAACTTCCTTGTTGGTAGACTCCAGATTCAGCACGACCGTGCGCTTGTTGTTCAGGTGGTCTGCAATGGTGCTGGCATCCTCAAAGCGCTCGGGCTTTACCAGAACAACCTTGAGCTGGGTGGTGGCGTGGATGTTGACCACCTTGTTCTTCTTCTGGGCACCCTCCACCGGCTCTTCCTCTGCATCGTCCATGCCAACGCCGAGACCGCTGTTGTTGTTCACCATCTGGGGGCCGTCGTCGATGTACTGATCGTCGTAATCGTCCTCACCGCCGAAAAGGCCCTTTTTGAGACTATCCACGAAAGACATAGTATCTGCTCCTTTCATTCGGGCAGCCGCAGCTGCCTGGCGCCTTTTGCAAAAGAGATGCAAATAGCTTTTACTATTATCGGATTTTTTGCCGCAGATGTCAATAACTACAAAAGTTTTCCATCATACAAATTTTGTCCGGAGACAATAATCTCGTCATAAAGCCGAACCTGACTGACAGAACCAGCCGTTCCGCTGGGCAAAACGATGAGGTCATCGCCATCCGTGATCTGCGGATGGGCATCGTCCACAGGGTCGATGCGGCAGAAGCGGGCCAGGTTGCCGTACTTCACATACACGCCGGGGATGTAGTTCTCGCCCTGACCCTCTGCCTCGGAGCCATCCTCCTTGAGGTAGTGCACCGCAGCAGCAGGCACCCGCAGGCCGGTGTTGCGTCCCACGATGATCTGGGCATCGGCACAGTTCAGCCGGAGCACATCGCCGTTGATGATCTCGCAGGAGAGGACGAAGCGGGCAATGTCGTTTTCCGCATCAATGTTCACCTCGCTGACCTTTGCCTTGAGGGGCGTTTCCACTTGACCGGGAAAACGGATCTCAACGCTCTTGGTCAAGGGCTTGCCGTCCCTGCCCAGCAGCTTTTCCGCCTGTTTGGCCGAGCATACCCCGGCATAGTACCAGGTAAAACCTGAAACGATCTTTCCCGCGCAGCCGTCCAGCGCGATCTCCGGGGAGGATTCGACGTAAGCTTTCAGGTTGGCTGCATCCAGCGCAAGGATATCGGCAGAACCTGCGTTCAGCCGCCCGGAACTGGAGCTGCGGATGAAATAGCCCGTCTGCGGGGCCGTGATCTGGGACGGATTGCCCAGCTGAGACTGCACCGTGGCGGCCTGCTGGGTCAGCGCGGTAATCTGGTCGGAGAAGCTGGCCACCTCGCCGGTGATGACCCAGAGCTTGTTCTGGGCCAGAATGTAGTTTTCCTTCTCCGCATCGGTATCCTCGTAGTCCCCCGCATCCAGCGAATCCATCAGGTCGTACAGAGCGGCGGAACGGTTCTTGCGCAGGGATTCCAGCTGCACCGAAGTGGTGTTCTGGGAGCGCTGTAGCAGGTCGATCTGGTCATTGATCTGGGTCAGCTGCTGGCGCAGGGTAGCCTGCGCTGCATCGCTGTAGATCTCAGCTACCGCTGTGCCTGCCGAAACACGTTCGCCGTCTGCCACCAGATATCCCAGCGTGCCGCCGCCCGCAACGTAGCTTTCCTCAAACAGGAGCACTCCTTCGGCATCCACGGTGTCCTCCACCGTAGCCAGCAGGGCGGTCTCGTAGGTATTGGGCGGAAACAGCACCTGCATTGCCTGATAGCCCACATACAATGCCGCCAGCAGCAAAAACACGATAACGACAGCGGCCAGCGTTTTCAGTGCGCCGGAGATGCCCTCGCGGTTTTCTTCCTGCATATCGCTCATCCTTTCGCTAAAAATTCATTTGTGAGACGTGCGGCCTGTTCCCGGACATCCGGGGCAGAGGCATCCAGCCAGCAGATACCCTCCATGTGGCGGAACCAGGTCAGCTGGCGCTTGGCATAGTTGCGGGAAGCCTGTTTCAGCTTCTCCACACAAGGGGCAAGCGCGCTCTCCCCCGCAAAGTAGGGGAAGAATTCTTTGTATCCGATGGCCTGGGCCGCCGTCTTATAAGTATCCCGGTGTTCCCACACATGTTTTGCCTCGTTCAGCAGATCCTGCTCCATCATCTGATCCACCCGCAGGTCGATGCGGCGGTAGAGCTGGGCGCGCTCCGGAAAATCCAGCCCAAGGATCAGAGAACGGTAGGGCTTTTCGGGCGGGAGTGAGTCTGCTTTCTGCTCACTGAGCTTTTTGCCGGTGGCGCGGTAATGTTCCAGCGCCCGCAGCACCCGGACATGGTTGTTCGGATGGATGGCCGCCGCCGCTTCGGGGTCCACTACCTGCAGCTCCGCATACATGGCTTCCGGGCCTTTTTCATTCAGTTCCGCGGCCAGCTGTTCCCGCAAACCGTCCGGCGTTTTCTCAGCAGCAAAGCGGACGCCATACAAAAAACTCTGGACATAGAGCCCGGTGCCGCCCACGAGGATGGGCAGATGTCCTCTGCCGGAGATCTCATGCTCCAGTGCTCCGGCCAGCGCGGTGAAATCCGCCACGCTGAACGGTTCATCAGGCTGCAGGATATCCACCCCATGGTGCGGAATGCCGCAGGTCTCCTCGGGGGTCACCTTGGCGGTGCCCACATCAAGCCCTTTGTAGATCTGCATCGAATCGGCGCTGATGATTTCCCCGCCGAACTGCTCGGCCAGCGCAACGCCCAGCGCGGTCTTGCCGGAAGCCGTGGGGCCAACCACGGCCAGCACCGGGTGCTTTTTGTTACACGATCCGTCCAAACTGCTTTTCCAGCTCCTTCCGGGTCAATTTAAGAACACAAGGCCTGCCATGGGGGCAGAAGGGCGGCACCTCGCCCGAGAGGATCTTTTCAGCCAGTGCCATCAGCTCCTGAGGAGAGGTCTTATCCCCCGCCTTGATGGCCGCGCGGCAGGAGATGGAATGGAGCACCCACTCGGTCTTTTCGCTCAGGGCATCGCGGCTGCCCTTGGAGAGCTTATCCGCTAGCTCCACCAGCAGATCCTCGGCACTGCCCTGTTCCACATCCGCGGGCACAGAGCGCAGGAACACGCTGTTGCCGCCAAAGTCATCGATCTCCAGTCCGGCGCTTTCCAGCAGCTCAAGGTTGGAGAGGAGGGCAGTCTTTTCCTCCGCCGACAGCTCCACCACCAGCGGCTCCAGCAGCAGCTGGGCCGGAACATCTCCATAGTTTGCCGCCAGCTTCTCGAAAAGCTGGCGCTCGTGGGCGGCATGCTTATCAATGATGCAGATCTCTTCCCCGCGCTCGGCAAGGATGTAGGTCTTGAAAATCTCACCCACATAGCGCAGAGGGGCAGGGCCTTCCTGCACGTCAAAGCCCAGCTGTTCCGGCGTATCCTCGGCAGCAGAGGTCTGCTGCGGAGCTGGGGCGGCAGGCATTTCCTCCTTGGGGGCAGGATCCCATGCCGCCATGTGGTCCTGATGTTCGGGCAGATCTGCACTGTCCGGTTCAATGTCCAATGCACCTTCTCCCAGCGCTGCGGCAAAGGCGGGTGCTTCTGGCTCACTCTCCGTGGGAGCTGGTGCCGGGCTGTGCAGGGTGGCATCCTGCCGGATGGGCAGGCCCGATGCAACCGTTGTCCAGCTGTGCTCTGTCGGCTTTTCCTCGACAGTGCCCGGCACAGGCAGGATATCTGGGTGGCTTGCAGGTGCCGGACGGGACGGCGGTGCTGCTGCCGGTGCCGGAGTGAAGCTCCGGAAGCTCCGCTGGGGCTGAGGGGTATGCTCATGGAGCGTTCCCGGCTCAGCCTGGCCCGGAATGATGGCGGAAAGTCCTGTAAAGTTATTCTTCTTTACATCTTTTTCTATCGTGTTATCATTTATTTCCAATTTGTTGGATTCTTCATTCTTTTTATCCTCTTCAAAGGCGAAGCGCCGCTCTCCGGTGCCCGGTTGGGCCAGTGCCAGCTTGACAGCGTGATAAACGAGGTCAAAGATATCGTTTTCCCGGGCAAAGCGCACCTCAGTCTTGGCCGGGTGGACATTGACATCCACAAGGTCAGCGGGCATTTCCAGAAGCAAGATTCCTCCAGGGAACTTGCCCTGCATCGTGGTGCCTTTGAACGCTGTTTCCATGGCCGCCATCATGGTGCGGTTGCGGACATAGCGCCCATTGATGTAGAAATACTGCATACTGCGGCTGGCGCGGCAGCTCCTGGGCTGGGTGATGAGGCCCCACACCCGGTACACCCCTTCCTGATTGTCCAGCTCCATGAGATCACGGCTGAATTCCCGGCCCAGCACCGCGTAGGCGGCACTGCGCAGCTTGCCGTCACCGGGGGTGACATACTGCAGCTTACCCTCCCGGACAAACTTGAAGCTGACCTCAGGGTGGCTCAGGGCCACATGGGCCACAATATCCGCCACAAAGGTACCCTCGCTGGAATCCTTTTTGAGGAACTTCATCCGGGCCGGGGTGTTGTAGAACAGATCCTGCACCCGGATGGTAGTGCCCACGCCGCGTGCACCGGGCTCCAGCGGATAATCCTCGCCGCCCTCGATGCGGTAGACGGAGGCGCACTCGTCGTTCTCAGTACGGGTCAGTACTTCTACCCGCGCCACGCTGGCAATGGAAGCCAGCGCCTCTCCACGGAAGCCCAGGGTGTGGATATGGTTCAGATCATCCTCCGTCCGGATCTTACTGGTGGCGTGGCGGATGAATGCCGTGGGGATATACTCTGCTTCAATGCCCGAGCCGTTGTCGCTGATCTCGATCAGCTTCACGCCGCCTGATTCAATGGTCACGGTGATCTGGCTTGCCCCGGCATCAATGGCGTTTTCCAGCAGCTCCTTCACCACGGAAGCAGGCCGCTCCACCACCTCACCGGCTGCAATGAGCTCCGCCGTGTGCTTGTCCAGAACATGGATGACTGCCATATTCGTTCCCTCCCCTGTTTTTTAGGATTTTTCAGGAAATCAGCCGTTCAGGCTGCCCTTCAAGGTCTTTTTCAGCTCGTACAGGAAATTCAGCGCTTCAATGGGGGTCAACGTTTCCACATCCAGCGCATCCAGTTTTTCCAGCACTTCGCTGGGCACTGCAGGAGAGTTATACTCCTGCAGCGCGTCAAAGTCCATCTGCTCCACCTTGTTCTTGGGGGCAGTGGCTTCCAGTGCGCGCAGCACCTCGTGGGCGCGGCGGGTCACGGTGCCGGGCAGACCGGCCAGCTTTGCCACCTCGATGCCATAGCTGTCATCGGCAGGGCCGCGGACGATGCGGCGCAGGAAAGTGATATCCTCACCCCGCTTTTTCACCGCAATGTTGTAATTTTTCACGCCGCTGATGGTGCCCTCAAGGTCTGTCAGCTCGTGGTAATGGGTGGCAAATAGGGTTTTGCAGCCCAGTCCCTTGGCAGGGTCGCTGATGTGCTCCACCACGGCGCGGGCAATGCTCATGCCGTCAAAGGTGGACGTGCCGCGCCCGATCTCATCCAGCACCACCAGACTGCGGGAGGTAGCGTTCTTCAGGATCTCTGCCACCTCGGTCATCTCCACCATAAAAGTGGACTGACCTGCCGAAAGGTCATCCGACGCGCCGATGCGGGTAAAGATGGCATCCACTACACCCACATGGCACTCTCTGGCCGGAACAAAGGAACCGATCTGTGCCATCAGGGCAATCAGCGCATTCTGGCGCATATAGGTCGATTTGCCTGCCATGTTAGGGCCGGTGATGATGAGGCAGCGATCTTCGTCGCAGTTCAGGGTGGTATCGTTGGGTACGAACAGACTGCCCTTGAGCATCTGCTCCACCACAGGGTGGCGGCCCTCCACGATGGTCAGCTGATCGCTCTCATCCACAGTGGGGCGGCAGTAGTTGTTTTCTGCTGCCACCTGAGCCAGAGCGGCCAGCACGTCCAGCTCTGCCACGGCGTTGGCTGTACGCTGGATGCGGTCGAGCTGGGCACCAATGCTTTCCAGCAACTCATTGAACAGCCGGTGTTCCAGAGCGATCAGCCGCTCGTGGGCACCCAGGATCTTATTTTCCAGCTCCTTGAGCTCCTGTGTGATGTAGCGTTCGCCGGTGGTCAGGGTCTGCTTGCGGATGTAGCTCTCCGGCACCTGTGCCTTATAAGAGTTGCTGACCTCGATGAAATAGCCAAACACGTGGTTATAGCCAATCTTCAGCTTGGGGATGCCGGTCTCCTGCCGCAGACGGGTCTCGAGCTGAGCCAGCACGCCCTTGGTGTTATCGCGGATGGAACGCAGCTCGTCCACCTCAGGGTGGTAGCCCTTGGCAATGACACCACCATCCTTCAGGGTAGAAGGTGCGTCAGGGTCCACAGCGGCATAGATCTTGTCCTTGATATCGCTCAGCGGGTCGATCCTGGAGACGATCTCGCTGAGCTCGGCGCAGCCGCAGCTTTCGGCCTGCTGGCGCAGGCTGGGCAGGCGCTCACAGGTCTGCGCCATGGCATAGATCTCTTTGGGCGTGGCCGAGCCGTAGACCGTGCGGGTCATCATACGCTCCAGATCAGCGATGTAATGCAGTTCTTCGATCAGATCGCCGCGCTGTACGGTCTGATTGACCAGGCTTTCCACAGCATCCAGACGGTGGTTGATGGCATCGCTGGAAAGCAGCGGCTGCTCGATCCAGGTGCGGAGCAGACGCTTGCCCATGGCAGTGCTGGTCTTGTCCAGCACCCAGAGCAGGGTTCCCCGCTTCTCGCGGCCCCGCAGGGTCTCGGTGAGTTCAAGGTTGGCCCGCGTCACAGGCGAAAGCTGCATATACTGGGCTTCGTTGTAGCTGATGACGGTCTTCAGGCGCTCCACACCTTTGATCTGGGTGGTGTGCAGGTATTCCAGAAGCGCGGCCATGGCAAACCGCACCAGACCTTTTTTGTCGATAGCGGTGGTCTCATCCCAATTGCGGCCAAACTGATTTTCCAGCGAGATGGCCACCAGACCCGGGGCGTAGCGCTCCTCTTCCACCAGCTCCACAGAGCAGGTCATATTCTTTTTGATATAGCCGGTCAGCTCACGGCAGTCCAGCATTCCGGGGTTCATCAGCACCTCGCTGGGATGGTAGCGGCAGAGCTCCGCGATCACGGCAGGCACGATCTTCTCCCGTTTCAGCTCGGTGATATGGGCCGTGCCGGTGGAAACATCGGCAAAACAGATGCCCGCCGCATTCCCTTTCAGAAAAATGCTTGCAATGTAGTTGTTTTTGTCATCCTGCAGCATACTGCTCTCGATGACAGTGCCCGGCGTAACCACCCGGATGATATCGCGCTTGACCAGTCCCTTTGCCTTGGACGGGTCCTCCATCTGCTCACAGATCGCCACCTTGTATCCCTTGGCGATCAGGCGGGCCACATAGCCCTCGTAGCTGTGGAAGGGCACGCCGCACATGGGGGCACGCTCTTCCATGCCGCACTGCTTGCCCGTCAAGGTCAGGTCCAGCTCCCGGGAGGCGGTCAGCGCATCGTCAAAGAACATCTCGTAAAAGTCGCCAATGCGGTAAAACAGGATCTCGTCCTTATACTGCTTCTTGATGTCCATATACTGCTGCATCATGGGCGACAGTTCTGCCATAATCGTTCACCTTTCCTGCGGGCTATGCCGCTTTGCTTCTTTCCGTCGGTTTGCAGTAAGTAACTGCGAATGGAAGGAAAACGCGGCCTGCGATTTGCAGCCGCGTTCTCATTTTACCTGTTAGTGGCAGCCTCCACAGGTGGAGCAGCTGCCGGTGCAGGATTCACTGGGCTCCTGCACGGTCATGGGGTCGCCGCCGTTCATTGCGGTGTTGATGATGGCATCAATATAGTTGACCAGGTTCTCGCAGTCGCGCTTTGCCTCGTTGTAAGCAGTCATACCCTCGTCAGCCATGATCTTGCCATACAGGTCGTTGACCTTGGTATTCAGCTCGGCGATGCGCTCATCACTGCGCTCGCTCTTGCTGATCTCGTTGTTCAGATCCATGCGGGCCAGATTGAACTCCCCGATGAGATTCTGCAGCTCCTCATCCTTGTCGTTTGCCTTGCGGGCCTGATCCAGAGCCAGATAACGGGGGTCAGTCTGCAGTGCCATGGCGGCGCGCTTGAACAGATCGATGCAATCCATAATCAAAAATCTCCTTTGATGTGTTTGTTTTTATAGTTACATTATCATTGAGGCCGGTGTGCCCCGGGATCACGTTTCCAGTTTGCCCAGCAGGACAGTGGCGCGGGCACCGGTCAGGTGCACCTGTGCGTAACTGCCCATCAGGGCGGGGTCTGCGGCAAACTCCACGGTCAGGTTGTTGTCCAACCGGCCGGAGAGGGTGCCGTCGCTGCGGCCATAGCCTTCCACCAGCACCCGGACCGTCTGGCCCACCTGCTGCCGGACCAGATCCATTGCGATCTCGTCCTGCACCTTGAGCAGACGGGTCATCCGGTCGGTTTTCTCCGCGCGGGGGGTGGGGTCGGGCATTTCCGCTGCCTTGGTGCCGGTGCGCTTGGAGTAGATAAAGGTGAACAGCTGCATGTAGCCGACTTTCTTCACCAGTTCCAGCGTGTCCTGGAAATCCTCCTCCGTTTCCCCGGGGAAGCCCACGATGATATCGCTGGAGAAGGTGATGCCGGGCACCTTTTTGCGGGCGTACTCGATCAGCTCCATGTACTGCCCGATGGTGTAATGGCGGTTCATCTTTTTCAGCAATTCATCCGAGCCGCACTGCACCGGCAGGTGCAGGTGTTTGCACAGGTGGGGCTGGGCCGCAATGGTATCGATCAGCTTGTGGCTGGCATCCTTCGGGTGGCTGGTCATAAAGCGGATCTGGTAATCGCCGGGCACAGCGCAGAGCAGATTGAGCAGATCAGCAAAGTCCACCTGTTCTTCCAGGCCCTTTCCGTAGCTGTTCACGTTCTGGCCCAGCAGAGTGATCTCCTTGTATCCGGCTTCCACCAGCCCCCGGAACTCCGCCAGGATATCGCCGGGCTTGCGACTCTTCTCACGGCCCCGCACATAAGGTACGATGCAGTAGGTGCAGAAATTGTCGCAGCCGTACATGATGGGTAGCCATGCGCGGAACTCACTCTCGCGCCGGATGGGGATGTTCTCCACGATGACCGGGCGCTGGGCAGGCTCCATCAGCACGCGCTTATGCTTCTGCAGCTTCTGAGCAATGAGCTGGGGCAGCGTATCGATGCCATCCACGCCAAAGACCAGATCGACATAGGGATAGCTCTTGCGCAGCTTTTCCACCACATGTTTCTGGTTGGCCATGCAGCCGCACAGGCCGATCATCAGGCCGCGCTTTTTCTCCTTCAGGCCCTTCAGTGCACCCACATTGCCGAACACGCGCTGCTCAGCGTGCTCCCGCACGGCGCAGGTGTTGAAGAGGATGAGGTCTGCATCCTCGGGCTTATCGCACAGGCCGTAGCCGATATCCACCAGCACGCCCTTGATGCGCTCGCCATCGTTGACGTTCTGCTGACAGCCATAGCTGTGTACAAAGGCCAGCGGCGGGGTGTCGTAAGCCGCACGCACCAGCTCCGCAGCCGTTTCGTTGTGTTCAAAGTTAATGTATTCCAATAAAAACCATCCTTATTTTTCAAAAGCTCTTTTTAGTATACCCTCTTTCTGCCATAAGGGCAAGTGGGAAACCGCAAATTTCAGAATCCTTCGGGGCAATTCAGCCTTCTGCCTGCTTTTTGGCGCATGCTTCACACAGGCCGAACAGCACCACAGCGCAGTCCTGCACCACAACATCCTTCTGGCGGCGCACCAACCTCATCACCTGTTTTTCGTCCACATCGGCATCCACTACGCCACCGCAGGCTGTACAGTAGAGGTGGCTATGCCAGCACAGGGTGTGATCAAAACGATCCGCCCTGCCCGGAATGGACACCCGGCGCACCCTGCCTGCCTCCACCAGACTGTTCAGGTTGCGGTAGACAGTGCCCAGGCTCAGGCCCGGGCACTCCGGGGCCGCCTTATCAAAGATCTCTTCGGCGGTGGGGTGGTCGCAAAGCTGCTCCACGGTGTGCAGCACCAGCTCCCGCTGTTTGGAATAACGCATCTTCCTCTCTCCTTCTCTTCCCTTTATACGTTCTCTTCGCCCTTGATCCGCGCCCAATATGCGCGGGAGGCCTGCTCGTTCTTGTTTTCCCCAAAGGTGTAGTATTTTGTATTCTTGAGCACATCCGGCAGATACTGCTGCTCGACCCAGTGGTTGGGGTAATCGTGGGCATACTTGTAATTCTGGCCCTTTACCAGCGCATCCTCCCCGTCATAGTGCTTGTTCTGCAGCTGGCGGGGAATGGGCCCGGTGCGTCCGGCCTGCACATCCGCAATGGCGGCATTGATGGCATCGTGGGCGCTGTTGGATTTGGGGCTGGTCGCCACCAGCACAACTGCATCCGCCAGGGCCAGCCGCGCTTCGGGCAGGCCCACCGCATTGGCGATATCCACCGCCGCCTTGACGATGGGGATGATCTGCGGGTAGGCAAGGCCCACATCCTCGCAGGCGCACACCATAAGCCGACGGCAGGCAGAGGGCAGATCCCCGGCTTCCAGCAGCCGGGCCAGATAGTGGAGCGCCGCATCCGGGTCGGAGCCGCGCATGGATTTCTGGTAAGCCGACACGATATCATAGTGGTCATCGCCGTCCCGGTCGTACCGCATGGCAGTGCGGCGGGTGACCTGCTGGATCATATCCAGCGTGATGTGTTTTCCCTCCGGTTCGGGAGCCGCCGCCGTCACTGCAAAATCAAGGCAGCCCAGTGCCTTGCGCAGATCGCCGCCCGCGCTCTCGGCAAGATAGGCACAGGCATCGTCCTCCATCCGGATGGGCGTACCCTCGCTCTCTGAAAGCTTTTTCAGGGCGTTCCGCAGCCCCTGCTCCACATCCGCAGCTGTCAGCGATTTGAACTCGAACACAGTGCAGCGGGAAAGCAGTGCATTATAGATGTAAAAATAGGGGTTCTCGGTGGTGGAGGCGATCAGGGTCACCGTGCCGTCCTCAATGCATTCCAGCAGGCTTTGCTGCTGCTTCTTGTTCAGATACTGGATCTCATCGAGGTACAGCAGGATGCCCCCCGCCCCGGCCAGTGTGCCGATATCCTTGAGCACTGCCTTGATATCCCCCGTGCCGCAGGAAGTTCCGTTGAGCTTGTGCAGTGTCATGCCGCTGTTCTCGGCAATGATGCGGGCCACGGTGGTCTTGCCAGTGCCGGACGGGCCGTAAAAGATCATGTTGGGGATGCGGCCGCTCTCGATGGTGCGGCGGAACACCCGCCCCGGGGCCAGCAGATGCTGCTGGCCGCAGACTTCGGCCAGCGTTTTGGGGCGCATACGCTGCGCCAGCGGTTCATTCATCGGGCGTTCCCTCCTGTACTGCCCTGCTGTTCTGCATGGGCCTTATATAAAAATAGTATACCTCATTTTTACACGAACAGCAAGAGCAATAATGAAAATCATTCTCAGATGGATGCCACAAACCCCATTTACAAAAAAGTCGAAACATGCTATTATCATAGTAATTTACGGGAAACGAGGGGTTCAGATGAAGAAAGCCGCTGCGGCAGAAGATCTCTCTGCCAAAAAGGAGCTGGCGCTCCAGGTCATCGACCGGCTGAAAACAGAATATCCAGATGCAGCCTGCACGCTGGATTACGACCACGCCTGGCAGCTGCTGGTCAGTGTCCGGCTGGCGGCCCAGTGCACCGATGCCCGGGTGAACATTGTGGTACAGGACTTGTTTGCAAAATACCCCAGTGTAGCAGCATTGGCTGCGGCAGAGCCCGAGGAGATCGAAGCCATTGTCAAGCCCTGTGGGCTGGGCCGCAGCAAGGCCCGGGATATCTCGGCCTGTATGCGAGTGCTGCGGGATAAATACAACTGCAAAGTGCCCACCACCTTTGAAGAGCTGCTGGCATTGCCCGGCGTGGGCCGCAAGAGCGCCAACCTGATCATGGGTGATGTGTTCTGCAAGCCCGCCATCGTCACAGATACCCACTGCATCCGGCTGTGCAATAAAATCGGGCTGGTGGATGGCATCAAGGAGCCGCAGAAGGTGGAGATGGCCCTGTGGAAGATCATTCCGCCGGAGGAAGGCAGTGACCTGTGCCACCGCTTTGTGATGCATGGCCGTGCTGTCTGCAATGCCCGCAAACCCGAATGTGAAAAGTGCTGTCTGAACGACATCTGCCGGTACGCGGCAGAAAATGCCGTTCCCACAAAAGAAACCAAGGAGGCTTCTGTATGATCACTTTGTCTATCCTGATTGTCCTTGCCCTGATCTGCGCTCTGGTGGGCGTGCTGATGGGCCTGTTCTCTCTGATCGGCCTGCTGGCTTCCCTGCTCGTGGGCGTGCTGGTAGGCGCTCTGGCCGGTCACATCGCCAACCGCTTTATGGGCACCCAGACCTCCACCGGCCGCAACATCGTGCTGGGCATTCTGGGCAGCTTTGTGGGCGAGTTCCTGTTCGGCCTCATCGGCATCCATGCCACCGGCAGCATCAGCTCCTTTGTTATCTCGGTACTGGGTGCCTGCGTCTGCATCTGGGTGGATAACCGACTGTTCCACGATCGTTGACCGGTTTTCTCTGGTTGTTTGTCTTTGCTCTCCCCTCCGGGAGAGCTTTTTTATTTTCAGCCCCTTGACAGTTATATCGTGAAGCGATATAATGCATCCATGATATATCGCATAGCGATACAAAGCGAGGTGATATAATGGATCATCCGGCACTGACGGAATCCACCTACTACATCCTGCTTTCCCTCTATCATCCGCAGCATGGCTACGGCATCATGCAGGAAACCCAGCAGCTCTCCGGCGGAAGGGTACGGCTGGCTGCCGGAACCCTGTACGGTGCCCTGAATGCCCTGTGCGAAAAGGGGTGGATCTCTCCCCTGCCCATGGAAAGCGGAAGCCGCAAAAAAGAATACCAATTGACCTCCGCCGGGCTGAAGGTGCTCAAACAGGAGCTGGTCCGGCTGGAGGAGCTTGCTGCCAATGGCCGCGCCATTTTACAGGAGGAACAGGTATGAGTGAAACAAAAACGCTGCATCGGAATTTCTGGGTCTGGGAATTTGAAAAAGAAGAACGCTGGCTCAACGAAATGGCGCAGGAGGGTGGATTCCCGTATCTCCCACCTGAACAAAATTGGACAGATGGTGAGGCTGCTCTGTCTGGCAAACCTTCTCATCGGCGTTACCAACACCTTCAGCGGTGCATCGCTGGCATGGCTGAACCTGCTTTGCGCCACGTTTTTGGCCTACGGGCTGGGACGTATCAGCAGCAAACGAGAGAGTCTGGTGGAAGAACGTCAGCTCCACGAGTGATTTTTTCTCCTTGATGCGCAGGATCTTCAGAGTTTTCAAAAAGTTCATTTTTACCCGCTTGCATTCCGATGCAGGCGGGTATATTATTGTCATTAGCAAATAGTTATCATGTGTTAAGTGTTTGTATCTGTTAAGTGATAAGGAGGGATCGTATGCCGCAGAAGAGCGCACCGGAACTGTTCGCCGTGGTCCATTATCTGCATCGGCTGAGCACGGAAGGCAAACGCGGTGCCAAAATGGCACTGGAAAGCTGCCCCAAGTGTCATTTCATCATGCTGGAAGGCGTGCTGATGACCATTGAAGAGCATGGCCAGAATGGCACCATCTATGTTTCCGATCTGGCTGCCGCCGTCAAACAGCCCCTGCCCGCTGTTTCCCGCGCGCTGCGCCAGCTGGAGCAGGATGGACTCATTGAGCGGATCACAGACTCCAATGACCGCCGCAAAACGCTGGTGCGCCCCACGGAAAAGGGGCTGGATGCCAGCCGCCAGGTCGAGGCCGCAATCAGCCGTTACTTTGAGCGGGTCATCTGCCGCATCCCGGAAGAGCAGCGGGAGCAGCTGTTTTCCCTGACCGGTGTACTGCTGGAGGCTGTGGAAGCGGAAAATGCGGAGCAACAAGCAAAATTGAAGGGAGAAAACGAAAATGGGTAAAATTTTCAAGCAGCTGGCCCGCCACTGGGCCGCCTGCCTTGCCGTGGTGGCTCTGCTGTTCGTGCAAGCCTACTGCGACCTTTCCCTGCCGGATTACACGAGCAAGATCGTGGACACCGGCATCCAGCAGGGCGGCATTGAAAGCCCCCTGCCGGAGACCGTGCGCCAAAGCACACTGGATGCCCTCTCGCTTTTGATGAGCGAAGAGGATGCGGATGCACTGCAGAATGCATACGGATATTATCTTCAGGACGACGGTGTTCTGAAGCTCCGCAGTGACCTGACCGATGCCGAGCGTACCGCCCTGGAGGATGCCGTTACCACACCGGATATCGTGCTGTATATGGCGGCGGCGCAGAATGCCAACGCCCCTGCCGGGCAGAACGCTGCCGCCATGGCTCCGCTGTCCGGCTACCAGAGCGAGGACGAGACTGCCGGGGCTGAAGCAGAAACCATGACCGCTGCTCCCACGGCGGAGGATCTGGATGCCGTCTGTGGCCAGTTCACAGCCCTGGCCCAGATGCCCGGCTTTTCCCGGGAAATGATCCAGCAGCAACTGGCCAGCGCCATGGAACAGGTGGACGAGACCACCCTTTCCAGCATGGCAAGTCAGGCCACCCTGCTGGTCAGCCTGGAATATGAGGCACAGGGCGTTTCCCATGATGTACAGATGGCCTACCTCTTCCGTGTGGGCGGCCAGATGCTGGCCCTGACCCTGCTGATGGTGGTCGTTGCCATTCTGGTGGGCCTGATTGCCTCCCGCGTTTCGGCTTCCATCGGCCGGGAGCTGCGCAGAGAGACCTTCTCCTCGGTCATCCACTTTTCCAACGCGGAGATCGAGAATTTCTCCACCGCTTCCCTGATCACCCGCACCACCAATGATATCCAGCAGGTGCAGTTCACCTGTGTCATCCTGCTTCGCATGGTGGCCTACGCTCCCATTCTGGGCATCGGCGGCGTGATGCACGTCACCCAGGGCAACACCGGCCTTGCCTGGATCATCGTGCTGGACGTGGCCGCTCTGCTTCTGCTCATCACGGTTCTGATGAGCGTCGCCATGCCCAAGTTCAAGATCATGCAGACCCTGGTGGACAAGCTGAACCTCGTCAGCCGCGAGATCCTGACCGGTGTGATGCCGGTGCGTGCATTCAGCCGCGAATCCTTTGAGGAAAAGCGCTTTGATGCCGCCAGCCGGGAGCTAATGGGCACCCAGCTGTTCACCAACCGCGCCATGGTGGCCATGATGCCCTTTATGACCCTGATCATGAACGGCACCAGCCTGCTCATCGTCTGGTTCGGCGGCAAGGCCATGGATGCCGGAAACATGCAGGTAGGCGAGATGATTGCATTCATCACCTACACCATGCAGATCGTCATGTCTTTCCTGATGCTGGCCATGGTGGCCGTGATGCTTCCCCGTGCCGGTGTGGCTGCTGACCGTATCGACGAGGTCTGCCGCACCAAGGCTTCCATCCATGATCCAGACGCTGCCACCGCAAAGCCCGCCCTTGAAAAGAAGGACTGGGACGGCGTGGTCCGGTTCGATGATGTCAGCTTCCGCTTCCCCGGTGCCGACAGCGACGCGCTGGAGCACATCAGCTTTACCGCAAACCCCGGCGAGACCACAGCCATCATCGGCTCCACCGGCTGCGGCAAATCCAGCCTGCTCAACCTCATCCCCCGCTTTTATGATGTCACCGGCGGCCGCGTGACCATCGACGGCATCGATGTGCGGGAGATGCCGCAGGAGCAGCTCCACAGCCTTTTGGGCTATGTGCCCCAGAAGGGCGTTCTGTTCAGCGGCACCATCGAGAGCAACCTGAAATTCGGCGGTGCGCAGATCACCGATGCGGGCATGAAGAAGGCGGCTTCCATCGCACAGGCCACCGAGTTCATCGACGCAAAGCCCGAGGGCTATGCAAGCCCCATTGCACAGGGCGGCTCCAATGTATCCGGCGGCCAGAAGCAGCGGCTCTCCATCGCCCGCGCCATTGCCAAGGAGCCGAAGATCTATCTGTTCGACGACAGCTTCTCTGCCCTTGACTACAAGACGGATGTCACCCTGCGCCGTGCGCTGAAGGAAGAGACAGACAATGCCACTGTGATCATCGTGGCACAGCGCATTTCCACCGTCCTCCACGCCAATCAGATCCTGGTGCTGGACGACGGCAGGCTGGTGGGCAAGGGCACTCACGCGCAGCTCATGGCCACCTGCCCTGAATATCAGGAGATTGCCAGGAGCCAGCTGAGCCAGAAGGAGCTCAACCTGCAAGACCTGAACACCGGAAAGGAGGATGAGTGATATGCCGAGACCCGGAAAACAGACCACCGAGCGCGCCAAGGATTTCAAGGGCACTCTGCGGCAGCTCCTCAGCGCATTGCGCCAGTATAAGCTCTCCCTCATCGTTGTGATGGTCTTTGCCATCCTTTCCACCATCTTCAATATCGCAGGCCCCAAAATTCTGGCCAAGGCCACCACGGCCCTTGCCACCGGCTGGATTGCCAAGCTGCGGGGGATTGGCAGCATCGACTTTGCTTACATCGGCAAGATCCTGCTCACCCTGCTGGCCATGTACCTCTGCTCTGCGGCATTCAGCTTCATTCAGGGCTGGCTGATGACCGGCCTTTCCCAGAAGGTCTGCTATGATTTCCGCCGCCAGATCAGTGAGAAGATCAACCGCCTGCCGCTGGCCTACTTTGAAAAGCGGACGGTCGGCGAGGTGCTCTCCCGCATCACCAACGATGTGGACACCCTGGGCCAGAGCCTGAACCAGAGCGTGACCCAGCTCATCACCAGCATTACCACCATGATCGGCGTACTGATCATGATGCTGTCCATCAGTCCCAAAATGACCCTGATCGCACTGCTCATCCTGCCCGTCTCTCTGGCACTGGTGATGCTGGTGGTCAGGTTCAGCCAGAAATACTTCAAGGCCCAGCAGGCCACCCTGGGCGTTGTGAACGGTCAGGTGGAGGAGGTCTACTCCGGCCACAATGTCATCAAGGCCTTCAACCGGGAGGCTGCCGTGCTGGAGGACTTCAACGCCGCCAACGACAAGCTGTTTGAATCTGCCTGGAAGAGCCAGTTCCTCTCCGGCCTGATGCAGCCCATTATGAGCTTTGTGGGCAACCTGGGCTATGTGGCTGTCGCCATCGTCGGCAGCATCTTTGCCGCCAACGGCATCATCACCATCGGCGATATCCAGGCTTTTATCCAGTATGTCCGCAATTTCACCCAGCCCATCCAGCAGCTGGCACAGGTGTCCAACATGCTGCAGAGCATGGCCGCCGCTGCCGAGCGTGTGTTCGAGTTCCTGAACGAGCCCGAAGAGGATCAGCTGGCCGACCCTGCCCGCCGGGCAGACCCTGCCTGCATCGATGGTCAGGTCACCTTTGACCATGTTCGGTTCGGTTATGTGCCCGAAAAGACCATCATCCACGATTTCAGCTGTAAGGTGCAGCCCGGCCAGAAGGTCGCCATCGTCGGCCCCACCGGTGCCGGCAAGACCACCATGGTCAAGCTGCTCATGCGGTTCTACGATGTAGATTCCGGCTCCATCACCCTGAACGGCCATGACATCCGCGACTTTGACCGCAGTGCCCTGCGCGAGGGCTTCGGCATGGTGCTGCAGGACACCTGGCTGTTCAAGGGCACCATCATGGAAAATATCCGCTATGGCCGTCTGGATGCCACCGACGAAGAGGTCATTGCCGCCGCCAAGGCCGCCAATGCCGACCACTTCATCCGTACCCTGCCCGGCGGCTACCAGATGGAGCTGAACGAGGATGCTTCCAACGTCAGTCAGGGCCAGAAGCAGCTGCTGACGATTGCCCGGGCCATTCTGGCCGACAACCGCATCCTGATCCTGGACGAGGCCACCAGCAGTGTGGACACCCGCACTGAACAGCGCATCCAGACTGCTATGGACAACCTGATGCGGGGTCGTACCAGTTTCGTCATCGCCCACCGCCTGTCCACCATCAGGGATGCAGACCTCATCCTTGTCATGCGGGACGGCGACATTGTGGAGCAGGGCACCCACGACCAGCTCATTGAGGCCGGCGGTTTCTACGCTGACCTGTACAACAGCCAGTTTGAGGATGTTGTGGATTAAGCCACGCTCCCTTCTTTGAAAAAGGCTCAGGTTTCGATCAAAAACCTGAGCCTTTTTCTTTTGTCAATTCCTACCGGATGTGCTATACTTATTTTCGTGTCTTGAAGTAGGAAAGGAGTAACCACTCATGGAAACCACTCAAAAGCCCTACGCATTCAGCCGCAAGGTATTCTGCGAAGGGATGCGGGATGGCGTACCCATTGCGCTGGGCTATTTTGCTGTCTCGTTCTCATTGGGCATTGCAGCCCGCAATGCGGGGCTGACCCCCATTCAGGGCTTTTTTGCAAGCCTGTTCAACAATGCTTCTGCCGGTGAGTATGCAGCCTTTTCGCTGATCGCTGCCGGTGCCACCTATCTGGAAGTTGCCATCATTACCCTGATCGCCAACGCGCGCTACCTGCTGATGAGCTGCGCTCTGGCCCAGAAATTTGCCCCAGGCACGCCGTTCTTCCACCGGCTCATCATCGGCTACGATGTCACCGACGAGCTGTTTGGCATCACGATCGCACGGCCCGGCTATCTGAACCCGTTCTACACCTACGGTGCCATAGCACTGGCGGCCCCCGCCTGGGCCATGGGCACAGCGCTGGGCATCATTGCAGGCAATCTGCTGCCGGTGCGTGTGGTCAGCGCCCTGAGCGTGGCCCTGTACGGCATGTTCCTGGCCATCATCATTCCCCCCGCCCGGAAGAACAGGGTCGTTGCCGTGCTGGTGATGCTGAGCTTTGCCCTGAGCTTTGCCTGCGGCTGCCTGCCCGGCATCGCTTCCCTTTCGGACGGCACCCGCACCATCCTGCTGACGGTGCTGATCTCCTGCGGGGCAGCCGTTCTGTTCCCTGTTACACCCGAAGCACCGGAAACTGCCGGAACTGAGGAGGTGCAGGCATGACCTACAATAATTGGGTCTATATCGCCGTGATGGCCGCCGTTTCTTACGCCATCCGTGTGCTGCCGCTGACCCTTATCCGCAAACCCATCAAAAACCAGTTCATCCAGTCCTTCCTCTACTATGTGCCCTATGTAACGCTGGCCGTGATGACCTTCCCGGCCATCATCAACGCCACCCAGAGCCCCATTGCCGGTGCCACCGCGCTGGTAGTGGGCATCGCCGCCGCATGGTTCGGAGCCAGTCTGTTTCAGGTGTCCGTCTCCTGCTGTGCCGTGGTGCTTGTGCTGGAACTGTTTTTGGTGCACTGAGCTTTCTGCCGCTGTGGTTCTGGGTAGGCCATGGCGGCTTTTTTGGTCTTTGAAAATTTTTTCGGAAAACTTGTAACGTTCCGGCGGTTTTGCCGTCTTATGGGCGAACCGGTTCCAAAACACACCAAAAAGGAGGGATGCGCACATGGAGCACCGCAGTTTTGAGCAGATCTATCTGCAGTATTACAAGCCCGTGTACGCTTACCTGATGACATTGTGCCAAAACGAGGAACTGGCAGCAGAACTGACCCAGGAGACCTTTTACAAGGCGCTGGATGCCATTGACGGGTTCAAGGGCGGCTGTGCACTGAATGTCTGGCTGTGTCAGATTGCCAAAAACACCCTGACGGATACATACCGGCGGCAGAAGCGGGAACTGCCCCCGCTGGACGACACTCTGACGGATGTGCCCAGCCCCGCCCCCCTGCCGGGGGAGTAACTGGAGCAGCGGGAAGGAGCACTGAGCCTTTACCAGAAGCTTCATGCCCTGCCCGAACCGTACCGGGAGGTATTCTGGCTGCGGGTCTACGGCGAACTGACCTTTGCAGAAATCGCCGCACTGCATCACAAGACCGAAAGCTGGGCACGGGTGACCTTTTACCGCGCCCGAATGAAAATGAAGGAGGCCATCTTATGAAACTACCCTGCTACCTGGTTCAGGACCTTCTGCCCCTTTATAAAGATCACGTCTGCGACGAACAGACTTCCGCCGATGTGGCAGAGCACCTGAGCGACTGTGCCGCCTGCTCTGCCCTGCTGGCTGAAATGGACGCCCCGCCCCAGGAAACTGCGGTACAGGAAGAGCAGGCCGCTGAGGCCCTGAGCACCGTAAAAAAGAATCTGTGCGCCCGGCAGGTAAAAATCACGCTGGCCGCTGTGGGCGGACTGCTGGCCCTGATCTGCGCTTTCTTTGGCTGGCGCTACTGGATGATGCACTCTTATGTGGACCTGCCGGTCGAAGATCTTGTAGTAGAAGAGACCCATGAAGTACTTCCCTCTGATTCCTACGGGTCTATCCGCACCATTCAGAAAAATGCAGTCAGGAATGCAAAGACAGGAGTTTATTACACCACAGTCGGCTATCAGGTACGTTATTACAGGGACACCCCCATTGTGTTCCTGAGCGTCACACAGACCCGGTGGGAAGCCCTGATGCGCACGTTCAGTAAAAACAACGAGCCTATCTGGTTTGAGGTTTCAAGTCCTTACACGCTGTTTGTTACGCGGGACACCTATTTGACCCTGCGGGCCGCCCGGCTCATGCCAGAGCAGGATGAACTGATTGACATTCTGGCAGATGATGCAACGCTGACCCGTTACGATGGCGGTTTCTCGTGGACTGATACTTCTAAGACCGTCAGCATTCTTTTAGAACAAGTGCGTTTTGCAAAAGTACGCGCAAGGAAAACATCATGAAAAAAATCTTAATTTCCGGCTCCTCCGGCTTTGTGGGTTCCCGGGTACTGCACCAGTGGCAGGGCCGTGCAGAGCTTTTCACCTTCCCGCGCGGATCTCTGGCTGCTGCCGATGAAACTACCATTCGCCGTTTTGCGGAAACCGTGCAGCCGGATGTCATCCTGCATCTGGCGGCATTGTCCGATACCGGCTACTGCCAGCAACATCCGGAGGAATCCCAGCATGCCAACGTCGAACTGCCTGTCTGGATGGCAAAGGCTGCACGGGACACCGGGGCCAAACTGATCTCATTCAGCTCGGATCAGGTGTACGCA
>OJQU01000308.1_pt1 | contig 36209 bp, 20 predicted proteins | sample 1598981 | NCBI WGS metagenome assembly OJQU01 (sample SAMN03922514, study PRJEB24848) | human gut metagenome | isolation source: stool sample | host: Homo sapiens | place: Germany | collected 2010-02 | reverse complement strand
AAATCTGTGTGAATCTGTGTAATCTGTGGTGAATTAATTCATAACCGTACAGAAACGAACAAATTTTGATGCGGTTGCCCTGATTAAATTTCCCTTTTTAATACTGAAAATAGAACATAAATAAGTACTTTTGTGTATTGATGTATAAAAACAGGCAAATATGAGCAATAAGATTTACCCCATAGGAATACAAAATTTCGAAAGTCTCCGTCAGGATGATTATTTCTATATTGATAAGACGGCATTAATTTATCAAATGGTAAAAACCGGCCGTTATTACTTCCTGAGCCGTCCACGTCGTTTCGGTAAGAGTTTGCTCATCTCAACACTGGAAGCATACTTCCGGGGGAAAAAGGAACTGTTTATGGGACTGGCAATAGAAAAGTTGGAAAAAGACTGGATAAAGTATCCGATACTGCATCTCGACCTCAATATTGAGAAATATGACGCACCGGAGAGTTTGGATAATATACTTGAGAAGTCGTTGGTAGCGTGGGAAAAACTCTACGGCGCCGAACCATCTGAACGCTCCTTCTCCCTGCGCTTTGCAGGTATTATAGAACGTGCCTGCGAACAAACCGGGCAACGCGTAGTAATTTTGGTAGATGAATACGACAAGCCTATGTTACAGGCTATCGGTAACGAAGAGCTACAAAAACAATTCCGGAATACTTTAAAGGCATTTTATGGCGTACTCAAAACGATGGATGGCTGCATCAAGTTTGCCCTGCTGACGGGAGTGACAAAGTTTGGAAAGGTCAGCGTATTCAGTGATCTAAACAACTTGGACGACATATCAATGCGGAATCAGTACATTGAAATCTGTGGGGTTAGCGAACAGGAGATTCATTCTAATTTGGAAAATGAAATCCATGAATTTGCAGCTGCACGGGGAGTGACGTATGACAAACTCTGTGCCGAACTCAGAGAAAACTATGACGGTTATCATTTCACTCATAACTCTATCGGTATATACAATCCATTCAGCCTTCTTAATGCCTTCAAATATAAGGAATTCAGCAGTTATTGGTTTGAGACGGGAACACCTACCTACTTAGTGAAGTTACTAAAAAAACATCATTACGATCTGGAACGGATGGCACATGAAGAAACCGACGCCCAAGTACTGAACAGCATCGATTCTGAATCAACCAATCCCATTCCGGTGATTTATCAAAGTGGGTATCTTACCATCAAAGGATACGATGAACGCTTTGGTATGTATCGCTTAGGTTTTCCCAACCGTGAAGTAGAGGAAGGTTTCATCCGTTTCCTATTGCCTTTCTATGCAAATGTCAACAAAGTAGAAGCTCCGTTTGCTATTCAGAAATTTGTTCATGAAGTGGAATCGGGAGATTATGCATCGACCTCGTATTGAAGACAGACAAATTCATTTATATCATGGAATTCAAGTTGGAAGGTACTGCCCTTCAGTGAGAAAACCCGGAACATTGAAAAATGGGTGGTAGAATAAAAAGAGGGCATCACCTCATTTGAAAGTGACGCCCTCTTTTCTTTACTTTCTAACAGACCTCAGCACAAGCTTACCAGATTTCACCCCTTTAGCCTTAGCCTCGAAAATAATTTCACCGGGCTGTTCGGTCATTTGAACAATGGCTGTCAGCTGACCACTGAAAGCGGGCATCTTCGGCAAGTGGAATAAATCAAGTGAAGTTGCATCTCCATTAGCGGCAGCACGATAACGCCCCGCACCTTTCACCGTAAAGTTTACAAGACGATTATCAGCAGGACAAAGGTTTCCGTCTTTATCAACCACACGAACAGTGATGTATGCCAAATCTTTACCATCGGCAGTGAGTTGGTCACGGTCAGCAATGACTTCCAGATGATGAGGTTTGCCGGAAGTACGAACTACTTTTTCTTCAGCAGGTTTGCCGGAAGCATCGTAAGCCACCACTTTCACTTCACCCGGCTCATAAGGAACGTCCATCCACATCAGGCGGTAACGACGCTGGAGGGCAAGTGTATCTTTGTCCTGAATAGCTTTACTCTCTTCGGCTGTCAGTTTATGCTGTTTACCATAGCTTTTTCCATTAACGAAAAGTTCGGCAGCAGGATAGTTTGTGTAAACAAAGACAGGAGTATTCTCTCCTTCCCTACCCGGCCATGTCCAGTGAGGAAGTATATGGAGTGTATTCACATTCTCATTCCAAAGACTACGATACAGATAGTAGCGGTCTTTTGGCAAACTGGCAAGGTCAATGATACCAAACAAAGAGCTATGACTTGGCCATGCATCCGTATCATAAGGAGAAGGCTCACCCAGATAATCGAATCCTGTCCAAACGAATTGACCGATAGTCCAGTCATAATCATCCGCTAAAGCAAAATCTTCATCTGGAACATTAGACCAGGCACAATGCTCCAAGTCATATCCGGAAGACTGGTGATCATCGTACTTCGCATCCCCGCGTTTCTCTACAGGGAATTTATATACGCCACGAGAACTAACGGTAGAAGATGTTTCAGAACCAAGTACTATATTCTGCGGCAACAGTTCATAAGCTTCCAGATAACGGTGTGCGCGATAATTAAAACCGGGCACATCAATCATGGCGGCAAAACCATTAGCAAGAACACAAGTCACCTGATCCATGCCGCAAGTAACAGGACGTGTCGGATCTTCACGATGACAGATATCCTGCAAGAAAGAAGCGACTTTATAGCCTACGGGACTACATTGGGTAGGAACTTCATTACCGATACTCCACATTACGACACAAGGATTGTTGCGGAACTGATGCAACATATTTATCATATCACGTTCTGCCCACTCGTTGAAATAACGGTGATAGCCATTCTCACATTTGGCAATGTCCCATTCGTCGAAAGGTTCCAGCATCATCATAAAACCCATTTCATCACAAAGTTGCACTAACTCCGGTGCCGGCATATTGTGAGCGGTGCGGATGGCATCACAACCCATATCTTTCAGCATCGTAAGTTGACGGCGCAATGCAGCAACATTGATGGCAGCGCCTAACGGACCAAGATCGTGGTGATTGCACACCCCCTGGAACTTGCGATGCTTACCGTTCAGGAAAAATCCTTTGTCGGCAATGATTTCTATGCTGCGGATGCCGAAACGAGTAGTGTATTCATCCGTTTGCTTGCCATCGGCATAGATTTTAGAAACAGCTTTATATAAATAAGGTGTCTCCGGCGACCACAAGCAAGGAGCATTCACCAGGAAGTTCTGTTCAAAAGGCTGACCATGATTAATCTTACGGGTATTATCCTTCGTTGCAACGACTTTCCCATCGGGAGAGATTATCTCTGTCACAATACGGATATCTCTTTCTTCATCATTGGCAATAGTGGTCAACAGACGTACTGAAGCATACTCATCAGAAACATGAGGAGTAGTCAGTTGAGTACCCCATACAGGAACATGTACTTTATCGGTACTCACTACACGCACATTGCGATAAAGTCCTGCGCCAGGATACCAACGGGAAGATTGTGGTTTATTTTCCAAACGCACGGCAAGCGTATTGTTTTTACCGTCTTTATTCAAAAGTCCGGTGACATCACAATGGAAAGAATTATAACCAAATGGCCAGAAGCATGCTTCTTGTCCATTGACATATACACGGGCTTCACTCATTGCACCATCAAAGACAAGTGTCGTCTGTTGATTGACGGGGGCATCGAACCTAATACGATACCATCCGATGCCAACATAAGGAAGTCCACCGGTACGTCCGGTCTTGACGGAAGCTTTCTTCTCGAAGTTCTGCGTTACCGCCACTTCCTGCAAATCGTTGCTGCGATCGAAGGGACCGAAGATGGCCCAGTCGTGAGGCACGGTTACAGTTTCCCACTTCCGGTCGTCAAATTCCGGCTTCATGGCTTCCGGAGCTTCCCCCTTCATGAACTTCCAGTTCTTTTCAAGTAGATACTCGCTGCGCTGAGCATGCAGGGAGGCAGCGAGTAAGGTCATTAAGAATAAAGTCGATAGTTTTTTCATTATGGTATATTATTGATTAAATGCGTCCATTGCAACGGTCGGTTTGCCACTTTCATCAAAAGCACCTAATGTATAGCCATTCCAACCACCATAGGATTGAGGTTCCCAGTAGAAGACACCCAAACACTCATCTATAGCCTTCGATTGAGCTATCAGTTCGGTCAGGAACTCTTTCGACGTTGCGGCCTCATCCCATGACATGCCGACTTCACAAATCATCACTTCCTTGTTGTAGCGACTTACCATATCTTTCATATTGGCGATACAAGAAGAAGTCATCGTCTTCCAAGTATCCGTTCCCGGATAAAGGGACATGCCGATCACGTCATATTGAGCATTGTTCTCTTTCAGTACATCGAAAATCCAGCGATACAGATTGTTATCGTCTCCTCCTTGCAAATGAACAATCACTTTGGCATTAGGGAACACTTCTTTCACAGCCACACAACCGGTAGTAATAAAGTCTGAGAAATTCTTTTTATTCTCAACATATTCCACGCCATTACCACCCATGCCACCACTTACAGCAGCATCCGTATCCCACAGCATACCGGGGCCTGTTTCATTCCCCACCTGCACCCATTCGGGAGTGATGCCTTTATCCTTCAGGGCACTCAGCACATCCTTAGTATGAGCAGTCATTGCCGCTTTCAATTCATCCAAAGACAATCCTTCCCATGCGGCAGGTTTGTGCTGACTTCCCGGATCTGCCCAAACGTCACTATAGTGGAAATCAATCATCAACCGCATCCCCAGTTGGTGGGCACGCCAGGCTTTCGCCAGTACGTCATTCTTATTACACCAACCATCCGAAGGATTCACCCATACACGCAGACGAATAGAGTTCATTCCCAGATCGCGCAGTAAAGTCATGCACTCCGTTTCACGACCGGAGACTGTATAGAACTTCTTTCCTGATGCTTCCATCTGTGTCAACCAACTGACATCGGCACCTTTGGCAAAGCCGGTCATATCATAAATCGGTTCTTCGGGGAATGTCGGTTTATCGTCGTCACTGCAAGCGGCGGCTCCCAATAGGAGCAAGCCGGCTACTAATATATTCATAAGTTTCATAATTTCTCTCTTTTATTCAATGGTATAGGTTGCATGAATTAAATCTACGGTCAGAGTATATGTACCCGGAGCCAGTGTGGCATCATCTGTAATGCCATTGCCTTTGTAATAAAGCTTTCCACCATTTCCGCCATATACATAATCCCAGTTATTATCGAACAGGTAAATCTTAAAGCCCCAGGCTGACGGCTGTGTAATAGTGATACTGCCACTGAACACACCGGCGGTAGTTGCGGCCGGCAGTGGTTCGAAAGTCCACGTTTCATCTTCCAGTTTATTAAGACCGGCAACGTAAATTTCACTACCTAAAGCCGTTAACTTATAAGTTAATGCTTTCAGCGATACATCAAAGAAATAAAGACCGCCATCGGGAGCCGGGATATTATTCTCAGTACCAAAAGCCAATGTTCCGGCATTAGCATCTCCTTCACCCAATTTATAAACATCTCCCCAATTTCCATCTTCAATGGCAATCTGATATCCCCAGGGGGAATTGACATCCGCCACTCCTGCATATCCCAAATTATCTTCATCGTAAAGACGTAGATGATTATCGAACGTCCAGCTATCTTCACCCTCACTGATACCCAGCATATAAAGGGTTTCTCTTACCGGTTCGGGTTCGGAACTGCCACTGGTCACTTCCGCCTTCCACTGTTTCGGATTACTCAGGTCGATAACCAATGTGCACTCTCCCGCAGTAGCAACATTTACCGTAATATCACCTGCCTGCCCGCCAAAGGTAAGATTTTCTCCGCTTTGTACAAAGCCTACAGGAGTTTCTATTCCGGGATTCTCATCCGTATCAGACTTTTCCGTCCCGGTAGAATAGTCATATAGTCTGCCGATACCTGAAACTTTCAGATTTACATTTCCGGCTTGCGCAGCATTGAAAGTAAGCGTCCACTTCACATTCGCACGGTCGAAAGTCATTTCACCTGCAACGTCACCTGCAACGGTCAAGGAAGGAATATAAAGTGCCGACCAGACTTTCTTACTGGTATTTACATCTACATAGTAGCAGCCGCTCCGTCCCGGGAACCAGAAGTTCCAGCGCTTGTCAGAATCATTTTCAGAAGACATCAGGAAAGCTGTTCCGGTTACACCGTCATTTCCCCAAATAGTACCATCACCTTCTTTCAGATAGTAATTGTACCAACCGGAGACTCCCATAAAACCTACATAATCACCATTGGAAGCAGCCGAATAAAGTGTCAGTCCGGTATCAGCCTGTTTGGTATCGAGAACGTAACCCACACTCATATCAATGGTGTAAGGGGTAACGAATACAGTAACCGTATTACTGTAAACCGGCTCCATATTGCTTCCGGTCTTCGACATCAGACGGAAATAAAATGTATTGGCTACATCCGGAGTAGCCCCCAGATTCTTGGCTACCGTATTTAAGTCAGCACCCGTATAAACTTTAGAAAGGGAAGTTTCTACAGACTCCACCACCGCAGACGAAAAGTCACTGGCAGTAGATGCCTGTAAAGTCATCGTTATCAAATCGGGAGTTGATACATTCGGATCGCTGACAGCCAGATTGTCCCGCGTCCATGCCAGTGACAGAACAATATCCTTACTGTTATCCTGTGACAGAACGACTTCACTTTCCGAAGCCATCAGATCACCGGCTTCTATACTATTCAGATATATTTTGTCTCCATCCTTCTCGCAAGCGACAAAGCATACAACCGCTACCAGCAAAAAGAGGAAATTAGTTATTGTCTTCATAATCTTCATAAGGTATTAATAGTTTTCATTGTATAAATTAGGATTTGCCGTAAGGTCTGTAGTCGGAATAGGATAGATATTATACTTACTATTAACTGCACGACCGTCTTTCACTCCACCTTTCCACTGCCACAGATAACTGGAAGTAGTAAATTTATCATAGCGAATCAGGTCCGTACGACGTGTACATTCCCAATAAAGTTCACGGGCGCGTTCATCAAGGATAAAGTCCGGAGTCAGTTCGCCGCTGGTGACAGCACCTGCATCGCTACCGAATGCACGCTCACGCAATTCGTTCACGTAGCCCAGTGCAGTAGTAACGTCACTATCGGAACCACCGCGTACCACGGCCTCAGCCAGCATAAGATATACATCGGCCAAACGGAACAACGGAAAATCTGTATTCACTCCACCGTCTACTGTATTCGAAGCAGCTTCTCCGGCATCAGTCAGGTTCGTCCACTTCTCCACAAAATAACCATTACTCTGGTTGTCTATCACATCTACTGTCTGAGTCTGCCCTTCGGTAAAGAACATGGCACGGCCATCACCCTCCTGAAACAACGCAGGAACTTCGCCACGAATGCGGAACATTCCCCATGCACTGGTCACACCGTATTTCTCCGGTTTCTGATAATCGGAAGCATTGCTTACGGCACCGCAGATAATATAGGTAGTACTTCCCCAGGAAACTGTACGTGCAGCATCTACCGGCAATGAGAAAATGATTTCATTGGTACGTTTGTCATTATCAGCATTGAAAAGCTTCGCATAATCATCTTCAAGAGTATAACCCGCCTTAATTACCTCTTTACAATAGGTGATGCAATCCGTCCAATGTTCATTACCCGTATATATTTTCGCATTCAGATAAAGTTTAGCAAGCAAAGTGTAGGCAGCTTGTTTACAGGCGCGACCATACTCGCAAGCATTGCGGTCCAACAAATCAGTATCGATATCTTTCAGTTCGGACTCGATGTATTCAAACACTTGTGTTCCGGTGTAACGAGGCGGAAGGAAGCTACCCACCGGATCGTTTTCTGTTACGAACGGGATATTGCGGAAAAGATCGAGTGCATGATAATAGGCCAAAGCACGGATAAAGCGAGCCTCAGCACGGTAATGGCGGATGTCTGCCTGTTCGCTTTCAGTGAACTTGGCAATCTGATCATCACCCGCATTGCGCAGGAATTCGTTACACAAAGCGATAGTATAATAGATACGGTAGTACATATCCGATACCCAGGTATCATTAGCATCCCAGGTCAGATAAGTAAGATCACCTACCTTATCACCTTCAAGCCAGGTAGATGCCAGTTCATCGGTGCCACACTCCTGCAAATTGAAATAGCAACGCATATAATCCTGACCGTTATTACTACTGAGATCAGCATTGCCACCGCCTTTTTCCTGTCCGGCAGTAACAAAAGAAACATAGAGTTTGCCTAATACGGCTTTGTAATTGGCGGCTTCTGCATATACATCGGCAGAAGTGGTTTCTTTGTGCGGAAACTGATCAAGATCGCCCACACAGGAAGAAAAAATGAAGGTACTTATGAACAGTACGGAATAAAATATCTTTTTCATTGTTTTTTTCAGCTTTAATGATGACTTAGAATTCAAATCCCAGACTCAGTGAATAAGTGCGCGGACGCGGATAGAAAGATACATCCATACCGTTAGGCACTTCCGGGTCGACACCTGTGTACTTGGTAATGCAGAATACGTTTTGTACCATTACACTGGCATTCATACTGAACCACTTGCAAATACGACCGAAGTTGTAAGCCAGTGACAAATTATCCATTTTCAGGAAAGAAGCATTCTCAATGTAGTAATCTGACAGATACTGGCGATTCTGAAAACCAGTCTTCAGGTAACTGCTATTAAGATTATTCAACTGATATGTATTATAGCTGACAGTACTCCATGCCCCGGTATTCATAGCCATACCATTATACACATAGTTTCCTACATTGGCACGAAGACTGGTGCTCAGTGTCCACTTCTTATAACGAAGCGAGGTACTGAAACCATAGATAAAATCGGGAGCCGGAGACTTGTAGCGATAGAGATCATTACTGTCTATCACACCGTCATCATTCAGGTCGGCATAGGCACCTTCAATGGGTTTACCGGTTTTCTCATCATAAAGTTGATGATATACATAGAACATATAGGGTTCATAACCTTCACTCAAGACCTGGAACTGATAGCCGTCAATCCACGGACCTACCGCTGTGTTGGTAACGGCACTGCTTTCTACAAGTGAGAGGTTCTTTACTTTCATCTTCTGCCAGGTCATATTGAAGCTGACATCCCAGTTCCAATCCTTAGTTTGTATCGGAGTGGCATTCAAGGTAACTTCAATACCTTTACTATCCACATTTCCCACATTGGTCAATATAGTCTTATCGAAAGTACTTCCGGCAGGGGCAGCTACGGTAGCAAGCAGATCTTCAGTCTTACGCGTGTAGAAGTCAAAACTACCACTGATACGGTCTTTCAGGAAACCAAAATCGAAACCAGCATTCCAGGAAGTAGTGGTTTCCCACTTCAAATCGGAAACATAGGCTTCGGGACGATAAGTATTGATAAACTGATTACCAAACTGTACTTCCGCACCAGTTTGACTGTAAGTATAGACAGGCAGATAATTATAGTTGCCGATGCCATCCTGTTGTCCGGTGACACCATAGCTGGCACGAAGTTTCAAATTACTCAGCACAGTGTTATCTTTCAGAAAAGCTTCTTCGCTCACTCTCCACGCCAGAGCAACGGAAGGGAAAGTACCCCAGCGGTTGTCTTTGTTGAAACGTGAGGTTCCGTCACGGCGAACAGTAGCTGTAAGCATATAACGGGAATCGAAGGTGTAGTTCAAACGGGCATAATAAGAAATAAGTGCATGCCGCTGGTCGGTAGCTGCGGAAGTACTTTGTACAGCTCCCAGAGTGTTCAGTTCACTATACAATGGGGAAGTACTTTTCCAGAACTGATAATCATAACCGACAGTGGCATCGATATTGCTTTTCCACGAGTCAAGGTACTTATTATAGTTAAGATAAGTAGTCAGCAAGCGGTTGGTGTTCTTTTGCGGTCCATAACTGTAATCACGACCACCGGTAGTGTAGTACTGCATAGCCTCAGCAGGAACGTAAACCTTTCCCTTACCTTCTGCATAATCGTAACCCAATGTAGCATGAAATTTCAGATCAGGCAGGAAATGTACCCGGTAATCCACATCCGCATTGCCCACAAAGCGGGTAACTTTACTAGTTGATTTATTTTGCTTGATATAGCCCAAAGGATTGAGAACAGCAGCATTTACCGGCTCACCCACATTGTCGAGTGCTTCCAGATATCCGCCAAAAGCATGGTTACCGGAATAAACAGGTAAAGTGGGGTTATAGGTAGCAGCAGCCCAGATAGCACCGGTTTCGGCAAAACGGTTGTTATTGACAGAGCCTTTTACATTAACATTTACTTTCAAGTGGTCGTCAAAGAAGCTGGGAGACAGAGAAACACTACCCGTGAGACGTTCCGCCTTGTCGGTTTTCAATAAACCGCTCTGGTTATAGTAGCCGATGGAAACTCGTATCGGAAAATTCTTTGCCAAACGTCCGGCAATGCTGACGTTATTATCCGTTCCGAAAGCATTCTGGTAAATCTGATCGTTCCAGTCGGTATTGGAAGTACCCAGCAAAGCACGCTGTGCATCTGTACCACGACTGTTGATCACATCTACGAACTCGTCATGCGAAAGCATATCGGCAAGTTTCGTACGAGTTTGTATGGAGTTGGTAGTACTGAGACTTACTTTCATACGGTCATTGCTGCCTTTCTTGGTAGTGATAATGATAACACCGTTCGAAGCACGTGAACCGTAAATGGCAGTAGAAGAAGCATCTTTTAAGATGGTCATACTTTCAATGTCACTCGGATTAATCAAACTAAGAAAGTTTCCGGTATTGCCACTGATACCTCCTGCTTCGAGGGGTACACCGTCGAGGACGATAAGCGGATCGTTCGAGGCGTTCAGCGAAGCACCGCCACGGATACGGATGGTACTTCCGGCTGTGGGTGAGCCACTATTACTCATAATCTGTACACCGGATACTTTACCGTTAATAAGTTGTTCAGGCGAGGAAATCAGTCCGGAATTAAAATCCTTACTACTGACATTGGAAACAGAACCGGTAAGATCGCTCTTGCGTTGCGTACCGTAACCAATGACAACGACGTCACTCAACATCTGTGCATCGCTTTTCATTTTCACATTTACAGTGTTACCGCTTGGTACAGGTACAGTTACAGTTTCATAGCCTACATAAGATATTTGTAAAGCGGTAGCTCCCGAAGGAACAATGATGTTGAAATTTCCATCAAGGTCGGTGATTACACCCGTACTGGTACCTACTACCAGGATACTGGCACCGATTAGTGGTTCGTTCGTGTCGTCTACAACATGCCCGGTTATTTTCTTTCCCTCTTGTGCGAAGGCCGGGCTGACAGTTCCTAACAATGCGATACACAGCAGGCAAAAGAACGCTGTGACGCGAAAACTTAAGATTTTGTTTCTCATACGTGGTATTTGTTTTAAAGTGTTACATAATCAAATCTAAAGAGATGTGTCATCTGCGGATGAAAAATTGTAGTTATTTTATTCAAGCCAGATACTCCCTATCTCTATTTCCGCAGTCTTTTCAGCAACTCCGTCAAAGGAGAGTTCAAGAGTTTCAATCCCCTCTCCCCTGAAAGGTATTTCAGTCTGCGGACGGAAATAATGATCAAGGAAGACCGGATAGGCGTGGGGAAGCAAAGCGGTATTCGTTTGTTTTAAATCCTGCAAGGGTACACGAATGATACCATCAGTCGCAGCGACACACGAAGCAAGATAGGTATATCCATCAGAAGTAATGAAGCCGGCTTTTAGTCCTTCGGGAATCTTCTTTGCATGGATACACAAAGTATGGCAGGAAGCGAGTCGCTCAGGGCGTCCGTTTATATCGTCCTTAATATAGCAACGAAGAACAAAGACGGGTGCCTTATCTTTAGACTCGAAGGTGATGCGCAGGGTAGGCTTCTCTGTCGGTGCATTTTGTATTAATTGCCGGTTCGTACGGCTCCATTCGGGCATAGTATATGTTTCCAATTTACTGTCAGCATCCACTATTTCCAGCAGAGACAGTGATTTTTCAGGAGCGACTATGTTGGTTTCCCACAAGGTAGCCGAAGTATAGTCCCAATCCAGTGGACTCCTGGCTACTCCCGAAGGAAACGTTTGTCGCTTATCGCCTTGACAAACGACGATGTTATACCTAAAACAACCCTCTTTTATCTCTGTAGCAGGTACGGTAGCACGATAAGTGTAACCGCCTGTATGATTCATTTTCAGATAAGGATTCTTTTCATTCCAGAAAGATATCTTATCTGTGTAGATAATAACGGAATCGGGCATTTCATTACCCGCCACAATGGCCTCTATCTGTAAATCTTTACCGGCATCTACTGTCTTGGCAGGAGAATGAGTAACAGTAAAACCTTTATTATCTGAAATGGATGGACATACATATTCACCAAGAGTAATATTCTGCCAATGAGCATCAGCAGTCCATTTACCGGAAGCAGATATACCTTCACGCTGTAACAAATAAACGCCCGGACGGAGGGTAGAAATCTTACCATTCGCAGCTTGTGTACTGAATGTATTTCCATTATTCAAGCCGTTCACCCGGAATTGCTTACCTAAATCAGGTAAATTCAGAGTCATATCCCATGCACCGGAAACAATGCGCATTACTTCTTTATCCAAAGAAGGCTTTGTAAACGGATCACTAACCTGTACGGCATCGGGCATTACTTCCAAACGCCAAACACCCTCTTCCAAACGATCGAGCCAATAAACTCCCGTACCTTCATAATTCACCACCGGAGATTTGCCACAACCTGCAATTGCGCGAAGCTGAGAAATATCTTTCGGACGGGTTTGAGTTGTATTGGAATAGTAGAATTTCTCTCCGTCATTCAGTTCGCTTAAATCCTGCACATAGCTGACACGGAAATCATTGAATAATGTATCTGCCGGATAATTGCCAAAACTCTCTCCTCTGCCCACTTTCTGCGCCGCTTCTGCGGCAATCATCAATCCGATAGCCTTATTCGGGGTGTATGCTACATTCAGGTAATGAGTCTGGTATTCAGTATTGTAGGCCGCCATGTCGATAGGATCATAAGCAAACTGAGTAATCCACTGGAAACCGGCTGTACGGAAAGTGCGTACAGTGGCCGGATACATATAGGAATAAAGAATATCAGCGGGATCAAATTCATAAACCATACGGGCCTTCTTATCGAAACCTTTCAGATTAGAGAAAGGAATATCATAACGGTCAACGAAAGGCAAGAAGTTCCCCTTGCGGGTATGTCCGGATACAAGCCCAATGGGATACCATTGATAGGTAGTACCTTGTATAGCTGTAGAATAATAAGCCTCTACCACATGCTGGTTATGGCTGACATTGTAGAACACCGGTTTGCGGTTGCCTGCACGTTTCAGGGCGGACAGCACCTTATTTATGTAATTACGCGTTTCGACTACAGTGCCGGGATGGCAAGGCTCATTGTTTATTTCAAAGCCTACGATATAAGGATCGTCTTTGTAAGCATAACCTGTATAAGGATTCACGTGGCGTACAAGAGCAGCAATATACTTTTCCTGTGCAGCAATAGCTTCAGCATCGCTGTGAACGGCACATTTATCATAATGGGATGAAAAGCCACCGGTGGGTTGGTTGCGTTCCGGATAACCGTTGCCAAAATCAGTCTGTGCCGTGATAACGGTACGGATACCACGTTCCTGTAATTTATGGATAAGGTAGTCCAATAATTCCAGGTGTTCATTTTCCAGCAAGTTACCTTCTGCATCGGAAATTTCTACGTCCCAGATGTGAATACGGTAAGCATTCAGTCCCAAACGTGCCATGTGATAGACATCACGGTCGATAGCAGTTTTACGGTCCACTCCCAGATAGCCCATCGCCCGATAGGCATGTGCAAAGGGTAAGGTATAGTTCACACCAAAGAAAGAAGCTTCTTTCTTCGTATCCGACCAACGCATGACGCCGCCGGCATCTACATAAATAGTAGGAACGCTTTTTTGTACTTTGTTCTGTGCCGGAGCAACTACTGCCAGCAAACAAATAATCAAGGTAAGAATGTGTCTCTGCATGTCATCAAATTCAAGTTGGTTTTTCTTGACGGCAAAAGTAATGGAGGGCTATTATTTGTCAAAGCAGATATCGGACATAAAACAACACAAAAAGGACATGCATTGATTATCAGTGATATCCATAGACAAATTCCGAATTAGAATATAATAACAACCAGAAACAATTAATCGGACGAACTGGTATTTTTTCTCCAGATTCTTGTAATTATTAGGCATAAAGAAGTATCTTTGGCGCATTCTTTATACAAGAGATTAAATGAGAAGACACACCAACATACTAATTTTGCTGCTCCTCACAGGACTCTGCATTTCTGCAGGGGCGCAAAATAATCCCTATAAGATAGACGACTCATTATATCCCATCTTCCAACGTGCCATCAAATGGCGTACTCAGCCCCAAGGACTACTTATTGCTGATACGCTTTATGCGGAAGCCACGCAAAAGAAAGACAAGAAAGCACAATGCCTGGCGTTAACAATCCCTGTCAGCTTTTATCTGAGTACCAATAATTATGAGAAACTGGAACAAGCAGCAACCCGAGCTAAAGAAGAAGCAAGAAAAAATAATTATCTCCAATATTATTATTCTGCCTGTACCAACGAAATAAACTGCCTGTTGAATAACGGACATTCATTGCGAGCCCTGCAAAAAGCTGAAGAAATGAAAATACAGGCTTTCAAAGATCAGCACGAGTATGGGATATTTTCGTGTATCTTCACTTTAGGTAACATTTACTACATGCGTCAAAACAGGGAGGTAGCCACAGAGTACTACAAAAATGCGTTGGAATATATGCTAAAGAACCTACCCGATCAGGACCCGACATATATGTATATAAACCTTTCTGAATATTATCGGGATAAAGGCGAAGGTGAAGTGGCTTTGGAATATGCAGAGAAAGCTGCTAAAGCCGCTAAAACCAATGAAAGTCGTGTAGCCTCACTGCTAAATAAATGCGAAGTATTGTATTCCATGAAGCGTATTAATGATTTTAATGCTTGTTATGATGAATGCACGCAGGTAATAGAACAATATGGTGTCATTCGCAAGACAGCCGTACAACGCCTGCATATCTATAAACTCATTCTAAATAAAAATTACGATCAGGCACATACTGAAGCGGATTCCCTACGCAATTTATTGTCAGCCAACCAGATGCATCATGAAATATATCTGAAATCAGGAAACTATGAAAAAGCTTATATATATAATAACTGGCTCCACAATTATCAGGATTCTGTCAACCGTCAGGTACAGTCATCAGACATCGCCGAACTAAATGCACGTATAGGTACTGAACGCATAAAATTGGACGCCAAAGCCCTGGAATATCAGAATACAGCACTCAACCTGAAGAATACCCAGCTGGAACTGGACCGGACAAAGTCGCAGTCTGAACTGGAAATGATGAATATCGAGAATAGTAAGTTAGTACTGGAAAACCGGAATCTGGATCTGGCACGCCTCAATGTAGAAGCGGAAAAGCAAAAAGCCATTTTAAAAGAGCAACAAAGCGCCTCCCAACATTACATCGTAACCCTCAGTCTTGTGCTCTCATTCTTGTTTCTTTTCACCTGCTTCCTGATATTCTACCTGTACAGACGCCGTAAAACAATGGCTATCCTACAGGAGAAAAACGAAGAGCTCACCGTTGCACGCGATCATGCTGAGGAATCGGACCGGATGAAAAGCTTCTTTATACAGAACATGAGTCACGAAATTCGCACACCACTCAATGCCATAGTCGGATTCTCACAGGTATTATCTACTCCGGATATGGAAGTTGACGACGAAGAAAAGGAAGAGTTCAGCATGCTCATCCAGCAGAATTCCGAGTTGCTGACTACACTGATCAATGATGTCCTCGACCTTGCCAGTCTGGAAAGTGGTAAATACAGAATGCATTTGGCGCCCCACCGTTGCAATGAATTATGCCAGGTAGCAATGGTTTCCGTTGTGCATCGTAATCCGAAAAAAGTGAAGTCTTATTTCACTTCCGATGTGCCGAATGACTTCCTGTTTGTAACGGACAAAGAACGCTTGCAACAGGTACTTATCAATTTCCTGACCAATGCGGAGAAACACACGGAACGGGGTGAGATTCACCTTCATTGCTCTCTTACGGAGAATCCGGGAAAGATAACCTTCTCCGTTGCAGATACCGGTCCGGGGATTCCGGCAGACCAGGCAGATTGCGTTTTCGACCGGTTCAGCAAGCTGGATGAATTCAAACAGGGCACAGGACTCGGATTGAACATCTGTTCCATCATTGCCGGACGCCTGAAAGGGGAAGTGAAACTGGATAAGAATTATACCGGAGGAGCACGTTTCCTGTTTATACTTCCGCTCGACAGTGTGCCTGATAAATAAAGTTCTGCTAAACAAAACTCACCACTCGTTGTTCTTTTCGAAACGATAACAATCTAATGAAGGAACAATGAAAAAGTTGACGTATTCTTTCTTGCTTCTGATGCTCCTGACATCAGTTCCGGCCCTGGCCGATTATGCACCTGTCAATGTGCAGACAGCACTGAAAAAGATGTATCCTGCCGCCAAGGATGTTGCCTGGTCACGGGATGAGACTTACTATGTAGCGGACTTTATACAGAATGGTTTCGACACAAAAGTCTGGTTCAACTCCGAAGCGCAATGGGAAATGAGACAGATTGACTGGGAAACAATGGATGAAGTGCCCAATGCCGTGTACAATGCTTTTGCTGCAAGCGAATATTCCGATGGAATGGTGCAGGGAGTCACCTTAGTTCAGTTTCCCAAACGGGAAGCGGTGGTTTCTGTAATTGTGGGAATGGCGAATACACAGACCAGGTACCAACTACTGTTCACCCTCGACGGTGGACTGGAGGATGAACGCAATGCAACCTATTTCAATAACCTGCTTGGCGCGGAAGTCTTCTTATAAAAGCCCCCCTTCAGACATACTGCTTCGGCGTCACCCCAAACTCTGCCTGGAAGCATTTAGAGAAATAGGAATGATTGGAGAAACCGACCATATACATCACTTCAGCCACAGTAAACTTCTGCTGTTTCAGCAGCATAGCCGCCTTTTTCATGCGGATGGACTTAATGTATTCCACAGGTGTCATACCCGTCAGTTGCTTTATCTTGCGATACATCTGCTTGTTATTAATATCGGTCCATTCACAAAGGGCATTCACATTCAGTTCGGAGTCCGAGATATGTTCTTCAATCAGATGAATCACGTTTGCCAGAAACTTCTCATCATAAGAAACCGCCTCTATCTCCTTCGGAGTGGAAAGAACTTCCATACGGGCTTTCGCCTCATGCGTCTCCCAGCTATGTAATAACTGCTCCACGCGCGAAAGTAAAATATCCGGTTCAAAGGGTTTAGGAATGAAAGCATCTATATGTAACTGGATACTTTCAAGCTCTGTTTCCTTATCACTTTTTGCCGTCAGCAAGATAATGGGAATAGTAGATGTGGGAATATTCTTCTTGATATGACGCACCATTTCAAGTCCATCCATTACGGGCATCATGACATCAGCTATAATCAGATCAGGCATTAATTCCATAGTGAGTTCCATACCTATCTTACCATTATCCGCTAAACGGCAACGATATTTGGTATGCAGTATCTGATAGATAAACTCTGAAACCTCCGGAGTATCATCCACAATCAGAAGCAATGGTGCATCCGAAGCAGGCATACCTGTATCTGGAACCACAACTTCAACTCCGGCAGCGACAGGTTCGATATCAGAAGAAACAGTTTCCGGAGAAACCTCTAAGGCAGAGTGTTCCATAGCAATCACCGGAAGGGTCAGCGTAATGGTAGTACCTTTATTCTCTTCTGAAGAAAGTTGAACATTACCACCATGCAGTTCCGTATAAGTCTTTACCAAATATAGTCCGATACCCGTTCCCTCCTTTTTGCCTGCCGTCTTGGGAGACTGGAAGAAACGCTGGAAAACATACGGCTGATCCTGCCGGGGAACACCTATACCTGTATCGGATACAGAGATATGCACCTCTTTATCAGAAGCCTGCAAACGAAGCGTTACCTCACCCTCTTCCGGAGTGTACTTCACGGCATTGGACAAGAGGTTATCCAAGATAGATTCCAGTTTTATGGCATCCATCTGTATGTATATCTTTTCACGGTCGGTATGAAAATGAAAAGTTAGTTTCTTCTCTTTCGCCTTCTCCTCTGCATACAAAGCAAATAAGCCACGCGCAAAAGATACCAGTTCGATTTGAGAAAGTATCAACAACGTATTGTTGCCACTATCCACCCGGTTGAAGTCTAATCCCTGATGAATGAGTGAATTCAGCTTCATGGCATTTCGATGCACCTGCTCCAGTTGTTTCTTCTCCTGCTGATCCTTGATACCGGGCAGCAACTTGCTGATAGGGGCGATAATCATGCTCAACGGAGTTTTTAGGTCGTGGGAAAGGTTGGTGAAGAACTCCATTTTCGCCTGCGATTGTTCCAAAATTTTCTCCTTCTCCATACGCTCCAGCTTCAAGCGATTCTTAACGCGGAAGAAGTTGATGGTCCAGACCACCAGTATCAGACAGAGCAAGACATAGAGCGCCTTGGCCCACGGAGTATAGTACCAGGGGGGAATGATATGAACCTCCAGTGTATAAGCCCGGTCCGATGGTTTTCCATAAGCGTCCAACTTACTCACCAACAGACGATAGTCTCCATAACTCAGGTTATTGTAAGTGATACGGTTCGTATTCGCTTTCAGCAAGTTCCACTCACGATCCACACCTTCCAGACGATATACAAGTTTGCTTTTTTCTTCAAGAGAATAAGGCAGGTCGGAAAGTTCAAAGGCAAGGTTATTCTGGTCATAAGCCAGTTCTATCCGTTGCGAGTAGCGGATACTTTGTTCGGGCAATGAGGAAGTGCCGGAGCGTCCGGTACCGGAATGTGAAAGATCAGTTTGTGAGATATTGGGCTGATACAGTTGGTTGTTGATATAAATGGCAGTCAGGATAAGCGGCTTTTCGGTGTGTTCCGCCAGCAGAGCTTCCGGTGAAGATATGGCAAAGCCATCTGCCGTACCCAAGTAAAATTCTCCGCTTGTCCGGTCGAAGAACATACTGGTGAAACGTTTATCAGTGATATTCAGCCGACGGATTTCCAGCGTTTGCTGGTCTGCCACCCAGAAACCGTCGGTAGTAGATATCCAGATTTTTCCGTCAGCCTCAGCCATGGAAAGTATTGCATAGTGATTGTACTCATCGAAAGGAAGCATGCGGATACTATTGTTATTAGGCTGTACACGCATCACACCACCGGGAAAGCCTATCCAGATATGACCGTCTTGGGCAGAGAGGATGAAGTTAGGGGTTCTTTCGCCTGTCAGCTCGTCCGGGGCGATATGGGTTATCTCGCCTGTGCGGGGATTTATCTTCTCGATGCTATTGGCACTGTTGTACAGCAATGCCCATACATTCCCCTCACGGTCGGGGATTAGCTGGTTGATGAACATACCCGAAAGACCGTTGTGTATGGAATACGTCTTCTCTGCCATATAGGGACCACCGGAAGAACGCATAAGATTCTGTTTGTCTACCACAAAAATTCCACCGAGACAAGTGGCTATCCAGAGTTTCCCTTCCCGGTCTTCAAATAAATGATACGCCCAGTTGGCATTGTAGCGGCGGGTGCTATCCACAATGCTATAATGGACGAACTGGCGGTTCTTCGGATCATAACGGCTGATGCTTCCATCGGTAGCCACCCAGAGTTGCCGCTCCCGGTCTTCATAAAGATGGCGTACCCGGTTGTGCGACAAGGGATATTTCCGATCACCCATTTTATACCAGGCCACATCTTGTTCTTCACCCAGGGGCTGGGTGAAACGAATCAGTCCGTTAGTTCCGCCAAACCAGTAAGTTCCGTGTGTATCGCGAAGCATGGAATAGAACTGGTTCCCCTCTCCCGTTCCGGTGATTTGTGAAATGGGGATATAACGCAACGCATTGTTATTCCGTGACATGGAAATTCCGTAATCCGTACCCAGCCAGATGTTATGTTCCCGGTCGGCAAAGATAGTCCAGATGATATTATTGGAAAGTGATTGCAGATTTCGGGAGTCGTGGACCACGTGCAGCAAAGGTTCTCCTTCCTGATATACATACAAACCGTTGTCCGTACCCACCAGCAACTGCCCACTGCCATCCAGTGCCAATGACTTGACGGAATTATCGTGGAAAGCATCAATCCGCTGAGTACGGCCGTCGGCAGGCGTATATCTGAAAAGACACCCTTCCGTACCGATCCAGATGCAGCCGCGTGCCGTATCTTCCAGTAGGGAATTGACAAACTGATTGCTCCGGTTGCCACTGAGAGGCAGGTCTATTTCTTCAAAATGCCGGGTAGCGGGGATATAGCGACAGAAGCCGTTATAGGTACCGATATAAAGAAGCCCGTCCGAAGAGCGGATCAGGGAATAGATGGTCTGGTGTGGAATACCTTCGGTAACGGCAGAGAGTTGGTGGTCGTTCAGCGAATAGGTATAGAGGCCGTTCAATGTTCCCAACCACAGCATACCGTCGTGTACAAGCAATGCACGGATATCGGTCGGAAGTTGCGTTTCCGGTTCTTCGTAGGTATCTGTGCGATAGTTATAAATCAGCAGACCATTGTCGGCACCCAGATAAAGATAGGTACTGTCTACCACTGTACCGCAATAAATCTGCGTATTGTTACGCTTGGCGAAAGTGAAATGTGGCTGCGTGGAATAACCGTCATAACTGAACAACCCTTTATTGGAACCGATCCATATCAGTCCCTGTGTATCTTGCAGGAAGCAATTGATTACAGAGGCTTCCGTCCCCAGACTGATATTATCGAACAAGCGATAATCCGGTTTCTGTCCGGACAGCTTAACGGGAAGCGTTATCTGCAAAAGTATAAGTAGAAGAAGAAAAACAGGTCTGCGCATACACTTCGGTTTGTTAAAGGTCGGGGACAAAGATAAAATTAATCTGTAACAAACGCCCTGCACCTTTCTAAAAAATTACCTAAAACCACTGGCATACAAAATTCATAATGGTGGGGAAGCAAGGCGAAAGCCCCATAGCCTACGAAGAAAATTCATTGGCTACAGGGCGGTATCGCATACTTTATAAAAATTCTACAAAGTTTCAATCTCTCCCGATGTCAGCCCTGTAGACTTTACTATCACGTCAACAGGAATACCCAGTTGCTTCATGTTGCGGGCTATGGAAAAACGTTCTTCATCTCGTCCTTCCGCACGTCCTTCAATCTTTCCCTCCAGTTTGGCAGAATCCAGCACATCGTTCTGAATCATCACGGCGCTCAGATGCTCGTCATAAGCCATGCGCTCTTTAGGGGGCATGGAGAAGTATTTCAGTTTCTCGCGAGCCTCGCTCAGACCGGGAGCGGTGGTATCGGGGCGAATGGTACCGTCCTTCAAATATTTCATCCATTCTTCAAGTGGTGTGACAGCCACTTTGTCGAACTCATTCACACGGATAAGGACATATTCGGGAAATATCTCGGCTGGCATGCGGGAGACAATGGCATCACGCTCCTTGACATTCACCTGAAGGTGGTCGCCCGTATGGACGCCTACGAAATGGTTCTGACCGTAATACAGGTAGTCGTTTCCCTTTCCGATATCGAAGTAGAGAACGCTGATGGAGTAGATTTTCTTCACCTTATAGTACGTTTCACCCAGCGAGATATGCTCGGTTATAGCATTGGCAACGCCATAAAGAATTCGCTCCAGATAATAAAGCTCGCGGGTGTTCTGTATCTCGATGATGATCTCATCCTTACTATTGCGTGCCTTGATGTCCACACGGTTGAATTTATCTTCAACAGACAGCTGATTGCTTTCACTCTCCAGAATTTCCAGAATAGTGGCTTTCTCACCCAGAAACACGGTGAGGAAACCTTCAAGCACGTCGAAGTTTGCCTTCTGGCGTAACAGGCGCTTGATGGCCCAGTCGAAACGTACATATTTGTCTTGAAGTTCTTCCATTTCTCTAATTATTAATTTGGAATACATAACTTTACCCACAAAGGTACATCTTCTTGCGGAAAAGGGCAACAAACATACGAAAGAAAGTGAAAGGGACAGGATAAAAAGAGACGCCGGTTGGCATTCCTTGCAAAGTCAGCTTCAGTGCGGCTGTCAGGTATTGGCACGAAATAAGAAGGTACAAGGATATTACGGGCTCTACGAAGTTTAGCCAATCCGCTTTCCGGCAATATCGTTGTGGTCGCCAGCATGATGGCAATCACAAAAGCCAAAGCACTTGTTAAAAATTCATATATTGATAACATCTTTCCCTGCCTGTTCAATACCGGCATAAAGACAATGGGACTTTCTGTAACGTTTGCAAACGTTTGCGCAAATCACTAACCCGATAACTGTCAATGAAGAAGCGATATTTCATGTATTCAGCTATTTTTGCAACCGGATAAGTCAGTTCAATAAGATAAGCTGCACCTCAGCAATAAAAAAACAAGCAAGCTTATTTTGTATTGTTTTTGGTTTGCACTACCTTTGGATAAAGGAATACTTAGAGAATACCATGAATAAACCGCAGATTACCATCAAGGACATAGCACGGGCGTTGAACGTCTCGCCCTCTACCGTGTCAAGAGCGTTGAAGGACAACCCGGATATCAGCCAGGAAACCCGCAACCTTATACATGCTTACGCCCGCGAGCATAATTATAAGCCTAACGTACTTGCAGTAAATCTTCGAGCCAGCCGTTCGAATACAATCGGTGTAATTGTGCCGCAACTGGTACATCACTTTTTCTCGTGCGTGCTGAGTGGCATTGAAAAGGCTGCCGCCGAAGCAGGATACAATATTCTGGTAGCGCAGAGCAACGAATCTTATGAACAGGAAGTGAAAATCGTACATTCATTCCTTGCCGCCCGCGTCTGTGGTGTGATTGCCTCATTAGCAAAAGATACTTCCCAATACGACCATTATCAGGACTTGCTGAATAACAATATTCCCATTGTGTTCTACGACCGCATCTGCACCGGATTGAAAACAGAGCGGGTGGTAGTGGACGACTATGCCGGTTCTTTTGCTGCTGTAGAGTATATGATACAGACAGGCTGCAAGCGTATCCTGTTTTATGGAGCAGCCCCGCATTTGGAAATCACCAAGAACCGCCGGAATGGCTATCTGGATGCCATGAAGAAATACAAGATTCCCGTAGACGACAGCATGATTATGTTGTGTGATACCCGGGAACGTGCCATATCCATCACCCCTGACATACTGGAAGGTCCCGACCATCCCGATGGTTTCTTCGCCATCAATGACGAAACAGCTTCAGGCATTCTGTATGCCTGCAAACTGGTTGGAAAGAAAGTGCCCGACGAAGTATCAATCTGCGGGTTTACCGACGGCGCCATTGCCCAAAGCACAGATCCCAAACTGACCACCGTAGAACAGCATGGAGAAGAAGTCGGAAAAAGCGCTTTCAGCATTCTGACAGGTAAGCTGGAAGGGGGCGATGATAAGAGTAGCAACAAGATTGTGAGGACGAATCTTGTAGTGAGGGGAACAACGAAATAACTGAATAAATATCTAATACATAAAATTAAGAATGAAAGTAAAACCTGATTTGAGCTTTTGGAAGCTGTGGAATATCAGCTTCGGCTTCTTTGGCGTACAGATTGCGTATGCTTTGCAGAGTGCGAACATCAGCCGTATTTTTGCGACATTGGGTGCAGACCCGCACAATTTGAGTTATTTTTGGATATTGCCACCATTGGCAGGTATCATCGTACAGCCCATCGTAGGTGCTGCAAGCGACAAAACGTGGACACGCTTCGGACGACGTATTCCTTACCTCTTTGTCGGTTCACTGGTAGCCGTACTGGTAATGTGCCTGCTGCCGAATGCCGGTAGCTTCGGTATGGCAGTCAGCACGGCAATGATATTCGGATTAGTATCGTTGATGTTTCTGGATACCTCCATCAATATGGCGATGCAGCCATTCAAAATGATGGTGGGCGACATGGTAAACGAAAAGCAAAAAGGCCTTGCCTACTCTATCCTGAGTTTCCTGTGCAATGCCGGTAGCTTGGTAGGTTTCCTGTTCCCGTTCATCTTTACATGGATAGGTATCAGCAACATAGCTCCCCAAGGTGTAGTTCCCGACTCAGTTATATATTCCTTCTATATCGGAGCAGCCATTCTGATACTTTGCGTCATCTACACCACAGTAAAGGTGAAAGAAATGCCACCTGCCGAATATGCGGAATACCATGGCATCACCGAAGAGGAAAAAAAGGAAAAGATCAATATGGTGAAACTACTGGTGAAAGCACCGAAAGCTTTCTGGACAGTAGGTTTGGTCCAGTTCTTCTGTTGGTTTGCCTTCATGTTCATGTGGACCTATACCAATGGTAGTGTAGCTGCCAATGTATTCGATGCTCCTACTGTTGAAACTGTGGTGAACGGCGCAAACAAAGTAGTGCTGGACACTAAGAGTATCCAATATCAGAATGCTGCCGACTGGGTAGGCGTATTGTTTGCCGTACAGGCCATTGGTTCTGTACTCTGGGCTGTATGTATCCCGATGTTCAAGAACCGCAAACTGATCTACTCACTCAGTCTTGTTTTGGGTGGAATAGGTTTCATCTCCACGTATTTCGTTCACAATCAATATGTATTATTCATCTCCTTTTTGCTTATCGGTTGTGCATGGGCAGCTATGCTGGCATTGCCTTTCACCATCCTGACCAATGCTCTAAGCGGCGGACACATGGGGACCTATCTGGGACTGTTCAACGGAACGATCTGTATTCCGCAGATTGTAGCTGCTACGCTAGGTGGTAGTATTCTGGCTCTGTTCACCCCGAAAGGCATGTTACCGCCTGAAATAAATATGCTTGTCATGGCAGGCGTGATGTTGATTATCGGTGCCGTTTGTGTATATTTAATCAAAGAGACCAAAGGAGAACAAGCAAAAGCATAATCCGTGCGAAAACATACTTAAAAGGAGATATCTATCCCTCTACGACAAACAACTCTTTTCTCTACGATAATCGCCCCGTTCCTTTAAAAAGATCGGGGCGATTCTTATAAAAGAACCAAACACATCTTATTCTTTAGATATTCTTTGTCTTCTTTTTTTCCTCATCATTGCCGTTTATCCGTTTATTTGTTTATCTTTACGGCCATAATCACCATTGAGATACACACCATGAAAAGATACCTTAAAACCGATGAATGGAATATTATTGAAGATAACTTTCACGCCGACAACCTGCGAATGTCAGAAAGTATATTCAGTCTTGGGAACGGTCGCTTCGGCCAACGGGGCAATTTCGAGGAACCTTATTCAAGCGACTCATACCGTGGTTCATTCGTTGCCGGTATCACCTTTCTTGATAAAACGCGTGTAGGCTGGTGGAAAAACGGTTTCCCTCATTTCTATACCCGTATTCCCAATGCAGCAGACTGGAGTCGTGTCAGTCTGCGCCTTATCGACGAAGAACTGGACCTGGCACAATGGGACGTGAACAGCTTCAGCCGCAGGCTCGATATGAAAGCGGGTATCTCCTACCGGGACTTCGAAATCACATCTCCCAAAGGACACCAAATACGGGTACATGTGGAGCATATCAACAATATGGCTCATCCCGATTTATGTCTGATAAAATACAGCGTCACCTCCATCAATTATACGGGAAGAATATCACTGATTCCCTCCCTGGATGCAGTCATAGTCAATAAGGATGATGATCCAAACGAGAAGATATGGAATATCCTCCGTTCCGGCGTCACAAAGGATTGTGCTTATCTATGGACGCAAACCCGACGTGAAGATGCGCAAGTGTGCTATGCCATGACCTATCAGTTCTTCAAGAACGGCAAAGAAACCACCTCGAACCCGATACGCATTGAAAAGGAGAAACAAACCGGGTTCAGCATCGGGGCAGATGTGAAACCGGGAGACAATGTAATGCTCATCAAATATACTGTCATAAGTTCATCGCTCTATGATGAACGCCAGGAACTGATAGAACATTCCGTCACCAAAGCCCGTCAGACTAAAATAGACGGCTGGGATAAGCTGGAAAACGATCATCAGCAAGCCTGGGCCAATATATGGAAAGAAATGGATGTGGTTATCGAAGGCGACCCGGAAGCACAACAGGGGATCCGGTACAACATCTTTCAACTATGCCAGACGTACCGCGGTGATGATCCGCGCCTGAATATCGGTCCGAAAGGATTCACTGGTGAAAAATACGGTGGAAACACATACTGGAATACGGAACTTTGTTGTGTACCGTTCTTCCTACTCTCTACTCCGAGGGAGATTGTGAAAAACCTGTTGATATACCGCTATAACCAACTACCGAAAGCGATAGAAAATGCCCGCAAACTGGGTTTCAAAGAGGGTGCCGCCCTCTTCCCACAAGTTACTTACAGCGGTGAAGAATGCCACAGTGAATGGGAAATTACCTTTGAAGAAATACATCGCAATAATATCATCGTCTATGCCATTGCACAGCATGCTGCAATCACTGGCAGTAAAGATTATGTAGCCAAATACGGACTGGAAGTAATGATTGCCGTCTCCCGTTTCTGGAGTCAGCGGGTATCTTTCTCCAAACCAAAACAGAAATATGTGATACTTGGTGTCACCGGACCGGATGAGTACGAGAACAACGTAGATAATAACTGGTACACCAATTACTCGTGTGTGCAGTGCCTGCGGATGACACTTAACTATCTTGAGATCATTGCCGGAGAATATCCCGACGAATATGCGCGTGTACGCCGTGTCACCAACCTCCGCCAACAAGAAGAGGCTGAACGCTGGCGCGACATTATCAACCATATGTATCTGCCAGAAGATAAAGAACTGGGGATCTTTGTACAAAATGACGGTTTCCTGGATAAGGAACTGAACAGTACCGATGCCATTCCACCCGAAGAACGCCCCATCAATCAGCACTGGTCGTGGGATCGTATTCTTCGTTCATGCTACATCAAACAAAGCGATGTATTATTGGGCCTATATCTGTATTATTTCAATTTCGATAAGGAAACAGTCCGCCGCAACTTCGACTTCTATGAAACAATGACGGTGCATGAATCTTCACTTTCCCCGCACATCCACTCCATTCTTGCCGCCCGCATCGGAGAAGTGGAAAAGGCTTACCAACTCTTTCTGCATGCCACCCGTCTTGACCTGGATGATTACAACAACGAAACTCACCAAGGACTGCATATCACCAGTATGCCGGGCAGCTGGCTTGTCATTGTACGAGGCTTTGCCGGGATGCAGATTCTGGAGGGCATACTCTCTTTCTTCCCAGTCATTCCAGAGAAATGGAACAGTTACTCCTTCCAGATAAATTATCAGGGACGTACACTTCATATGCATGTAGGCAAAGAAATAAATATTTCACTTATTGCCGGAGAAGAACTGAACATACAAGTATATAAAAACGTTTATAAGCTCAAATTGGGCACCGATTTGTTGCTCAGGATAGAGGAGTAGAAGCCTGTATCATTAACAACGCGTAACAAAATAAACCGGGAGAACAATTATCTGTTTTTCCGGTTTTATGTTTTTTATACCTAAACGAACAACTATACATTAGTATGAAGAAAATCTATTTGTTCGCCATCAGCGTGATGCTGCTTGCCACATCATGCGGGCACAAGAAAGAGGGCGATGCCACGCTGATCCGACCTGTCAAGACAGCTACTGCCAGCTCCCAATCGGTCATCCGGAAAGACTTCTCCGGTATTGTAGAAGCCGTAGAATACGTGAAACTGGCCTTCCGTGTCAGCGGACAGGTCATAAATCTGCCTGTGGTAGAAGGTCAGCGGGTAAAGAAAGGACAGCTGATCGCCGCCATTGATCCGCGTGACATTTCCCTGCAATACGCCGCCGACAAAGCCGCTTACGAGACTGCCGCAGCACAGGTAGAACGTAACAAACGCCTGTTGGGACGCCAAGCTATCTCCGTGCAGGAATATGAGATCAGCGTTGCCAATTATCAAAAGGCAAAGTCAGCTTATGAATTATCCAGCAATAATATGCGGGATACCAAACTTACCGCTCCCTTCGACGGTTCTATTGAAAAACGTCTGGTAGAAAACTATCAGCGCGTGAACTCTGGGGAAGGCATTGTACAATTGGTGAATACACAGAAGCTCCGCATCAAATTCACCGTACCGGATGATTATCTCTATCTACTTCGGGCAAAGGACGTAACATTCAAAGTGGTATTCGATACCTATCCAGACACAGTATTCAATGCAAAACTAGAAGAATATCTGGATATTTCTACAGCCGGAACAGGTATCCCGGTAACTATTACGATTGAAGATCCTGCTTTCAACCGTTCCCTATACGATGTGAAACCGGGATTTACGTGCAAAATCAAGCTGGCTTCGGACGTAGCTCCCTTCTTGGAAGAAAAGCTTGTGAATATTCCGCTCAGTGCCATATTCGGTGAAAGCGAGAACCAGAAAACCTATGTGTGGGTAGTAAAAGATAATAAGGTAAGCAAGCGGGAAGTAACCGTATACTCTCCTACCGGAGAAGCCAATGCCCTTATCTCTACCGGTGTACAGCCGGGAGAAACTATTGTGATTGCCGGAGTGCACCAACTGGTGGACGGACAAACGGTGAAAGTTATCAATTAGACTACCAACCACTGCGACCTTGAGGTCGCCCAAATATAAATCATATGAATTTAGCTAAATATGCATTAGACAACACCAAGATTGTTTATTTCTTCCTGGCTGTGTTGCTAATCGGCGGTATACTATCATTCGACCGGTTGGGAAAGAAAGAGGATGCACCCTTTGTCATCAAGTCAGCGGTCATAATGACCCGCTACCCGGGGGCGGAACCAGCAGAAGTAGAACGACTGATCACTGAACCGATCTCCCGCGAGATACAGTCGATGAGTGGTGTATATAAAATTAAGTCGGAGTCCATGTACGGACTATCCAAGATAACATTCGAGCTTCAACCTTCCCTTTCCGCAGAGTCGATTCCACAGAAGTGGGATGAACTGCGCCGTAAGGTGCTCAACATACAACCGCAACTACCCGCCGGTGCTTCCGTTCCCACGGTATCGGACGATTTCGGCGATGTATTCGGCATATACTATGGCTTGGTAGGCGATGACGGTTTCTCTTACGAAGAAATGCGCAACTGGGCAGAACGTATCAAAACCCAGGTTATCACTGCTGACGGAGTTATGAAAGTAGCCTTGTTCGGTACACAAACCGAGGTGGTAAATATCTATATATCCGTCAATAAACTGGCCGGTATGGGTATAGATCCGAAGCAAGTAGCAAGTCTGTTACAATCGCAAAACCAGATTATCAATACAGGTGAAATCAATGCCGGTGAACAACAACTGCGCATTGTAGCCAACGGAACCTATACTACCGTCAATGACATCCGGAACCAAGTGATTACCACTCCGGGCGGACAGGTGAAACTGGGTGATATTGCCGTCATTGAAAAAGGATATATGGATCCTCCCGGCAACATCATGCACGTCAACGGAAAGCGTGCCATAGGTATCGGTGTTTCCACCGACCCGACAAAAGATGTAGTAAAGACTGGAGAACTGGTAGATCAGAAACTGGCTGAACTTCTTCCCCTTATTCCGGTAGGGTTGGAATTGGAAAGTCTGTATCCGGAAAATGTCATAGCTCAGGAAGCAAATAATGGTTTCATCATTAACCTGATAGAATCCCTCCTCATTGTAATCGTTATCATCATGTTGGTGATGGGGTTGCGTGCAGGTATACTTATCGGCAGTTCGTTGATATTCACCATTGGCGGTACGCTGCTCATCATGTCTTTCATGGGAGTAGGATTGAACCGTACTTCACTGGCAGGTTTCATCATTGCCATGGGTATGCTGGTGGATAATGCTATTGTAGTGACAGACAATGCACAAATAGCCATTGCCCGAGGTATAGACCGGCGAAAAGCACTGATAGATGGAGCTACCGGACCGCAATGGGGATTACTTGGCGCTACGTTCATCGCCATTTGTTCATTCCTGCCGTTGTACCTCGCCCCTTCTGCCGTAGCGGAAATCGTGAAACCCCTGTTTGTCGTACTTGCCATTTCTTTGGGATTAAGCTGGATACTGGCACTCACACAAACCACCACTTTCGGTAACTTTATTCTGAAAGCCAAATCCGGCGATACCAATAAAGACCCGTATGATAAACCTTTCTATCACAAGTTCGCCTCTATCCTCGGAGTACTTATCAAGAAGAAGACTCTTACACTGGGTAGTATGGTAGTCCTGTTTATCATCTCACTGGTCATCATGGGAATGATGCCGCAAAACTTCTTCCCCTCACTGGATAAGCCCTATTTCCGTGCCGATATATTCTATCCGGACGGTTACAGCATCCGTGACGTGGAAAAGGAAATGAAACAGGTGGAAGCGCACCTCTTGCAACAACCGGAAGTGAAACGAATATCCACCACATTCGGAAGTACGCCGTTACGTTACTATCTGGCATCTACTTCCGTCGGTCCCAAACCCAACTTTGCCAATATACTTATCGAACTGACCGACAGTAAATATACAAAGGAATACGAAGAGAACTTCGACCAGTATATGAAGGCAAACTATCCGAATGCCATCACCCGTACCACTTTGTTTAAGCTATCGCCTGCGGTAGACGCCGCCATTGAAATCGGCTTTATCGGCAACAATGTCGATTCACTGGTGATGCTGACCAACAAAGTCCTGGAAATCATGCATCGGGATGATGATCTCATCAACGTACGCAATTCATGGGGGAATAAGATTCCTGTATGGAAACCCGTTTACAGTCCGGAACGTGCCCAACCGTTAGGTGTCTCCCGACAAAGTATGGCACAGAGCATTCAGATCGGTACAAGCGGTATGACATTAGGCGAATATCGTGAAGGCGATCAGGTGCTGCCCATTCTGCTAAAGGATAACACAGTCGATTCTTTCCGCATCAACGACCTGCGTACACTACCCGTATTCGGTACAACACAGGAAACCACTACCCTGGAACAAGTAGTCAGTGAATTTGATTTCCAATATAAGTTCTCGAATGTGAAAGACTATAACCGTCAGATGGTAATGATGGCGCAAGCCGATCCACGCCGGGGAGTAAATGCCATAGCAGCCTTCAATAAGATATGGAAAGAAGTACAAGAAGAAATTCAGGTACCGGAAGGATATACCATGAAGTATTTTGGTGAACAGGAAAGTCAGGCAGAAAGTAATGCAGCATTGGCAGCTAATATGCCACTAACGTTTTTCTTAATGTTTATTACCCTGTTGTTCCTGTTCAGGACCTACCGCAAGCCAATTGTCATCCTATTGATGTTGCCACTTATCTTTATCGGAATCGTACTGGGATTAATCTTGCTTGGTAAATCATTCGACTTTTTCTCCGTTCTCGGTCTACTGGGATTGATTGGTATGAATATCAAAAATGCAATTGTATTGGTAGACCAAATCGACATAGAAGCTGCTTCCGGAAAAGCGCCGCTGAATGCAGTAATCAGTGCTACAACCAGCCGTATCATACCTGTAGCCATGGCGTCCGGAACTACGATTCTGGGTATGTTGCCGTTGCTATTCGACGCTATGTTCGGTGGTATGGCGGCAACCATCATGGGTGGTCTGCTGGTAGCCTCAGCATTGACGCTGTTCGTGCTTCCGGTGGCATATTGTGCGATACATAAGATCAAAGGATAAACTCCGGATACTCTTAACTATTCGCTTAAATAAGAAATAAAGAGATAATTATGAAAAAGATAATAACCATACTTACATTACTTTGCAGCTTCGGTCTGAAAGCCGGAGCCCAGCAGTTCTTAAGCCGCGAAGCATATCGTGACAAAGTAGAAGCCTACAGCCAAGTGCTGAAACAGCAGCGCCTGAAAACCATGGCAAGCACCGAAGCGCGAAAAATAGCAAATACCGGCTTCCTGCCACAAATAGACATCACAGCCGAAGGTACCGCCAACCTCAACCACCTGGATAAGTGGAACAGTCCGAAAGGTGAGTATCGCCCCTACACCTATCAGGCACTCGCAACTTTGGCACAACCCCTCTATACGGGTGGTTCTCTAATAGCTCAGAAGCGTATGGCACAGGCTGACGAAGAGTTAAGCCAACTCACCACTGAACTAACTCTCGACCAAATTCATTATCAAAGCGATGCCGTTTATTGGAATGCTTCAGCCGCCTATGCCAGTCTTGAGGCTGCTGCTACATTTCAGGATATCATAAAGAAGCAGCACGATATTATTCAGGATCGTTTCAACGATGGCGCTATCAGTCGTACAGACCTGCTGATGATTTCCACCCGTCAGAAAGAAGCTGAATTGCAGTATATCAAGGCCCGTCAGAACTATACCCTTGCCTTGCAACAACTGAACATTTTGATGGGAGTAGCACCCAATACTCCCGTAGATAGCCTAAGTGAAATCAGTATAGCCAGTGAACCCGTCGACATTCTTGGACTTGACGATGTACTTCCACGCCGCGCCGATTATGCCAGCACAACGGTAAACATTGCCCGGAGTGAGGCACAACGCCATGCCGCCCTCAGCAAGTACAATCCTCAGGTAAGCATGTTCCTTGCCACAGGTTGGGATACCGGTATCACGTACATGGGACAGGAAATCCCCCATACGCCTGTAGCCGGAGTAAACGTCAGTATCCCCATCTTCCGTTGGGGGGCGCGTTTCAGGACAAATCGGCAACAGAAAGCATTCATTGGTATCCAGAAGCTGCAACAAAGTTATATCACTGATAATATTCTTGAGGAACTCTCCGCCGCCACTACAAAACTGACGGAAACAGAGCAACAAGTAAAGACAGCAAAGGAAAATATGGATCTTGCCGAAGAGAACCTGGACCTTGTCACTTTCTCTTATAATGAAGGGAAGTCCAGTATGGCAGATGTATTGTCCGCACAATTATCGTGGACACAGGCTCATACGAACCTGATTAATGCATATCTGGCAGAGAAAATGGCAATGGCAGAATACAGGAAAGTGATTAGTGAATAAAGATTCAGGCGCGGATTACGCGGATTACACAGATTCTTTCATTACAATAAAGAAATAAATCCGTGTAATCCGCGTAATCCGCGCCTAAAAAGTCCGCGTTCGTCCGCCTCAATCCGCGTCGTCCGCGTATCTTTATCCCAAGAATGAGATCAATACACCCGCAGCTACCGCTGAACCGATAACACCGGAGATATTACTGGACATACAGTAATTCAGCACATGGTTCTTCGGATCATACTTCGTAGCAATCTCATTGCATACGCGGCTTGCCATAGGCACAGCACTCAGTCCTGTTGCACCAATCAGCGGATTTATCTTCTTCTTACTGAACAGATTGAACAGCTTCACAAAGAAGATACCACCCGTAATGGAAAGTGCAAATGCAAGGAAACCACCTATAACAATACCAATGGTTGTCCAGTTCAGGAACGCTTCGCTTGTCATAGTTGCGCCTACACTCAATCCTAAGAAAATAGTCGCCGCATTCATAATGCTATTGGCAGCTGCATCAAACAAACGGCTGGTATCCGCACCGATTTCCTTAATCAGGTTACCAAACATCAACATACCAATCAAAGGCACTGCCGTCGGTACAAAGAGAGCGACAACCGTAGTCACTGCTATCGGGAAAATGATTTTCAGTACACGCAGATTCTTGATTTCCGTCTTCGAAGGATAGAGTTTCTCTTGCTCCTTCATATTGATCATCAACTCCTTCTTAGAGCAGAACAACTTCACTACCAACGGAATAATCACCGGAACCAACGCCATGTAAGAATAGGCGGCAATAGCAATCGGACCCAACAAATGCGGAGCCAACTTGATAGTCGTAAAAATTGCTGTCGGGCCGTCAGCACCACCAATGATACCGAGAGCACCTGCTTCCTGCGGTGTAAAACCAATCATCACTGCGCACAACAGTACTGTAAAGATGCCCAACTGCGCTGCCGCCCCGAAGATGGAAAGATGCAAATTACGGAGCATCGGTCCAAAGTCCGTCAGTGCACCCACACCCATAAAAATGATGGGGGGCAGGAAACCTGTCTTAATCAACATATAGTAGATGAAGTTCATCAATCCCAAGTCGTGTGCAATTTCATGCAACGGCATTTCCCAGATGCTCTTCAACACCCCATTTACCATTACCATTCCGTTTTCATCCGCCTGAATGACACCCATTTCGCCACCGGGAAAGTTGGCGATGAGCACACCGAAAGCGATAGGTACCAGCAATAACGGTTCGTAATGCTTCTTGATACCCAGATACAGCAGGATGAAAGCAATGGCATACATCACCAGAAACGACGGGTCTTCAATGATATTGCTGAAGGCCGTCATACCGTAGAGTCTTCCAAATATATCTTCCATGCTGCGTTATCCTATCTTCATTAATACATCATCTTCTGAAATGGTATCGCCCGGAGTAGCACAAATAGCAGTAACTGTTCCGTCGAAATCGGCACGGATGGCGTTATACGTCTTCATAGCTTCGATGTAGCAAAGCAAGTCGCCTTTCTTCACCTTGTCGCCCACCTTCAACGGAGTTTCCTGTGCATTCTTTGTCAGGAAGAATTTACCTTCCAACGGAGCAACCACATCCTGGCCTTCGCCTACAGGAGCTTCCACTTTCGCTGTAGCATCTGCCGGCAAATCAATATCACCGTAAGCTACCGTTACGCGATAAGCCTGTCCATCTACCTGAACGGTAAGTGTTTTCGGTTTGGCGTCGTCCAACGGAGACTTATTAAGTTCCGCCTTCCGTTTTTCCACGTCTGCCAGGAAGTCTTCTTTCGCCTTGCCACTCTTGTATGCTTCGTATTGTGCCGGATGCATGGCATATTCGAAAAGTTCTTCATCATCTTCGCCCAAATCCCATTTGTTCTCTTTCATCATCTTGCGATACTTATCAAGCGCATCCGGATAATTATCCTGTGGGTTTCCGGTAAAGAACTTACGGCCTTCGCGTTCGGCTTTCTCAATGATTTCGGGAGCTAGCGTACCCGGCAATTTACCAGCTTTACCCAACAGCATATCCCAGATATCATCAGCAATCATACCCCAACGTTCCTTACCTTTTTCCATAGCAATCACGTTCATCATCGCCAGATTCTTAACATACTGGCTGAACGGAGTTACCAACGGAGGATAACCTACACGCGGCCATACATAAGCCACTTCATTGAACAGCTTGATAAGCAACTGATCCTGCGTCATAAACGGCAAGTTACGTTTCGCCTTATATTTATTGATAGATTCCAGATTGGACTCCAAGTCAGCCATCAAGCTACCCATCATACCACCCGGAAGTCCCGGACCGATCAACAAAGAGTTCATCAAGCGGTTCTTCGGACTGATGTACAAACCGAGGAAGTCGTCCATAAATTCCTGAATCAATGCACGCACTTTCATGTATGCTTCCATATTCACCTCAGGAACCTGGAAACCTGCATCTTTCAGCATAGCCTGCACACTCAGCAAGTCAGCGTGTCCCGTACCCCATGACAACGGTTCCATACCCACGTCAATATAATCGCAACCAGCCTCGCAAACTTCGAGGATACTTGCCATATTGAAACCGGGACCTGCATGACTATGATATTGAATAGGAATTTCAGGATGTGCAGCCTTGATATTTGCTACGATCTTGCCCAATGATACCGGACGTCCGATACCTGCCATATCCTTGACACAGATTTCATCAGCACCTGCCTTGATCAGCTCTAACGCCATATTGGTGTAATATTCTACTGTATGGATAGGCGAATGGGTGATACAGAGCGAACACTGGGAAATCATTCCGGCTTCTTTAGCGTAAGCGATGGAAGGAATAATGTTACGGGTATCGTTCAGTCCGCAGAACGTACGTGTGATATCCGTTCCCTGCACTTTCTTCACTTTATAAAACAGCTTACGCACATCGGCAGGTACGGGGCTCATGCGAAGACCGTTCAGTGCACGGTCCAACATGTGAGTTTGTATACCAGCCTCGTGAAACGGCTTCGTCCATGCACGTACAGCTTTATTAGGATTTTCACCAAACAATAGATTTACCTGTTCAAAACCTCCGCCATTGGTTTCTACGCGGGCAAAACAGCCCATT
>OJQU01000307.1_pt1 | contig 36313 bp, 24 predicted proteins | sample 1598981 | NCBI WGS metagenome assembly OJQU01 (sample SAMN03922514, study PRJEB24848) | human gut metagenome | isolation source: stool sample | host: Homo sapiens | place: Germany | collected 2010-02 | reverse complement strand
GAGACAGGCGTCAGATGTGTATAAGAGACAGGTATAGACTCATATAAGTTCTATACTCTTCCGTTACTCTATCTCGACATTTATCCAAAGCCTTCGTAACCATTTCAAAAATTATTCTTTGCCCCTCTGATGTGCATTGAAGCGATTGCATTTCGTTCACCATAGTAATCAAACTTTGTAACGCCTCTTCTGTTTTGCCGCTTCCTGTTCCAAATAATTCCGTCAACCTATTCTCTATTATACTCTCTTCAAACTTCGTCCTCGGATTATTGGCCAAGGAATACATTCCTTCTTTTATTTGATCTTTCACTCTTTCATCCAGCTCTTCTACTTTTTTTGACTTTATGCACCCTATAATATCATACTCTATATGCTCACAATCTTCATCATTTCCCATAAACAGCTTAAAGAATTCACAATTTTGCTCTGTAAGATAGATGTATCCTCCCCTTGACAGATAGCTATATGCTGGAACATCCGAATCCGGCATTTGTCCCATTACAATATTAAACTTGCTTGTAAATTCATATTGTAACGCTCTCAACTTGCTTACTACAGCTCCCCCATCTGTCGAAATCTCTGACTCGACACTTCTTTCTGTTATTCTTTCTTTCCAATTCGGAAGCTTGCCAGTTTCTCTTTCTCTCAATATATTTAGCAAAAATTGTCTAAGTGTAATGTATCCCTTTTCTATATTTTCTATTTCTGCTAAATCCACCTTGTCTATCGTTGCTTCTCTTACCTTTTCTTCAATGCGTCTATACCTTCCAACAATCTTTTTTAATTTTTCTTTTCTTTCTTTTTCTAGTTTCTTTATAGAAACGATGTGTTTTTTATCTATCAATTTTTTCTTTCGTTCAATTCTTCGCTCTACTCTTTGCATCTCACGGTATTGACATTCCATATGTTGGGAAGTTTTTTCAAGATAAGTTTCGTTTGCTTCTGTTAACTGCTCCAGCAGTTCTGCTTTTTTCATTTCTTTTGTAAGTCTGCCCACAACTATTTTCCTCCTAATATACAAAAACCTCCCCGGCAAAACCATTCAGTTTCACCGGGGAGGTTTATCATACGCTTATCTTCCCATGTTTTGCACGATTAGTGCATCTTCATGCAACAATCTTACTTTCTGGGATTTTTGATAGCAGCCTGAGCAGCAGCCAGACGTGCAATGGGCACACGGAAGGGAGAGCAGCTGACGTAGTCCAGACCGACGTTGTGGCAGAACTCCACGCTCGTGGGATCGCCGCCGTGCTCACCGCAGATACCCAGGCCCAGATCGGGACGGGTCTCACGGCCATCGTGTGCGGCCATCTTGACCAGCTTGCCCACGCCGATCTGATCCAGGTGCTGGAACGGATCGCTCTCGTAGATCTTGTTCTCGTAGTAAGCGCCCAGGAACTTGGCAGCGTCATCACGGCTGAAGCCGAAGGTCATCTGGGTCAGGTCGTTGGTGCCGAAGCTGAAGAACTCAGCCTCCTTGGCGATCTCGCCGGCAGTCAGGGCTGCACGGGGGATCTCGATCATGGTACCGACCTGGTACTTCATGTCAACGCCAGCAGCAGCGATCAGCTCATCAGCGACCTTGACAACAACGTCCTTGACGAACTTCAGCTCCTTGACCTCGCCGACCAGCGGGATCATGATGTGCGGGGTGATCATGCAGCCGGTCTCAGCGGAGACGTTCAGAGCAGCCTTGATCACAGCGCGGGTCTGCATGGCGGCGATCTCGGGATAGGTAACAGCCAGACGGCAGCCACGGTGACCCATCATGGGGTTGAACTCGTGCAGAGAAGCAACCACGTTCTTCAGGTCATCGAAGGTCATGCCCATATCGGCAGCCAGCTCCTTGATGTCCTCGTCCTTGGTGGGCAGGAACTCGTGCAGAGGGGGATCCAGGTAGCGGATGGTCATCGGGCGCTCACCCATGATGCGGTACATGGCCTCGAAGTCACCCTGCTGGAACGGCTCGACCTTGGCCAGAGCAGCTTCGCGCTCTTCCACGGTACGGGCGCAGATCATCTCACGGACAGCCTTGATGCGGTCCTCGGCGAAGAACATGTGCTCGGTACGGCACAGGCCGATACCCTCAGCACCCAGGTCAACGGCCTGCTGTGCGTCGCGAGGGTTATCAGCGTTGGTCATAACCAGCAGCTGGCGGGCAGCATCGGCCCAGCCCATGAAGCGGTTGAAGTTCTTGTTGCCGGTAGCGGCCACAGTAGCGACCTGCTCGCCGTAGATGTTGCCGGTGGAACCATCGATGGAGATCCAGTCGCCCTCAACGAACTTGTGGCCGTTGATTTCGAAGGTCTTGGCCTCCTCATCGATCTTGACCTCGTTGTCGTTGCCGCAGCCGGAGACACAGCAGGTACCCATACCACGGGCAACAACGGCTGCGTGGCTGGTCATGCCGCCGCGGACGGTCAGGATGCCCTGAGACACCTGCATGCCCACGATGTCCTCAGGAGAAGTCTCCAGACGGACCAGAACCACCTTCTTCATCTTGCCGGACTTGACCATCTCCTCTGCTTCCTCAGCAGTAAAGACGATCTGGCCGCAGGCGGAACCAGGAGAAGCTGCCAGGCCCTTGCCGACGACTTCGGCAGCCTTCAGGGCAGCGGCATCGAACTGGGGATGCAGCAGGGTATCCAGCTGCTTGGGCTCCACGCGCAGGACAGCCTCCCGCTCGGTGATCATGCCCTCGTCCACCAGGTCGCAGGCGATCTGCAGAGCAGCCTGTGCGGTACGCTTGCCGTTACGGGTCTGCAGCATATACAGGTGGCCGTCCTCAATGGTGAACTCCATATCCTGCATATCGCGGAAGTAGTTCTCCAGACGGTTTGCGATCTCAATGAACTGATCGTACACCTCAGGCATCTGCTCATGCAGGTGGCTGATGGGAGAAGGAGTGCGCACGCCGGCAACCACGTCCTCGCCCTGGGCGTTGATCAGGTACTCGCCCATCAGCTTCTTAGCGCCGGTGGCCGGGTCACGGGTAAAGGCCACGCCGGTGCCGGAACGGTCGCCGGAGTTGCCGAATGCCATCTGCTGCACGTTGACAGCGGTGCCCCACTCGTAGGGGATCTCGTTCATCTTGCGGTAAACGTTTGCACGGGGGTTGTCCCAGCTGCGGAACACAGCCTTGACAGCCTCGATCAGCTGATCACGGGGATCCTGGGGGAACGGCTTGCCCTCGTTCTCCTCGTAAATCTTCTTGAAGATGCCGACCAGTTCTTTCAGGTCGTCAGCAGTCAGGTCAACGTCGTTCTTAACGCCCTTGGCCTCTTTCATCTTGTCGATCTCGACCTCGAACAGGCTCTTCGGGACCATCATAACAACGTCTGCAAACATCTGCACGAAGCGGCGGTAGCAGTCGTATGCAAAGCGGGCGTTGCCGGTCTTCTTGGCCAGGCCCTCAACAGCCTCATCGTTCAGGCCCAGGTTCAGGATGGTATCCATCATGCCGGGCATGGACTGACGGGCACCGGAACGGACAGAGACCAGCAGGGGGTTGGTGTTGTCGCCAAACTTCTTGCCGGTGATCTCTTCCAGACCCTTGAGATGCTCGAAGATGTCAGCAGTGATATCGTCATTGATCTGACGGCCGTCTGCATAGTACTGGGTGCAGGCATCCGTAGTGATGGTGAAGCCCTGGGGAACCGGCATACCGGCAGCAGTCATCTCTGCCAGACCGGCACCCTTGCCGCCCAGAGTATTCTTCATGGTGACCTTGTCGCCGCCGAAGGCATCGTTGCCCTCGCTGAAGTAGTACAGATACTTTTTGCTCATGCGTGTTTACCTCCCATTTGGTGACCCCCGGTGCCACGCCCGGCGGTCTCATCGCACTTTTTTCTCAAAGCTGATGAACATTGTCTTGTGAATGCTAAACTATTATACCAGAAAATTCCCACATTGCCACCGGGCAAAACACCGAATTTGTTTGATAAATTTTGTGCAATTCCCTTGAAATTTACCCAGTTTTCCGCTATTATAAAATGGGAGAAAGTTCGAGAGGTTTTTTGTTTTACAGAGCCATTTTTCCGCATCTGGGATACATGCTGTTATCCATTAAAAATTCCGGCGGAATTCCACCTGCGGAACGGGCCGGAATTTCTCCCTCATGGATACAACAAAATACCACACCTTCCCAAGGAGGGACACTATTTATGGAAACCATTTCCAACGAAGCCCTGGCCGCAGCACGCGCCAGGCTGGACGCTGCCGAGAGCCAGCGCGAGAACATCCTGCTTTTTCACATCGCCAACGGCGTGAACATTGAGAGCCGCACCGTCCAAATCGAGGAGGGCGTTGTCATTGCCCCGGGAGCCACCATTCTGGCGGGCACCATCCTGCGCGGCAAGACGGTCATCGGCGCAGGCTGCGTCATCGGCCCCAACAGCCTGATCGAGGACAGCACCGTGGACGAGGGCACCACCGTCAACGCCAGCCAGGTCTACGGCAGCCATCTGGGCCCCCACAACAACATCGGCCCCTTCACCCATGTGCGGGTGAACACTGTCACCGACTACGGCGTGCATCTGGGTGCCTATGTGGAGACCAAGAACTCCAACTTTGCCCGGGGCAACACCGTGAGCCACCTGACCTACATCGGCGACAGCGATGTGGGCAAGTACTGCAACTTCGGCTGCGGCACCGTCACCTGCAACTACGACGGCAAGGATAAGTTCCGCACCCAGATCGGCGATTACTGCTTCATTGGCTGCAACACCAACCTTGTAGCCCCGGTCAAGGTAGGCGACGGTGCCTACACCGCCGCCGGCAGCACCATCACCAAGGATGTGCCTGCCCAGGCGCTGGGCATCGCCCGCGACCGCCAGACCAATCTGGACGGCTGGGCCGCCCCCAAGATGGAGGCCTATATCGCCAAAAAGCAGAAGTTGGAGGAGGAGCAGAACAAGTAACTCTCCCACCACCATATAAGGTATTATACAAAAAGCACCGCCCTGTATCTGTACCGATATAGGGCGGCTTTGTGTTTTTCCCGCAAAACAGATTTCTTTTTCTTCGCGCGTATGTTATACTAAAGAACTGTACCACACATTATTTTAAGCAAAAAGAAAAGGCAAAACAACAACTATGAATGCAAACGACATCTGGCTGATCGCGGGCCTTGGCAACCCGGAAGCAAAATACGAGGGCACCCGCCACAACGCGGGCTTTGCCGCGCTGGACTCTCTGGCGGGCAAATGGGGCATCAGCGTCAGCAAAACCAAGTTTCAGGGCCTGTGGGGCCAGGGCGAGGTGGACGGCCGCAAGGTGGTGCTGCTGAAACCCCTGACCTACATGAACCTTTCCGGCGATTCCATCGCCCCGCTGGCGGGCTTTTTCAAGATCCCCGCCGACCACGTCATCGTCCTGTGCGACGATATCACCCAGGCCCCCGGCAAGCTGCGCATCCGGCCCTCCGGCTCGGCAGGCGGGCACAACGGCCTGAAGAGCATCATTGCCCGGCTGGGCGGGGAGAACTTCCCCCGCATCCGCATCGGCGTGGGTGCCAAGCCCCGCCCGGACTATGACCTTGCCGACTGGGTGCTGGGCAAGTTCCCGCCGGAGGATGCCAAGGCCATGGCTGACCGCTACCCCGACCTGGAGGCAGCGGCCAAGCTTATCATGGACGGTAAGCTGGGTCTGGCGCAGAGCAAGTATAATGGGTGAGGGAGAACCCCCCAGTCGCCTACGGCGACAGCCCCCGCTAATAGGGGGGCCCTTGGCATTGCGTAAAGTTTTACGGTTTTGCCAAGGCCGCCCCTAGTAGGGGCGGTGGCATTGCGAAGCAATGACGGTGGGGTTTAGCTTTCCAAAAGTGTTTGCTTCGAGAGGAGGTCTACGATGTACGAAGCGCTGCTGAAAAGCACACCGGAATATCAGAAGATCGCGGAGAGCCTGCGCACCCCGGGTCCGGCGGCGCTGTTCGGCCTGCCGCCTGCGGGCCGTGCCCTGCTGTACGCCGCTTTGCAGAAGGATCTGGGACGGCTGGTCTGCATCGTGACCCCCGGCGAGGCCGAGGCCACTCACTTTGCGGACGACCTCAAGGCGCTGGGCCTGACCGCGGCGGTGTTCCCGCCCCGGGACTTCATGCTGCGGCCGGTGGAGGGCGCGGGCCGCGAGTACGAGTACCGCCGCCTGTCGGTGCTGGGCGCGCTGGCGGGCGGGCGGCTGAACGCCGTCTGCGTGCCCGCCGAGGCGCTGCTGCAATACACTGTGCCCCGGGATGAGTTCCTGCGGAACACCCTCACCCTCAAGCCCGGCATGGTCTACAACCGGGAAGCGCTGGTGGCGCGGCTCTTTGCTGCCGGGTACGTCCGGCGCAGCCAGGTGGACGGCCCGGGCCAGTTCAGCGTGCGCGGCGATATCGTGGACATCTACGCGCCGGACATGCACCAGCCCGCCCGTGTGGAATACTGGGACGATGAGATCGATTCGCTGGCCTCCTTCGACCTGCTGACCCAGCGCCGGGACGGCAGTCTGGAAAAGATCTACCTTTCCCCCGCCCGCGAGGTGCTGTTCGGCAGCACCGCCGAGACGGCTGAGGCTCTGCGCGGAGCCATCAAAAAGGCGCGGGGCAAAAAGCATACCGCCATGGAAAAGGCCACAGAGGCCGACCTTGCCCAGCTGGATTTCGGCCTGATGCCCGAAGCCATGGACAAGTATTACGGCATCCGCTACCCGCAGCCCGCCACCCTGCTGGACCATCTGGACAGCCCCATCTTCGTGCTGGACGAGGTAGGCGGCATCCGGGATGCCCAGAAGGCCACCGAGTACCGCCGGGGCGAGGAGCTGACCGGCCTGCTGGAGGAGGGTGTGCTCTGCCCCGGGCTGGACGTGCTCTACCAGACCATGGACGACCTTGCCATTGCGGCCCAGAAACAGAGCACCCTGCTGTGTGAGAACTTCCTGCGGGGGATGAACGAGTTCAAGCTGAAAGACCTCATCAACGTGGAGGCCTTTGCGGCCCCCAACTGGGGCGGCGATCTGGCCTCCCTGCGGGAGGATCTTGACCCGCTGATCACCCAGGGCTATGCCGTTACCCTCTTCTCCGGCACCCCCAAGGGTGCCGCCGCCCTGACCCGGGACCTGACGGACAAGGGCTACTCCGTGAGCATGAGCCGGGACGTGCGCCCGGCCAAGGGCATCGTGCAGGTGCTGCCCGGCCACCTGACTGCAGGCTGCACCTTCCCCTTTGCCCACGCGGCGGTCATCTCCTCCCGGCGGCACGGGCTGGATGAAGAAACCGCCGCCGAGAACAAAAAGCGCAAAAAGAACAAAAACGCCCTGTCCAGCCTTTCGGACATCAAACCCGGGGACTATGTGGTGCACCAGAGCCACGGCATCGGCATGTACGCGGGCATCCAGCGGCTGGAAGTGCAGGGTGCCATCAAGGATTACCTGAAGATCCAGTATTCCGGCTCCGATGTGCTCTATGTGCCGGTGACCCAGCTGGACCTGCTCAGCCGCTACACCGCCCCCGGCGACGAGGAAAAGGTGAAGCTGGCCAAGCTGGGCGGCACCGAATGGCAGCGCACCCGCGCCAAGGTGAAAAAGGCCACCGAGGAGATGGCCCAGGAGCTCATTGAGCTGTACGCCCGGCGCAGGCAGGCCCAGGGATACGCCTTCCCGCCCGACGGCGACTGGCAGAATGATTTTGAGACCCGCTTTGAGTACGACGAGACCGACGACCAGCTCCACGCCACCGCCGAGATCAAGCAGGACATGGAAAAGCCCTACCCAATGGACCGCCTGCTCTGCGGCGACGTGGGCGTGGGCAAGACCGAGGTTGCCCTGCGCGCGGCCTTCAAGTGCGTGATGGGCGGCAAGCAGTGCGCTCTTCTGGCCCCCACCACCCTGCTGGCCTGGCAGCACTACAACACCCTGCTCTCCCGGATGGAGGCCTTCCCGGTCAAGGTGGGGATGCTCTCCCGTTTCCGCACCGCGAAACAGCAAAAGGAGACCCTGCGGGGCCTGCAGTCCGGCAGCGTGGACATTGTGGTGGGCACCCACCGCCTGCTCTCCAAGGATGTGCGTTTCCACGACCTGGGCCTTGTCATCATCGATGAGGAGCAGCGGTTCGGCGTGAAGCACAAGGAGAAGCTGAAGGAAAACTTCATCGGTGTGGATATGCTGACCCTCTCGGCCACGCCCATCCCCCGCACCCTGAACATGGCCATGAGCGGCATCCGCGACCTGTCCACCATCGAGCAGCCGCCCATTGAGCGCCAGCCCGTGGAGACCTTTGTGCTGGAGTACAACGATGTCATCCTTGCCGAAGCCATGAAGAAGGAGCTGGCCCGGGGCGGTCAGGTGTACTACCTGCACAACCGGGTGGACAACATCGAGTCCACCGCCGCCCATGTCAGCCAGCTGGTTCCCGGTGCCCGGGTGGGCATTGCCCACGGCAAGATGACCGAGGAGGAGCTGAACCCGGTCTGGCAGCATCTGCTCAACGGCGAGATCGACATTCTGGTCTGCACCACCCTGATCGAAACGGGCATCGATGTGCGCAACTGCAACACCCTCATCATTGAGGATGCCGACCGGATGGGCCTTGCCCAGCTGTACCAGATCCGGGGCCGGGTGGGCCGCTCCGGCCGCAAAGCCTACGCCTACTTCACCTTCCGGCGGGACAAGACCCTGACCGACATCGCCCAGAAACGGCTTTCCGCCATCCGGGAGTTCACGGCCTTCGGCTCCGGCTTCCGCATCGCCATGCGCGATCTCCAGATCCGCGGCGCAGGCAGTCTGCTGGGCCACAGCCAACACGGCCACATGGAGGCCGTGGGCTACGACCTCTATGTAAAAATGCTGGGGCAGGCCATCGCCCGGGCCAAGGGCGAGCCTGTGCAGCGCGATAAGAGCGAGTGCCTGATCGACCTGCGGGTGGATGCCTACATCCCCGAAACGTACATTGCCGACGGGCCGGGCCGCATTGAAGCCTACAAGCGGATCGCAGCCATCCAGACCCCCGAGGATGCCGCCGATGTGCTGGACGAGCTCATCGACCGCTACGGCGACCCGCCGCCCTCGGTCAGCGATCTGGTCAATGTCTCGCTGGCGCGGGTACAGGCCACCGCCGTGGGCGTGTACGAGGTGACCCAGAAGAAGGACACTCTGGTGCTGCAGGTGGAGCAGCTGGACCTCCGGATGATCCAGGGCCTGCTGGTGGCCTTCAACGGCCGCGTTGTCACCGGGGCCGGCGCAAAGCCCTACCTCTCCGTCACCCTGCAAAAAGAGGAAAAGCCGCTGGAGCTGCTGCAGAGCATCCTCCGGGCGATGCAGGATATTTTGAAAGATTAACGGCCTCACCCTCTCAGTCAAAGCCAATAGGCTTTGCCAGCTCCCCCAAAGGGGGAGCCTCTGGCGGCTCCCCAAGACCTTGCGGGGAATTGCCAAAGCCTCTCCCCTTGGGAGAGGTGGCAGCGCGCTTGCACTGACGGAGAGGGCGGGCGATCCGAACGACAGGAGCATAACAATGAAAAAGAAACTGATCGCACTTCTTGCCGCTGTGGCAATGGTATTTTCCCTTGCCGCCTGCGGCTCCACCCCGGATTCGGTAGGCACCATCGGCACGGTGGACATCACCTCGGGCCTGTATCTGCTGGCCCAGTACGACGCTTACCAGAAGGCCGCTGATCTGGCCACCTCGGAGCAGGATGCCACCGATGTGAAGGCCTTCCTGAAGCAGACCATCACCGTGGATGCCGACAGCGGCGAGACCGCCACCGTCAGCGACTATGTAAGCCAGAAAACCATGGAGAACCTTGAGACCTACGCCGCCATCGAGACCCGCTTTGAGGAGCTGGGCGGCCAGCTGACCGCAGAAGAGGAAGCACAGGCCGACAGCTACGCCTCCCAGCTGATGGAGCAGTACGGCGACACCTACAAGGCCAACGGCATCGGCCTGAACACCGTCCAGCGGTTTGAGCGCATCCTCATCAAGAGCAGCGACCTGCTGGAGCTGGTCTACGGCGTGGACGGCGAGACCCCGGTGTCGGATGCCGACCTGACCAGCCATCTGGAGAACAACATGTATGAGCTGGCCTATTACACCATCCCGCTCTACAACACCAGCACCTATGCCTCTGCCGATGAGGACCAGACCAGCGAGATGTTGGATTTGGTACAGGATGCCGTGGATCAGACCAATGCCTACGCTGCTTCCTTGACCGGCCTGAGCGATTCCGATTTCAGCAGCGCCCTGCTGGGCTACTTCTCCAGCGTGGTCACCTCCGCCCTGCCGGAGGTCTACGCCGTGCTGGGCTCCACCTATTCCTCCGATTCCAATGCACCTTCTCTGGAACTGATCGGGGACAGCACCGTGACCTCTGCCTTTACCGCAGAGGGTGCCGCCGACACCATCCGGGGCCTGTCCATCGGGCAGGCAGCGGCTGTGAAGTACAACAGCTACGCCCTGATGGCCGCCCTGCGGCTCGACCCGCTGAGCCTGAAGGCGCTGGACGACCTGCGCGGACAGGTGCTCAACGATATGAAGGGGGAGGAGCTCTCCGAGGCGCTGACCGCCTACGGCGCTTCTCTGGAGCACAACCTGAGCAGCTCCGCCATGAACAGGATGCCCGCTTCCAAGATCGTGAACAGCAGCACCAACTAAGTTTTTATTTATATGCAAAAAGGCTGTTGCCTAAACTCCTTCCGTCATCGCTGACGCGATGCCACCTCCCTCTGAGAGGGAGGCTTTCACAGTTCACCGTTACGCCAAGGCTCCCTCCGAGAGGGAGCTGGCACGGCGAAGCCGTGACTGAGGGAGTTACAGGGCAACAGCCTTCTTTTTATTCTACGATCTTCTCAAACGCCGCTTCCAGCGCCTGGTTCACGGTACGCACAGCGGCGGGGTCGGGCTTGATGGCGGCGCGGTCGTAGGTGAACAGGCCGTTCACCTCGTCCTCCACATCGCTCACCTGGGTGTACACCAAAGCCGAAAGCCCCTTTTTCAGCTGGGGGAGCACCGTTTCCAATTGCAGCTTTTTCCAGCGGGCGGTCAGCTCGGCCCGGCTCTTTGCCGTGCCGTAGCCATACGCCCTGCGGGGCGGCTCATGACCGGGCATGGGCCAAGCAATGCCGCCGTATTCGCTCAGGGCCACCACCCGGCTCCGGGGCCTGACCCGGAGCGGGTAGAAATAGTTGTGCAGGGAATCCACATCTCCCCCGCCCTGATCGTACCAGCCGCTGGCCTCGTCCACAAGGCGGGTATCGTCCAGCCTGCGGACGGCCTCCACGGCCCCGGCAGCATCGAACTGCCCCCACCCCTCATTGAAGGGCACCCAGCAGCCCACGCAGGGGTGGCACTGCAGGGTCTTTACCGTGGCTTCCAGCTCCCGGGCATATTCTTCCCTGCCCGCTTCCGTTTCGCGGCCCAGCAGGCCCCAGAGGGGCCTTGCATCAGGCAGGCGGCGCAGCAGCGGCTGGAACACGTTGGTCAGGTAGGTCACGAACCAGAGCTTGTAGGGCCCGCCGCCGTTCACCATGTCCTGCCAGACGATGAGGCCCAGCTTATCGCAGTGGTAATACCAGCGCTGCGGCTCGATCTTGGCGTGCTTGCGCAGAAGGTTGAACCCCAGCTCTTTTATGGTCTGCAGTTCCCGCACCACTGCCCCATCGCTGGGCGGGGTGTACAGGCCCTCGGGCCAGTAGCCTTGATCCAGCAGGCCGTTGAGCAGGATGGGCTTGCCGTTCAGGCAGAAGCGCATGATTCCGTGGACATCCGGCGCACAGCTCCACTTGCGCAGGGCAAAGTAGCTGTGCACGGTGTCGCGCTGCTCCTCTTCTCCCTGCGTGGTGCCCACGGTCAGGTCGTACAAAAACGGGCTGTCCGGGCTCCACGGGAAGAAATGCTCCTCCGGGATGTGCAGGGTCACCGCACCGTCCCGGTCGGCCTCGTCGCTGCCCCAGTCCTCGGCAATGGTCACGCCCCCGGCCCGCACCACGGCCCACAGGTTCGCCGCCCCGCCGGGCAGGGAAGTCTGGGCTTTCACGGTCACGGTGCGGGCATCATAGTCCGGGGTGACGGTCAGCTCCGTGATGTAATTTTCCGGCACCCGCTCCAGCCAGACAGTCTGCCAGATGCCGCTCTGGGCCGGGTAGAACATCCCGCCGGGCCGGAGGGTCTGCTTGCCCCGGGCCTGCACGCCGGTGCCGGTGGGGTCCTGCACGGCCACCCAGAGCCGGTCATGGCCGGCAGGATTCAGCGCATCGGTAATATCCAGCGCAAAGGGCCAGTAGCCGCCCCGGTGGCCCCCCACCAGATGGCCGTTGACCTGCACAGCGCAGGCATAGTCCACGGCCCCGAAGTGGAGCAGCACCCGCCCGCCGGTGCCCGCCGGGGGCACAAAGCTCCGGTGGTAGTGGAGCCACGCCCCGGGCTGCAGGGTGCGCCCCACGCCGGAGGCTTTCGTCTCCGGGGAGTAGGGCACCAGAATGTCGCCGTCCCACTTTGCGGGCAGCCCCGCAGAACCGGTGATGGCGTACTGCCACAGGCCGTTCAGGTTCTCGTAGCTGTCCCGCCGCAGGGCCGGGCGGGGGTATTCGGGCAGAGGATGATGCTGCATACTGTCACCGCCTTTTCTGCTCCCATTGTAGCACAGGCCAACCGCCTTGTATAGGCGCAAAAAGCCCCCGCCGCCGGGGTTCCGGGGCAGGGGCCGTGATGCAGCGCTTATGCCAGTTTTGCTTCCAGCCGGGTGCGGATGGCCTGGATGAATTCCTCGCTGTTCACCTGGATGGGGGTGATGCCCTCCGCCAGGCCGCAGAGGTCTTTGGTCATAATGCCGTCATTGAGGGTCTGCAGGCTGGCGGCCTCCAGTGCCTCGCCAAACCGGACCAGCGCGGGCAGGCGGTCCAGCTCGCCGCGCTTTTTCAGGGCACCGCTCCAGGCAAAGATGGTGGCCATGGGGTTGGTGGAGGTGGCCTCGCCCTTGAGGTACTTGTAGTAGTGGCGGGTCACGGTGCCGTGGGCGGCCTCGTACTCATAGTTGCCGTCCGGGCTGACCAGAACGCTGGTCATCATGGCCAGCGAGCCAAAGGCGGTGGAGACCATATCACTCATCACGTCGCCGTCGTAGTTCTTGCAGGCCCAGACAAAGCCGCCCTCACTGCGGATGACACGGGCCACGATGTCATCGATCAGGCTGTAGAAATAGGTGATGCCTGCGGCCTCGAACTTTTCCCGGTACTCGGCATCGTACACCTCCTGGAAGATGTCCTTGAAGGTGTGGTCATACTTCTTGGAAATGGTGTCCTTGGCACCGAACCAGAGATCCTGTTTGCTTTCCAGCGCGTAGTTGAAGCAGCTGCGGGCAAAGCTGTAGATGGAGGTATCCTTGTTATACTGGCCCTGCAGGACACCGGCACACTCAAAGTTGTAGACCGTGGCGGCCTGCCGGGAGCCGTCGTCGCCGGTGTAGATCAGCTCCGCCCTGCCGGGGCCGGGGATGCGGAACTCGGTGCACTTGTACACGTCGCCGTAGGCGTGGCGGGCAATGGTGATGGGCTTTGTCCAGTTCTTGACCACCGGTTTGATACTGTCGATCATGATCGGCGCGCGGAACACGGTGCCGTCCAGCACGGCGCGGATGGTGCCGTTGGGGCTTTTCCACATCTGGTGCAGGTGGTATTCCTCCACGCGCTGGGCATTGGGGGTGATGGTGGCGCACTTGACCGCCACACCATACTTTTTGTTGGCAAGGGCGGCATCCATGGTCACCTGATCCTGGGTAGCATCCCGGTTGGGCAGGCCCAGATCGTAGTACTCGGTCTTCAGATCCACAAAGGGCAGGATGAGCTCCTCCTTGATGATCTTCCAGAGCACACGGGTCATTTCGTCGCCATCCATCTCCACCAGCGGCGTGGTCATTTTGATCTTTTCCATAACAGTTTCCCTTTCCTCTGTTTCAAAAAATACTGTGACCCCCGGCGGCACTGCCAGATGCTCTGCCGGGAGGTTCGGCTTTATTGATACGCGGCCGCCAGCTTTTCCAGCGCGGGCAGGCTGCGCTTTACCTTTTCGGTGTCGATGCAGTAGGCAAGGCGGACATAGCCCGTTACACCAAAGGTATCGCTGGGCACCAGCAGCAGGTCAAATTCCCGGGCCCTGCGGCAGAAGGCGTTGGCATCCTCCTCCAGCGCCTTGGGGAAGAGATAGAAGGTGCCGCCGGGCCGCTCGACCTCAAAGCCCAGCGCTTTCAGCTTGTTGTAAAGCAGATCCATATTGGTCTCGTAGACGCTCAGGTCGCTGGTCACATCCAGGCAGCGGCTCACGGCGCGCTGGATGATGCTGGGCGGGCAGTTGTGGCCGGTAAAGCGGGAGATCTGGGCCATCATATCCACCAGCACCTCCTCGCCCTCACAGCCGGGGCGCACGGCCACGTAGCCCAGGCGCTCACCGGGCAGGCTCAGGCTCTTGGAGAAGGAGAAGCAGGTCAGGGTGTGGGGGTAGAACGCCGCCGGGTAGGGCACAGCCCTGCCGTCAAAGGCGATATCCCGGTAGGGCTCGTCGCTGACAAGGAAGATGTTGTGGCCGTAGGCCCGGCTCTTCTCGGTCAGGATCTCCGCCAGCCGGGTCAGGGTGTCGGCAGAGTAGACCACACCGGTGGGGTTATTGGGGGTGTTGATGAGGACGCAGGTGACCTTCTCGGTCAGCATCTGCTCAAAGGCCTCCAGATTGGGCTGGAAAGCCGGGGCCTGGGGCGGCACCACCCTGAGATGGGCACCGGTGCCCTCCACATAGGGGCCGTACTCCGGGAAGTAGGGGGCAAAGGTCAGCACCTCATCCCCGGGCCGGGTCACGGCGCGCACAGCGTGGGCAATGGCACCCGCCGCGCCCGTGGTGGGAAAGATATCCTTCTGCGCATAGGGCAGGCCGAAGGTCTTGTTCAGGTGGACCGCCACGGCGGTGCGGAACTCCGGGTCGCCCTGGCTGGGGCAGTAGCCATGCAGGGCCACCGGGTCCTCCTGTGCCAGCAGCTCCTGCATGGCGGCGGTGAACTGCTCCGGGCAGGGCACGCTGGGGTTGCCCAGCGAGTAATCAAACACGTTCTCGTAGCCGATCTGGGCCGCGCGCTGCTTGCCGTACATAAAGGTCTCGCGGATGACGCTCTTGTGGGCCAGCATCCCGCGGTAAGTCTCGTTCAGCATAAGTTCCTTCCCCTCTAAAACACAAATTTATTTTTCGTGGGCAGCAGACGCATAGCTCTGCTCTACTTTCACCACGCAGCTGTATTTCGGGTCCTGCTCATGGACGAACTGGCACATGGCGGCCAGCATCTCGTCCTTGTTCCCGGTATAGCCCGCCGGGAACTCCAGATCGAACAGGACATTCGTATGGGTATCACCCGGCACGATGCGCAGGTCGTGGATCGAAAGGCAGGGGTCGAGCTGGCGGGCCTTTTCCATCAGGCGGGTGCGCAGCACGCCCACCGCCGCATCGGTGGTGACGATGGGGTCATAGTGGATGGTCACCTGCAGGCCGTCCCGCTTTATAAAATCGTTCTCGATGTTGTCGATGACATCGTGGGCCTTGAGCGGGTCGGTCTCTGCCGGGAACTCGATGTGGAGGGAGGCGAACTGATGCCCCGGGCCGTAATCGTGCACCATGAGGTCGTGCATCCCCAGCACGCCGGGGTAGCCCATGACCGTCTGCTCAATGTGCTCCACCAGCTCCGGACTGGGGCTCTCGCCCAGCAGGGGGCTCAGGGTATCCATGACCAGCCCCCAGCCCGACCAGAGGATGAAGGCTGCCACGGCCACGCCCATGATGCCGTCCAGCCGCGCCCAGCCCGTCAGGCTGCAGACCACGGTGGAGATCAGCACCGCGCCGGTGGTCAGCACGTCATTGCGGCTGTCGGCGGCGGTGGCCATCAGGGTCTCGGAGCCGATGGTGCGGCCGATGGTGCGGTTGAAGCCGCTCATCCAGAGCTTGACGAGGATGGATGCGGCCAGCACACCCACGCTCAGCCAGCTGAACGCCACGGGGGTGGGGTGGAATACCTTGACCGCCGACTCCTTGAGCAGGGAAAAGCCGATGCCCAGGATGGTCACGCTGACCACCAGACCGGCCAGATATTCATAGCGGGCGTGGCCGTAGGGATGCTCGGCATCCGGGGCCTTGGCGGCCAGCCGGAAGCCGATGAGGCTGACCACGTTGGACGAAGCGTCCGAGAGGTTGTTCAAAGCATCCGCCATGATGGCGATGGAGCCGAACAGGGTGCCTGCCAGCAGCTTGCCCAGGCAGAGCAGCAGGTTGCAGGCCATGCCCACACCGCTGGCAAGGTTGCCGTAGGCCGTGCGGGTAGCAGGGTCCTGGGGATCATTGGGATGCCGGATGAACCGGCGGATCAGGAATTGCGTCATATCTATCTTTCATCTCCAGAGGTACGTTCAAAAAATACGATTTAGGTATAGTATAGCACCCAGCTTTACCGTTGTGAAGCGTTCACCCATGAAACTGCGGCTTGTCAGGCAGCAGTTTTGTGAATTTGCTTCTTGTTGTAACCAAAAAAGAGCTGCCGCGCGCCCCTTTGCCAACACTTTGGTTGGCAGAGAGCGCCGCAGCAGCCCCTTTTACGGTTCCGTCAGGGGAACTCAGACATTCTTGGCAGAGGGCTTGCTCAGATCCACACCGCGGATGATCTTGCGCACGGGCAGGATGCTCTTGGCGTTCATGGACAGCTCGTCCACACCCATCCGCAGGAAGGTCTCGGTGAGGGCGGTATCCGCGCCCAGCTCACCGCAGATGCCCACCCAGATGCCGTGGCGGTGGCCCGCCTCAATGGTCATCCGGATGGCCTTCAGCACAGCGGGGTGGTGGGGATCAAAGAAGGGCTCCAGCTTGGCGTTCTGGCGGTCCAGCGCGCAGGTGTACTGGGTCAGGTCGTTGGTGCCGATGGAGAAGAAATCGCACTCCTGGGCCAGATCGTCCGCCACCAGAACTGCGGCGGGGGTCTCGATCATGGTGCCCACCTCGATCTTGTCGCTGAACTTCTTGCCCTCGGCGGTCAGCTCTGCCTTGCACTCCTCCAGCACGGCCTTGGCATCCTGCAGCTCCCGCAGACTGGTGATCATGGGGAACATAATGCTCATGTTGCCGTAGGCAGAAGCGCGCAGCAGGGCCCGCAGCTGGGTCTTGAAGAAATCCTTGCGGGTCAGGCAGATGCGGATGGCGCGGTAGCCCAGCGCGGGATTATCCTCGTGGTCGAGCTTCATGTAGTCCACGGTCTTGTCCGCACCGATATCACAGGTGCGCACGACCACCTTTTTGGGGGCCAGGCTTTCCAGCACCTGCTTGTAGGCCTCGAACTGGTATTCCTCGGTGGGGTAATCCGTGCAGTTCAGGTAGACGAATTCGGTGCGGAACAGGCCCACGCCGCCTGCGTCGTTCTGCTGGACCGCGCCCACATCGCTCATGCCGCCGATGTTGGCAAAGACCTGCACGGTCTTGCCGTCCAGCGTGGTGTTGGGCTTGCCCTTGAGCTCGGCCAGCAGGGCCAGCTTCTTCTGATCCTCCTGCTGGCGCTTTTTCAGGCTCTCCAGCAGATCGGGGGTGGGGTCCACATACACGCAGGCGTTGTAGCCGTCCACCACAGCCATCTTGCCATCCCAATCTTCCTGGATCTCCTTGCACTGGATCAGGGCGGGGATGTTCATGCTGCGGGCCAGGATGGCGGTGTGGCTGTTGGAGCTGCCCTCCCGGGTGATGAAGCCCAGCAGCAGGCTCTTGTCCATCCGCACCGTCTCCGAGGGTGCCAGATCCTCTGCCACCAGAATGCTGGGCTCCGTGCCCTGCAGGGTGGCATTGTCCACGCCCTGCAGGATGTCCAGCATGGCCTGGGCAATGTCGATGACATCGGCGCTGCGGGCCTGTAAATAGGGGTCGTCCATGGCGGCAAACACGGCGGCCTGGTTGTCGCCCGCCTTCTTGACGGCATACTCTGCACACATGTGCTGGCCGTTGATGATCTCCTTGATGGCATCCACAAAATCATCGTCATCCAGCATCATGGCATGGATGTTGAACACCTCGGCAATGTCCTCGCCTGCCTCGGCCAGTGCCTTTTCATACAGGGCAGTCTGCTGGTCAATGGCCTTGGCCCGGGCCTCTTCAAAGCGTGCTTCCTCTGCCGCCGTGTCCGCGACCTGGGCGGTGGAGATCACGGTATCTTTTTTCTTGTAAATTTTCAGCTTGCCGATGGCAATGCCGTTCAGGATGCTTTTACCGGTTCCTACCTGCATCGTTCTCTCTCCTTTGTTGAGAATTTAGTGCGAAAAAGCCCCCGCAGGGTCTCCCGCAAGGGCTTTTGTCCGCAGATTCAAAGATCAGACGTTCTCGGTCAGGAACTTCTGAATGGCCTCGGCAGCGGCGGCCTCATCGTCGCCCTCCACCTTCACGGTCACGGTGTCGCCCTGCTTGACACCCATGCCCATCAGAGCCATCAGTTTGCGCAGGTCGCAGCTCTTGCCGTCCTTTTCCAGGGTAGCGGTGCTGGCAAAGCCCTTGGCCACCTTCACGAGCAGACCGGCCGGACGAGCGTGGATGCCGCATGCATCCTTAACAGTATACTGGAATTCCTTCATGATCATTTTCTCCTTACTTCATCCCGTTTCAGATCCGGACGGTCCTGCCACTCCGGACGCAGCCGATTTTGCTGCGGGATGCTACTATTATTATAAACCCGCTTCGTTATTTTTTCATCATTCCATATTGCTGATTTTTAGCCAGAAATTTTGGTGCTATTGAACAGAAGTTTTGCCCCCATTTTTCCACCGGATTCATTCGACAGGATACCCCTCGGCATCCAGGGGCAGGTCGGTGTACTGCGCCTCCTCGGGCACCACGGAGTCCGGCTCCCCGCTGGTCTGCTGGCTCTGCCCGGCCGCGCCCAGCTCCTCATCATGGCGCTCTCCCCAGTCGCCGCTGTAATCCTCACCGGACACCTGCTGAGCATCCTGCTGCTCAGCCTGCGCCATTGCGGTCTGGGCATCCTTCAGGCCAATCACCGTGCCTGAAGGCTTTTCCAGCAGGTAGGCCCCCACAGCTTTTTTGCGGTAGACCAGCAGCACGCCGTAGCGGCTGGTCTCTCCGCTGCTGGCCGCCGGGATCAGGGCGGTCCACTTTTCCACGGTTTTCCCTTTGTAGCGGGTAAGATCCATCCCGCTTTGCTGTACCACCCCGTTGAAGGCCGAAAAGCTGTCGTCCCACTTGCGGGGGATCTTGACCTTATCCGCCGTGATGGACGTGCCGTCCACATCCAGCCCGTAGCCCGTGAACCAGGTCTGGATGTCCTGCGCACTCTCGATCCGGTTCACCCCGGCCGCTGCCGCCACCGTGCGGGTGCTGATGTACCGCCCCAGAAAGGCGCTGAAGATCACCAGCGCACAGCAGAGCGCACCGGCCCCCACCTTTTTCAAGCTCGTCTTGTTCAGCGTTACCACAAACATGCCGTTCCCTCCCACCCGTTTTGTTCTGAAAAGAATATATGGGGCGGGCAGAGGAATTATAACCGCGCTGCGGCAGATCCACTTTCCTGCGCAGGAGTCATTTGAAAAAGTTGCTTCTTCTGTTAAAAAGTCGCTTAAAAAAGTTGCAGTCCTCGCAAAGAAGTCCCTTGAAAAAGTTATCTTTATCTTTTATAATAGATGCAGCATCATTTATTTTCGGGAGAGTGAAACGGTATGTTAAGGAGAAAGATCACAGACCAGCTGCTTGCATGGAAAAACACGCCCGGCCGGAAGCCGCTTATCATCAAGGGCTGCCGTCAGTGCGGCAAGACCTTTTCTGTATTGGAATTTGCCAGAAAGAATTACAAACACACAGTGTACCTCAACTTCTTCGAGAATCCGGATTATGCTTCTGTCTTTTCCGGTTCTCTGGAGATCGACAACATCGTGATGATGCTCTCTGCCCTTCTTGGCAAGGATGCTGTTTTTGAGCCGGGCCAGACGATCCTGATCCTGGACGAGATCCAGGATTGCCCGGAAGCCCGGACGGCCCTGAAATTTTTCCGCATCGACGGCCGCTATGACGTGATCGGCACCGGCTCCCTGTTGGGCGTAAAGGGCTACGGCAAGGAGCCGAGATCCGTTCCTGTCGGATCGGAGACGGTTCTTGAAATGTACCCACTGGATTTTGAAGAATTCTTATGGGCCAATGACATCACCGAACCTGTCATTGCGCTGCTGCAAAGTTCTCTGGACTCCGGTTCCCCTGTGCCGGAAGCGCTGCACAACCGGATGCGGCAGCTTTTGCTCCAATATACCGTTGTGGGAGGAATGCCGGATGCGGTCCAGACCTTTGTGACCAGCAGGCAGATGGATGAGGTCCTGCGTATCCAGCGAGACATCGTTCGTTCCTATGAGGACGACATGGTAAAGTACGCGGAGAAAAAGGATAAGTCCCGCATCAAGGAGTGTTTCCAGTCCATTCCCCGCCAGCTTGCCAAGGAAAACAAAAAATTTCAATATTCCGTTGTAAAAAAAGGCTCCACCTCCGCAAAATATGCCGGAAGCCTGCAGTGGATCGAGGACGCCGGCATCATCACACGGTGCCACAATCTGTCCATTACCGAGCTGCCTCTGGATGGGAATGCAGAAGAGGATACCTTTAAGGTCTATATGTGCGACACCGGCCTGTTCGTCAGCATGCTGGAGGACGGAACGCAGTTTGACATCCTGCAAGGCGACCTCTATGGCTACAAAGGTGCTATCTTTGAAAACCTGATTGCCGATATCTTCACCAAGATGGGGCGCAAACTCTACTATTTCCACAAGGATTCCGGCCTCGAGGTGGATTTTGTGATCCGTTATCAGGGGGAATGCACCCTTGTAGAGGTAAAGGCCCGCTCTGGAAATGTCAAAAGCACAAAGACGATCCTCAACCACCCTGAAAAATATCATGTATCCCATGCGATCAAGCTCGGAGACTATAATATCGGGAAAACCGGGCCGCTCCTGACCCTTCCACTCTATATGGCCTTTCTGCTGCGCAGCTGCTGACCTGTACACCACCAAAAGAGCCCCCGCCGGAATAGACCGGCAGGGGCTCTTTCTCATAGCGGTAAGTTCAGGATCACTCGATCAGGCCGTTCAGCAGGGCCAGGCACTTGCGGCTGTGCAGCTTGCGGATTGCCTTGGCCTCGATCTGGCGGACACGCTCACGGGTGACACCGAAGTCGCGGCCCACCTCCTCCAGCGTGCGGGGGCGGCCATCGTCCAGACCAAAGCGCAGGCGGATGACCTTTTCCTCACGGGGGGTCAGGCTCTTGAGGGCCTGATTGATCTGCTGGGCCACCATGGCGCGGTCCGCTGCCTTGCCGGGGGCCTCGGCGTTCTCGTCGGCCACGAAATCGCCCAGGGAGGAATCTTCTTCCTCGCCCACGGGGCTTTCCAGGCTGGCGGGTTCCTGCGCCATGCGCTGGATCTCACGCACGCGCTCCACGCTCATATCCATGGCCTTTGCCAGCTCCTCGGGGGTGGGCTCGTGGCCGTTCTGGTAGACCAGCTGGTTGGTGGCCTGACGCATCCGGTTGATGGTCTCGACCATGTGCACCGGGATGCGGATGGTGCGGGCCTGATCCGCAATGGCGCGGGTGATGGCCTGACGGATCCACCAGGTAGCGTAGGTGGAGAAGCGGAAGCCACGGTCACAGTCAAACTTCTCGGCGGCCTTGATCAGGCCGATGTTGCCCTCCTGGATCAGGTCCAGGAACGCCAGGTTGTGGCCGACATGCTTCTTGGCGATGGAGACCACCAGACGCAGGTTGGCCTCGCTCAGGCTGCGGCGGGCGTTCAGGCCGTCGCGGCGGATCTTGAGCAGCTCCTGGCGGCGCTCCTCCGTCAGGGGGCCGTTCTCCACGGCCTCCATGGCCTCCTCTTCGGCAGCCTTTTCCTCGTCATCCTCGCTGGACTTGGTGTTGCCGTCCTCGTCCAGATCCTCGGTATAGCTCCGGCTGTTCTCATCCTCCTCGAACGAGAAGCGGGCGCTGTTCTTTTTGATGTACTCAGGCGCGCCGTACTTCTGGCGGTCGGCCTGAAGGATGTGGGCAGCCTCGGCACCGGCGTGGATGCGCTTGCTCAGGTCCACTTCCTGCTCCGCACTCAGCAGCGGGATCTGGCCGATCTGCTTGAGGTAGTTCTTCACAGGGTCATCCAGCAGCTCATCCATGGCAGCCTTCAGGTCTGCGGGGTTCTCCTCTGCCGGGTCGTCCTCATTTTCATCGCCCAGGCCCAGCTCATCGCTGTTTGCCTCGGCACTTTCCACCTCTGCCATGATGCCTTCCACATCCAGGCTGGTGTCACCGTCGGCCTCGTCATCCAGAATTTTGATGCCGCGCTCCTCCAGAAGCGTGTAAAGCGTTTCCACATCCATCCGGCACTGGGAAGCCAGTGTCTTGGCCTCGCCCGCCGTCAGGGTGCCTTCGCCCTTCGTCAACAGTTCCTTCAAAGTCATGCCCATTTCGCTCTCTCCTTTTCACCGCGGCGCTGGCTGCGCCGTAAGTGATATCGTATCATAAGTTTTGCCGCTGCGGGATGGTTCAAATCACCAGGCCGCCGTTCACACCAAACACCTGCCCGGTGATGTAACCGGCGCTTTCGCCTGCCAGGAACACCAGCAGCTGCGCCACCTCGTCCGCGCTGCCCAGGCGGCCCACGGGGGTCTCCTCGGCCAGCGCAGCCTTATCCTCTGCCGTAAAGGCAGCCATCATATCGGTGTCGATGACACCCGGAGCCACGCAGTTCACGGTGATGCCGCTGGGCCCCTCCTCTTTGGCAAGGGCCTTGGTCAGGCCGATCAGGCCCGCCTTGGCAGCGGAGTAATGCACCTCGCAGCTGCCGCCGGTCTGGCCCCACATACTGCTCACGGTCAGGATGCGGCCCGCCTTGCGGCGGATCATGCCCGGCAGGGCCAGCTGGCACAGGTGGAACGCGCCGCTCAGGTTCACGTCCAGCATGTGCTGCCACTCCTCCGGGGTGATATCGGTGAACAGCTTCTGCTGGGCAATGCCCGCGTTGCTCACCAGCACATCCACATGGCCCACGGCCTGCTCCACGGTGTGGAACGCCACCTCACAGCTGGCGCGGGAGGCCACGTCGCACTGGACCGCCAGCAGGCCCGGCAGCTCCTTTTCCAGCGCCGCCGCCGCCTCGGCGTGGGTGTGGTAGAGCACCGCCACCCGGTAGCCCGCCTGCCAGAAGGCGCGGGCCGCCGCGGCTCCGATGCCCCGGTCGCCGCCCGAGATCAGCACGCAGCGCCCATTGGCCGCAGGGACTGCCGGTTCCGGCACAGGCTCCACCGGCGGTTCCGTTTCTGCGGCCGGTTCCGGCGCAGCTTCCTGCACCGGCTCCTGTTCCGGCTCAGGGGCCCGGGATGCCTCGTCCTCATCGCTCAGGTCAAAGGTCAATTCAAATTCATCATCGTACAAGAGTCAGCCCTCCTGCCGTTTGTTCTCTGCCTGCAAAAAAATCCCGCAGGCAGGAAGGTCCCGCCCTCCACCGCACCCATGGGCTGCGCTCTGCTCCTCTTTCCGGTCAAGGCCGGTCCTGCGGCGAGCCCGCTGGTCTGTGCGAGTGGTTTCGACAAGTTACCATTAAATAATATAACACAATTCGACGAAAAAAGAAAGTGGGAACCGCCGTCTTTTCACGCAGTTCCCACTTTTTTTCACGTTCTCAGGGGGTCACGGGCGGTTTCCAGCGGGGCTTTGCGGCCCGCTGCTCCCGCAGCCGGAGGAAAAACGCCTGCAGCAGCGCCTGCGCCTCCTCCGCCCGCAGACCGCCCTCCACCACCGGATGGTGGTTGAAGGGCAGGGCGAACAGGTCGGTCACGCTGCCGCAGCACCCGGCCTTGGTATCCGCCGCGCCGTACACCACCCGCCTGATCCGGCTGTTGATGATGCCGCCGCTGCACATGGGGCAGGGCTCCAGCGTAACGAACAACTCACACTGCCACAGCCGCCAGCCGCCCAGCTTTTTGCAGGCCGCGTCAATGGCCAGCAGCTCGGCGTGGTGGAGGGCGTTTTTCTCGGTCTCGCGGGTGTTGTGGGCGGCGGCGATGATCTCGCCGTTCCGGGCCACCACCGCACCCACGGGCACTTCGCCCAGCGCAGCGGCCCGTGCGGCCTCCTCCAGCGCCGCGCCCATCAGCTCATAGTCGGTCATCCCATTCCCCTTTCTGCCAGCGCCCGGGCCAGCACCAGCCCATTGTTCAGGATATGCAGCACCACCCCGGGTGCAGGACTGTCGGTCTGCTCTGCGGCCCACCCGAAAATGAGCCCCATGCCCAGCGCGTAGCACTTTTCGGTCAGCGTTCCGTGCAGGACCGCAAAGAGCACAGCCTGGCAGAGGTTTGCCGGGTGCTCCCCCAGCGGCCGCAGCAGGCGCAGCAGCGCCCCCCGGAACACCAGCTCCTCGGCCAACGGCAGCACCAGCAGGCTGCGCAGCGTGCCGGGCACGCCCTGCGGCAGCTCTGCCGCCCCGCCGGGGACCAGCACACACCAGACCGCCGCCAGCCCGGCCCAGGCCAGTGCCGCGATGCCTGCCGCCCGCAGGCGGCGGTTCCGCTCTGACATCTTCTCCGTCCCCTCTCCGTTTGGGGTGCGCTGTTCCGCTGCTTCGAGCGCACAGCGCACCGCCCCGCAATGCCTGATGCCCATTGTATCATGTTTCGGCCCGTTTGTGCAAGAAAACGGAGCGGAATTGCGAAAATACGAAGAAATATTGATTCAAACAATTGACATTTCCCGTCGTCTCTGGTATATTCCTATACGACTTTTTGATTGATTTGGTCGGGTTATCCGTTCTTGGCCCCGTTGGAGGTATTACTATGATCCGCATTCTTACCGATTCCGCATCCGACATTCTGCCTGCTGAAGCCGAGCAGCTGGGCGTGACCGTCATCCCCCTGAACGTCACCCTGGAGGACGGCACCGTGCTCCGGGACGGCGTGGACATGACCCCCACCGTGTATTACGGCGTGATGGCCCGCTGCCACAAGCTGCCCACCACCAGCCAGCCCAGCCCTGAGCTGTTCCAGCGCTTCTTCCTTGAGGCGGCTGCCGCCGGGGACGAGGTGGTGGGCATCTTCCTCTCCCATGAGCTGTCCGGCACCTGCCAGTGCGCCCGGCTGGCCGCAGACATGGCCAATGTGGACAATGTCCTCTTTGTGGATTCCGAGAACGTCTGCCTGGGCGAGAGCCTGCTGGTGCGGCTGGCTGTTCAGCTGCGGGATGCCGGAAAGACTGCCGGGCAGATCGCCGCCACCCTTGAGCACGCCAAGGAGCATCTGCATCTGGTGGCTGTCATCGACGACCTGAAGTATCTGCGCAAGGGCGGCCGCCTGCCCGCCGCCGTGGCCGTGGCCGGTGGGATGCTGGGCATCAAGCCCCTCATCACCATCAAGGAGGGCAAGGTCGTTATGGCGGGCAAGGCCCGGGGCCTGCCCGGCGCTTACGTTGCCCTGTTCAAGAAGATCGAGGAGCTGGGCGGCATCAGCACCTGCGCCGACGCACTGGCCGGTTACACCCTCGCCCCCCGCGAGGTGCAGCCCATCCAGACCTACCTGCAGGAGAATCTGGGCCGGAACGAGGCCCTTGTGCGCCAGATCGGCTGTGTCATCGGCACCCACGCCGGCCCCGGCGCGTTCGGCCTGGCCTTCCTCGATGAGGGCTTCACCTTCTGATCTTACCCAATCAAAAAGAGGAACTGCTTTCCCGGCAGTTCCTCTTTTTTGTTGGTTCACAGCACCGCGTCCGAGACGATCTTGCCCAGCAGGAGCACCAGCACCACAAGCATCATGGGGCGGATGAACTTTGCGCCGTTCTTGAGGGCGAAGTGGGAGCCCAGCAGGTTGCCCACAATGCCGCTGATGGCACAGGGGATGCCGATGGAGAACACCACCAGCCCGCTGGAAAGATACGTTACCAGGCTGGCGTAGTTGCTGGCAAGGTTGAGCACCTTGGCGTTGCCGCCCGCCGTGCGCAGGTCAAAACCCATCAGGGTGGTAAAGGCAATGATGGCAAAGGTGCCGGTGCCCGGGCCAAAGATGCCATCGTACAGGCCGATTCCCAGCCCGATGGCAAGGGCCAGCACCGCCTTTTTGGCGTTCAGGGTGCCGTCGTCCCGGTTCTCGTCGGGCAGGTCCCGCCGCCAGAGGATGAGCACCGCCGCCACCGGCAGGATGATGAGCATCATGGTGCGCAGCACCTGATCGCTGAGCAGGAGCACGATGTGGGAGCCCAGTGCGCTGCCCACAAAGCTGCCCACAGCCGCCAGCAGGCCGACCCGGATGTTCATGGCTCCCTTCTGGAAGAACTGCGCCGTGGCAAAGGTGGTGCCGCAGGCCGCGCTGAATTTATTGGTGCCGTAGGTGTAATGCACCGGCAGGCCCGCAAACAGGTAGGCGGGCAGGCTGATCAGACCGCCGCCGCCCGCCGCCGAGTCCACAAAGCCCGCAAACCCGGTCATCAGCATCAGAAACAGCAGCATTGGCAATGATAATGTAATTTCCATTCGTTTTACTTTCCCACTCTTTCGTTTACTTCAGATACAGCTTTCCCTCGCAGGCCAGGATCTGATCCAGGATCATCCGGGACACCCGGGCACCATAGACCATGGCGGGGTGGTCGTTGTACTCGATGATGTCATGGAACTCCTTGTTCATCAGAACGATCACATACTCGCCGTAGGGGGTGTGGATGATGCCGCCGTCGTTGCGGCAGGCGTTCATGCTGCCGCTCTTGCTGGCCACCCAGATAAGCTCCGGCTCACCGGTCTCCTCGCAGTCCAGATAGAACTGGGGGAAATCGTGGGTCAGCATGGTGTTGTAGTGCTGCTGGCGGAAGATGCCCAGCATGGCGGCACTGGCCTCCCTGCTGACCAGCGTGCCCTTTGCCACCTGCGCAAACAGGGCGGCGTAGTCCCGGGGCGTGGTGGTGCCCAGCTTGTCGTAGCGGTCAAAGTGGAGGGGGTTGTGCAGGACGGTGTGCCCAAAGCCCAATTCCCGGATACAGGCATTGATGGTGTCCAGCCCCAGGTAATCGATGATCATATTGGTGGCGATGTTGTCCGAGCAGATGATCATCATGGTGGCGGTGTCCTTCACCTTGAGCTTTGCCCCCACGCCCAGGGCCCGGAGCATCCCGGAGCCGTCCACGAACTGGCTGGCCTCGTAGGTGATCTCCTCCTCCAGGTCAGCCCTGCCCCGGCTGGCCTGCAGATACAGCACCGCCAGAATGAACGCCTTGATGGTGGAGGCCGTCTCGAACTCCTCGTCGGCACCGATCTCCACCGTGCTGCCGCGCAGGTCGTCCACAAAAACGCTCATCTTACCCTGATAGGAATAGAGCTCGGCGGCAATGCGCTTTTCCAATGTCATATTCTGATCCATCTGGAATCCCTCAGCTTTTCTATACTTTCCGTTATACTTTATCCTTACCGTTAAGACATTATTATCGTTGATATCGTTGTTATCGTTGCTAACTTTTCTTTTTCACCAACGTTATCAACGATTGCAACGATGATTTTGATACCAACGGTGATTACAGGTTGTTTTCAAAGAAACGCTGTGCGTTGCGGAAGAAGATGGCTTCCACCTCATCCTCGGTGAAGCCCTCTTTCCGCAGGGCATCGGCCAGCAGGGGCATTTTGGAGCAGTCGCTCAGTTCCAGTTTGCCGCCGATGCCGTCAAAGTCACTGCCCAGACCGATGATCTCAATGCCGCCCACCTGCTTGAAATGGGCGGCGTGTTTGGCCATCAGGGCCGTGGTGCTGCGGCACAGGTCGGGGCTGGGCTGGTCATCCAGAAAGCCCGCGCAGTAGTTCAGGCCCACCAGACCGCCTTTTTCCGCCATGACCCGGATCATCTCATCGGTCAGGTTGCGGCAGTGGGGGGCCAGGGCGCGGCAGTTGGAGTGGCTGGCCGCAAAGGGGCGGGTGCTGTGCTCCGCAATGTCCCAGAAGCCCTTATCGGACAGGTGGCTCACATCGGCAATGATGTGCAGGCGCTCCATCTCGGCCAGGAACTCGAAGCCCTTCTCCTTCAGGCCGGTCTCGGTGTTGGGCATACAGGGCCAGATGGGGCCGTTGCCGGGCACCACGTTGGGGCTGGCCAGCTCGTTTTCGTGGTTCCAGGTCAGGGTCATCATCCGCACGCCCAGCTCGTACATCCGGCGCAGCACACCCAGACTGCCCTTACAGCAGCCTGCTTCCTCAATGGTCAGCATTCCGCTGATCTTGCCCGCCTCGGCGTTTTTGCGGATATCCTCGGGGCGGTAGACAGGGGCGATCCTGTCGGAATACCGCTCCATCATCCGCTTGAACACGTCGATCTCTTCCAGTGCCGTCACCAGCGGGTCCGCGCCCGGGGTGGGGTCGGCCAGATTCACAAAGGCGGCAAAGCACTGGAGCATGTAGTCGCCCTTCTCCAGCTTTTCCAGATCGATGTGGCCGTTGTTGTGGGCAAAGGTCTGCCCGTCGCCCCGCATCTCCGCGCGCCGCAGCTCGCTCAGGGTGTCACAATGTAGATCAAAGACTTTCATGGATTGTTCTTCCTCCTATAACATCCTCGCCCTCTCAGTCAAAGCCTGACGGCTTTGCCAGCTCCCCCAAAGGGGGAGCCTCTGGCGGTTTCCCGAAACCTTGCGGGGGAATTGCCAGTGCCTCTCCCTTTGGGAGAGGTGGCATCCCGCAGGGATGACGGAGAGGGTGAGTTACTTTATCAGAACACACTCCCCACCGCATACAGACTCTTGACCAGATCTTCCCGGTACAGCGGGTCGGCGGGGTCAAGGCTGTTGATGACCACGCCGCCGCTGGCGGACGCGCCGGTGGAGTGGATGTAGCGGCCCTCGCCGAGGTAAAGGGCGATATGGCCGGGGAAATAGAGGGCATCGCCCCGCTTTTTGTCTGCAAAGGGGATCTGGTGCATGGGCCAGCCCTCCACGATCCTGGCATCCCGGTAGATGAGCACGCCGCACTGCATATAGGCGCTGCTGACAAGGCCGGAACAATCAATGCCCCGGCCCGATTTGCCGCCCCAGCGGTACTCAGTGCCCAGATACTTTTTCGCCTGCGCGCAGACGGCATCCCGGAACGCTTCCTCGCTGCCGTCGTACCACGCCTGCAGTGCCTGCGGCACCAGCTCCACGGCGGTAATATTCCGGGCCTTGGCCAGCGCGTCATCAAAGGCCAGCCCCTCCCGCTGGGAAAACACGGCGGTCATCTCAAACCGCACCGGCTCCAGCGCCACGTCCCGGACATAGCCGGTGCGGCCATCCAGCAGGGCCACCTTGGCCCAGCCGGTGTGGGCAAAGGCTTCCTCGGGCGGTTCGGGCAGGCGGCAGAGCAGGCAGCCCCGCTCCAGCTCCAGCATCCGCACCCCCTGCACCTTGGGCAGGCTGAGCACATCGGTGGCACGGCCCACCAGCACCAGCGGCTGGGGCAGGTAGGCCCGCAGCGCATCCTCGCTGACAAATTTCAGCGCATCCCGCCGGACAAAGCCGTGGTAGCCGTAAAAGGTGACCACCTCGGCCACCTCCGGGGAGAGGGGCACTCCCTCGGCGGTCACGCCGCCGGGGGCGGTGCGCACCTGGCAGGCCTGACCGTACAGGCCCTCGTCCCCGATGGTGGAAACAAGGCCCGCCTCACTCTGTTTGGTGGTCTGGGGCAGGTCGTAAATGGTCACGACAGGCCGGGCAAATAGGGCGTATTGCATCATTCGGTTCCCTCCAACAAATTCAGCAGCTCCTCCGGCTTCATGCGCAGGATGGCACCATCCGCGCTGCCGGTGACGGTCTCGGCCAGATCCTGCTTGGCCTGCTGCAGCTCCACGATCTTTTCCTCAATGGTGTCCTGGGCGATGAGCTTGTACACCTGCACCGGGTTCTGCTGGCCGATGCGGTAGGCACGGTCGGTGGCCTGATTCTGGGCCGCCACGTTCCACCACGGGTCGTAGTGGATGACGATATCGGCGGCGGTCAGGTTCAGGCCGGTGCCGCCTGCCCGCAGGGAGATCAGGAACACGCTGGCCTCGCCGCCGTTAAAGCGGCGCACCAGCTCGGCACGCACCGGCTTGGGGGTGGAGCCCTGCAGGGTGAAGTGGCTCACGCCCTCCGCGTCCAGCCGCTTGGCCAGCAGTTCAAGCATGGAGGTGAACTGGCTGAACAGCAGGATGCGGTGCCCACTCTCCACGGCACTGGTGACCAGCTCGATGCAGGCATCCAGCTTGGCGCTGCCGCCTGTCCAGTTGTCGGCAATGAGCCGGGGGTCGCAGCAGATCTCCCGCAGCCGCATGAGGACGGCGAACACCGCCATCTTGTCCTCGGGCTTGGCGGCCCGCAGCTTCTCCCGGGCATCCACCACGGCGGCAAGGTAGAGCTTGCGCTGTTCCTCCTCCAGCTCGATGCGGTAGACGTTCTCTGTTTTGGGGGGCAGCTCCTTCAGCACCTCGGACTTCATCCGGCGCAGGATGAACGGCCCGGTGAGCTGGTTCAGCCGCCGCACCGCCGCCGGGTCATTTTCCTGCGTGATGGGCTTTTCAAACCGGCTGCAGAAGCTCTTGTAGGGCGGCAGGTAGCCCGGCATCAGGAAGGAGAAGATGCTCCACAGCTCACCCAGGCGGTTCTCCACGGGGGTGCCGGTCAGTGCAAAGCGGACACGGCTGTTCACCCCGCACACCGCCTTGTATTTCTGGGTGGTGTGATTCTTGATGGCCTGGGCCTCGTCCAGGATGCAGGCGTAGAATTTCTGGTTCTCGTAGAGGGTCTCGTCGCGGCGGAGCAGGTCGTAGCTGGTCACCACCACGTCGGCCCCGTCCCACTGCTCGGCCAGCTGGGCCCGGTGGGCGGCATCCCCGTCCACCACAACGCAGTTCAGCTCCGGCGTGAACTTTTGGCATTCCTCGGCCCAGTTCAGCACCAGCGAGGCCGGGCAGACGATGAGGCTGGGCAGGGGGTTCCCGCCCTGCTCCCGGAGGGCCAGCAGATAGCTGAGCACCTGCACCGTCTTGCCCAGACCCATATCATCCGCAAGGATGCCGCCCATGCCGTAGCCATCCAGCGTGCGGAGCCAGCGGTAGCCGTCCCGCTGGTATTTTCGCAAAACTTTTTGTAAAGATGCGGGTGGTGTATACTCGCTGTCCTTCACTGCGTGGAAGCTCCGGCTGAGCTGGCGGAAGGCATCGTCCCGGTTGAAGCGGATGCCGTTCTGCCCCGAAAGCGCCCAGTCCAGACTGGGGGCCCGGTACAGGGGCAGCCGGGCGTGGGTCTGGCCCAGTTTGGCCCCGGAAAGCTCCAGCGTCTCGTTCAGCTCGTCCAGCGCCTCCATGGAATCGTCCAGCCGGAGCAGACGGCCATCGCGCAGGCGGTGGTAGCGCTTTTTCTGGTGGAGCGATCTCAGCAGGGCTTTCAGCTCTCCCACCGGGAACTCCCCCGTGTCCACCTCAAGGTCGAGCACGCTGCCGTGCACCGACACCCCCACCGAGATCTTCGGCGGTGCGGCCTGCATACTGCGGAAGGCATCGGTCAGGTAGACCTCGCCCTCAGCCAGCAGGGCCGGGATGCCCTCATCGAGGAAGCGGTAGACTTCATCCTCCTCATAGGCATCGTAGTGGGCGGCAAGGCCGTTGCCCATGGTGTCCGGCCCCGGCTCCAGGTACCGCCCCAGCAGCCGCCCGGCCCGCTGTTCGGCGCGGGCATCCCGCAGCAGACCGGCAGGCCCCGGTTCCTCCGGCGTGACGCGGTCCTCGCCGTACAAAAACTCAAGGTGCGCCCGCACCGTTTCCCGCGTGGGCGCGTCAAGGTAAAACTGCACCACCGGCTCCAGCGGGATCTGATTCAGCAGCAGGCGTTCGGGGTCCTCAATGGTCACCCTGCTGCCCAGCTCCGGCAGAACGTAGCTGCAAAAGGCGGTGGCATCCCCGGTGGTAAAGAACAGGCTCTTGCCGCACAGCGCCTCAAGGGCGGGCCGCATCCGGGCGCTTTCGGCCCGGTCCAGCTGCCAGATCGTATCCTCACTGTATAAATAGTCGTTGTCTAAACCCGTTTTCCATCCCAACGCGGGGGTCACGGACACCTCCACGCCGCCCCGGCGCTTTTCCACCCGCATGGTCAGGGCCGGGATGCCGGTCTTGAGGGTGTAGCCGCCCAGATTGCCGGTGGGGGCATAGAGGGCCACCAGACCGTCAAAGATCTCGCCGTTCAGCGGGATGCCCCCGGCAGGCCCGCTGCGGGGCGCATTGCCGTAGCTGCGCAGGGCCGCCTCGGCCCCTTCCTTTGCGCTGAGCTGCCGCCGCAGCAGGCGGAGCAGCTGCTGTGCCTCCGGGGCAAAGGCCTCCCAGCTGTGCTGGAATTCCAGCGCCTTGCCGTAACTGATGAAGCCGTGCTTCTCCACGGCCCGCAGCAGGTCCGGAATACTCTTTACCACATACTGCCGCCCGCCGTCTGCCGAGATGCGCAGCCGCAGCCAGGGCAGCTCCCCGGGCAGCAGGGTCAGCTCCGGTTCCAGCTCTGCGGAATGGGGACGCAGCTCCGCGTGGCCGGTCACGCCGTCCACCTCGGCCAGTGCTCCCTCCTGATAGGCCCGGAGCAGCCGCCGTGCCTCGTAGTCAGATTCCGGTTCCTCGCCCCGCCATTTCTTGCCGAACAGCATTTCCAGGCTGGAGGCATAGCTGTCCCTGCGGGGCTGCTCCTCAGGCTGGGGCGTTTGCAGGTTGGCCGTGCCCCGCACCACGCCCGGGATGCTCTCCGGGCTCTCCGAGGGCTTTTGCGGCACTCTGCCGGAAAGGCCCTGACTCTCGCTGTCCCACATCAGCAGCGCGCCGATGTGCTTGCAGCAGGGCCCCTCGCCGTTTTCGTTGTAAGGGCAGGAGCAGCTGGCGCTGACAAAGCTGCCATTTTCCCGCAGCCAGACCTGGGTCTGGTACAGGCTCCGCCCGCCGCCGCGCACGTCGGCGCTCAGGTGGCGCACGCCGTTCCCGGCCACTTCGCAGTTCAGATCCTGTATCCGGTCCGTGTAGGCCTTGGCCCGCGCGAATACCGTGCCGCCCAACAGGTAGCGGATCTCTTCCATGTCCATCCGGGGTCTCCCTCCCTCTGCAATGCTCTATTGGTTAAGCATACCGCACCGGCGGGCGGGATGCAAGGGGTGCCGGGAAAAAAAGTTCCGGAAAGCACAGAAGCGCCTCATCCGGGAGAGGATGAAGCGCTTCTGTACTTTGGGAATTTTGGAACACTCAGCCCGCATTGCGGTTTACAGGCCAAGTGGGGGTTGGTTTAGGGCTGCTCAGGCATTCTGCTTGAGCTCCTGTGCTTTCTGCCATGCATTCAGCACATCGATCTTGCTTACGGCGTTGTCGGGATAGAATTTCATCTCTTCCGGAGCCGTGCCCTCATCATTCAGGTCAGGGATAAGCTCGTTTTCCATGGCCCAGCGGGCGGCGTGCTGCAGGTCCATATCCCGCTCTTCCTGACCGACATCGGGGTAGAGCAGTTCGGATTCGGGCATGGGCTTGCCTGCATCCTCCCACAGCATCATGGCAAGGGCGCTGCGGTTGCTGGGGAAGTAGGGCAGAGCCATCAACTTGCCTGCAAATTCAGCGCCCAGAGAATAGGCCTGATAGCCCAGCACTGCACCGCCGACAGCGGCAGTACCAATGATTGCAACAGTGCCCAGCACGCCGGGCCCATCATCTTCAATGGTGGCATCGCGGTACTGTGCGGCAATATCCACATCACTGCTCATGGGGAAAGTGATGCTCTCTGCCTTGTAATCCTGACCCAGCGGCAGGGAGAACTTGCCGGTAGACCAGATGTCAAACACCATTCCCTCAGGGATCAGGGTCTTGTCCAGCGTTACGGTCACTTTTGCGTCCTTCGGCACAGAGTAGGTCTTTTTGTCGCCGGTCACAACAGGGTCAATGACCAGAGGCTGGCCGTCTTTTTCCACGGTAGCAATGCCGCCGGTTACGGACAGCTGGTATTCAGTATTCGCATCGGGCGTTTTATCCGATTTGCAAACACCTTCAATCGCGATAGCGTCACGGTCCGCAGGCACGGTAAAGGTGATTTCTTCCTGAGAAGTGTCCTTAGGTTTTTCGTCCTCATTCAGGCCGCTAATGTTCCAATGGTCGAACTTCAAATCGTTGTCCGTAGCGGCAGCACGGTCAAAGGTTACCGTTACCTTTGCACCTGCCGGTACTTTTGCCTTACCGTTCTTCAGCTCAATTGCCAACGGATTACCATCGGAATCAACAACGGAGATCGTGCCGTTCTTTACGGTCAGGTCAGTGCCAGCCCAACCGGCATAGAGCTTGGTGCCATTGATGTTTGTAAACAGCTGTGCAGCCGGATATTGCTCCGTGCAGTCTGCATCGGTATACCAACCGGTAAAGGAGGAGGGGGTGTAACCCGGTTTGGTAGGTGTGCCAAGCGCCGCAATTTTTGCGCCGTAGTCAATTTTTTTCGGCGTGATCGTGTCACCATCTACGAGAGTCACATCAACGGTGGTAATAATGCGTTCGTCAGGTACGCCTTTTTCGCTCAGTGTAGCCTTTAAGCCCGGTTCACAATAAACTTTTAACTCGGAAGAAGTATGAGTGAAAAGTTTACAAGGTCCATTGGGCTTAACTTCTGTTAAATTACTACCGGGTTCAAAGGTGATACATGTCAATGCTGTGCAATAACTAAACACCTCTGTTTCCATTGATTTTACGCTTTTGGGAATATTAATGCTTGTCAGCTGAGTACAACATTTAAATGCATCCGCTCTAAGAGTTTCTACTTTATCCGGAATCGTAACACTTGTTAGACCGGTACAGCCAAAAAATGCCATCGAATCAATCGTTTTGACATCTGAGGGAATCGTAATGTCCGTTAGTCCGGTACACTCATAGAATGCAGCTCCTCCAATCGTTGTTAAGGTACTGGGAAGCGTGATGCTTTTTAATTCGGCTGCACTATCAAATGCATAATCTCCGAGATAGGTCAATCCTTCCGGAAGCGTTACTTCCTTGAGACTTTCTGCATCATGCCATCCGTCAAAACCATGGAGGACGCAATCCCCTAATGAGGTTACGCCATTATCAACTATGAGCCTCGTAATCTTTGGTATTGCATCATACCATGGCACGGAATGAACTGAATCCATATCGTAATTTTTCATCGGCCCCTTTCCGCGAATCGTCAAGGTATAGGTTCCGACTCCATCGTTGTTCGAACTTAATGTCGCTGTAACGGTGCCCCGCATTTTTCCGCAGTCATACGGATACGGATTTCCTTCCGCAAATGCCGACACTGCCCCCGCAGGCAGGAATGTCAGCATCATACTGAATGCCAGTAAGAGGCTGATGAGCCGTTTTTTCATAAAAATCCTCCTTTGTCAGTCATTAATACTCCCAGTTTCTCCACGAAAAGCACCCAGACAAAAAGAAAAAAGCGCCGCACCAGCCAAATGGCTGGTACAACGCTTTGCGTTTTGTACTTTAGGGAGTGCTTGCCCTCTCTATCTATGCTTTAGTCTGCCGCTTCTCAAGGGCAAGGCGATCGTGGTTCCCGGAAAAGCTACTCCCATAAACTTCTCCATAACCCCGCACCAACTGCCCTTTGGGGGCGCTGGCACATTTCCGCATAGTCGAAGAGGGTTGCACAGAGCAAAGTGCAGCTGGCGGCCCATACTGGGCCTTCCGCCTTGCGTCACAGCCTTCCGACTGGTTTGCTGATCTTTCTGTTTTGCTGACAAGGTGCTTCTCGCACCTTATCATACCCCCCCCTATAAAAAATCAAGAGGTCTGGGTGAAGTTTGTGAACACTCACAAATTCATGGGATTTTTTAGGCCGTTTTAACAGAAAAGTGCACGCACAACAAAAACAAACCCCCAAGGAATTTCTTCCTCAGGGGTTTCATGTAAGTCGGCAACTACCTATTTTCACGCGCCGTTTCCAGCGAACTATCTTGGGCACGAGTGAGCTTAACTTCTGTGTTCGGAATGGGAACAGGTGGAACCTCACCGTCATCGTCACCGACCAATATGACTGGTTCAGTATAACATTTCTGTTTTACTTTGTCCAGTGTTTCTTGAAGGACGTGCCTTCAAAACTGAATAATCACTGCTCACATTTTATCATTGACTTGAGAATTCAAGCGAATTGTGGTCAAGCCCTCGATCTATTAGTACACACTTGCTGAATGGATCACTCCACTTACACATCGTGCCTATCAACCTCGTAGTCTACAAGGGATCTTACCTGATTCAATCAGTGGGATATCTTATCTTTGGGTCGGCTTCACGCTTAGATGCTTTCAGCGT
>OJQU01000305.1_pt1 | contig 36469 bp, 33 predicted proteins | sample 1598981 | NCBI WGS metagenome assembly OJQU01 (sample SAMN03922514, study PRJEB24848) | human gut metagenome | isolation source: stool sample | host: Homo sapiens | place: Germany | collected 2010-02 | reverse complement strand
CAGCGTCAGATGTGTATAAGAGACAGGGTATACTGTATCTTCTTGAACCATGATGGCTTCATCAGGAGTTAATACCAGCTCTTGTTGATCCATAACGATGGTGCCTGCACCAAGATGGACTTTGATATCGGCACTGTTGGCTTTAGCAATAGACCAGCCAAAAATGCCTACCAATAATAAGCAGACCACTACGATTACAGATTTTTTCATTTTCATTGACCTCTTTCCTTTCCTGCTGAGCAGGTTTTGTTTACGATTTTTATTATATACACTTTTTCATCTGTGTGAAGTTTTCAATATTTAAATATCAACTAGAAAAAAATTACAGTTTACTTACAAAAATACTTTTTCCGCCTTTTTTACAGGTCTGAATGGCGCATTTTAAAGCCCTTAACCCCCCTGAAACAGTAGAAGTAAATAAAAAAACGACCTTTGTAAGCGCAGTACCTGCAAAGGTCATTTTTGAGTATAAAAATTTTTTAATCCAAAGACTTGACGATCACCAGAACAGGAAACGCCGCATCGGGCAGATCGCTATGAGCACCGCCGCAGACCTTTTCTTCATAAGCGTCCCGGTCCAGCAAATCAAAATCTACAATAATATCGTCACTGTAATATTCCTGAGCCGGCTCAATATCTTCTTTGCGGATACCCTGCCAGGCAGCTTTCGGCACTTTTGCCGCAAAAAATTCCAAAGTCGATGATTTAGCATGATAAATCTGGATCGCGTCTTCTGCGGTATACAACATAACTTTCAACTCCTGTCTTTTCAAGATCAACGGCGCGCTGCCAATGAATGACAGCATCGCTTGTTGTTATTATCACTATATCACAGAAAGCAGCGACAGTCAAAAATCTTAATAATAATTATTAGTTGCATTATTTTCTAAAATATGATTACTAAAAAGCGGTACTGCCGCCATATCAGGACAGTACCGCAAGTCAGCTTTATTTATTATGCCTCGATCGGCTCGTCCTGCAGGGCTTCATAGCCTTCCTCGCCAGTACGTATCTTAACGACGTTCTCTACATCATAGATAAAAATTTTACCGTCGCCATACTTACCGGTATAAAGCACTTTTTTCGCAGCGGCCACCACCGCAGCCACAGGAATAGCCGAAACAACAAGTTCTACTTTGACCTTGGGCAGCAGATGCACGCTTACTTCCGCACCGCGGTAATATTCGGTATTGCCTTTCTGCAGCCCGTAACCCAAAACCTTCGTTACCGTCATACCGGTAATACCAAGTTTATCCAAAGCTTCCTTCAAGATCTCAAAACGCAGCTGCGAAGTAATGATCACGATCTTCGTCATTTTCGGTCTGCCTGCTGACGGCAGAGCGGCAGTAACGTGAGTAACGGCAGCACCAGCCTCTGCTGCTTCCTGAGCAGTCACAGCACCATGGAAATCTTCTGCTGCCGGCATAAAATCGGCATAAGAGCTGGCCAGACCATGCTCTTCCATATCCAGCCCGGCGATTTCCTCACGCGTGCTGACCCGCAGCCCGATAGTCTTATCGAGGATTTGAAAAATCAGTGTCATCACGATACCTATATACGCCGCTACCGCTGCAACTCCCATCGCCTGAATGATCAGCAGCTCACTGCCGCCGCCGTACAGCAGACCGCCGTCTACTGCAAAAACACCAACCAGCAGCGTGCCCAGCGCACCGCAGACTCCATGTACCGAAATTGCGCCGACAGGATCGTCGATTCTGGCAATCTGGTCAAAAAATTCTACTGCAAAAACGATCACAAGTCCGGCAATGATACCGATCACAAAAGCTCCCGGAACACTGACTGCGTCACAGCCAGCAGTAATAGCGACCAATCCTGCCAGCGCGCCGTTCAAGGTCATCGATACATCAGGCTTGCCGTAACGCAGCCAGGTCAGGAACATCGTTGCCGTCGCGGCAGAGGCAGCGGCCATATTAGTAGTAACAAAGATCCTGCCCATTGATGTCAGGACATCGTCGCCGGTCGCGCAAACTGTAGAGCCGCCGTTAAAGCCAAACCAGCCGAACCAGAGAATGAATACGCCCAAAGCGCCCAGCGTCAGGCTGTGTCCTGGTATGGCATTGACACTGCCGTCAGCATTATATTTTCCAATACGCGGACCAAGTATCTTGGCACCGACAAGCGCGGCTACACCACCAACCATATGGACCGCCGTAGAACCGGCAAAATCATGAAAACCCATGGCGCCGAGCCAGCCGCCGCCCCAGATCCAATGCCCCGAGACCGGATAAATAACCGCGCTGATCAAAATACTGTAGATACAGTAAACAGAAAACTTCGTCCGTTCGGCCATAGCACCTGATACAATAGTCGCCGCCGTAGCACAGAAAACAGTTTGAAAGATAAAAAAGGCCCAGGACGGATAAGACGCCCCATAATCGTTTTGCACAAAAAAATCAGGCGCACCGATCAAACCGCCGATATCCGTGCCAAACATCAGGCCAAAGCCAATGATCCAAAAAACGATACTGCCCAGACACAGGTCCATAAAATTTTTCATCACGATATTGCCGGCATTTTTAGCTCTGGTAAAACCGGTCTCGACCATGGCAAAACCCGGCTGCATAAAAAATACCATAAACGCGCCGATCAGTACCCACATCGTATCCGCTGCTGCGTATTTTTCCATCATCATAGTCCCCCCACATCCAATCATTTTAGCTCTATTTATAAAAAAGAAGCGTATCCTCAGCGGATACGCTTCTTCGCGTTGTCAGCTTCCCCAGGGCGTCCTTTAATTGTTGACGCCGTAAAGCAGCTTGCCGTAGGTCGGATACGGCAGATAGTCTTCACCGATCAGCTCTTCGGCAGCATCAGCATAGCTGCGCAGGAGCTCCATTTCTTTTAAAACCGTGTCATGATAATAGTTGGCCTCAGCTTTCATATCAACGCATTTTTCAGCACCTTTCAGCGCTTTGGCCAGCTTTTCACCGCTGTTATACATTTTAGCGGTCAACTCGGAAATCTTCGCCGCCAAATCAGCTTCAAAGCAGTTTTTGATCCCCAGGTCCTTTTTAGCCGCAGCATTGCCCAGCAGGTCATTAGTATAAGCCGCTGCCGCCGGCAGGATATCCTTATACAGCATATCCAGCATCGTCAAGGCTTCGATATTGATCGTTTTGGCATATTTTTCCAGCATGATCTCCACCCGGGAACGCACCTCGGTCGCTGTAAAAATACCGTGTTTAACAAACAATTCGATATTTTTTTCCGCTTCCATATAAGGCAGCGCTTCCGGTGTGGATTTAAGATTAAGAAGCCCCCTCGATTTGGCCTCTTCTACCCATGCGTCCGTATAACCGTCACCGTTGAACACGATACGTTTATGCTTGACGATGGTTTCTTTGATCAATTTCTTCATGGCAGCATCTTTATCGGCTGCTTTTTCTAATTTGTCTGCGAATTGATTCAAAGCTTCGGCAACGATAGTATTGAGAACGATATTAGGGCCGGCGATAGAAAACTCGCTGCCCAGCATTCTGAACTCGAACTTGTTGCCGGTGAAAGCGAACGGAGACGTACGGTTTCTGTCCGTATTATCCTTGGTCAGTGCAGGGATAACATCGCCGCTCAATTTCAATAACGCCGCCGCGTCAGGATTGTACTGCTTCCCTTTTTCGATAGCTTCCAGAATATTGGTCAGCTCCGTCCCCAGGAAAACAGATACTATCGCAGGAGGCGCTTCGTTCGCGCCGAGACGATGATCGTTACCGGCGCTGGCTACACTTACGCGCAGCAGATCCTGATATTCATCAACAGCTTTGATGATAGCTGCGAGAAACAGTAAGAAACGGGTATTTTTATGTGGTTCTTTACCGGGATTCAGTAAATTATCGCCTTCAGTAGTCGCAATAGACCAGTTATTATGCTTACCGCTGCCATTAACGCCAGCAAAGGGTTTCTCGTGCAGCAGGCATACCAGTCCGTGACGCAGGGCGACGCGCTTCATAAATTCCATTGTCAGCTGATTATGATCAGAAGCTACGTTAGTAGTAGTAAAAATAGGTGCCAGCTCATGCTGGGCCGGAGCAACTTCGTTATGCTCCGTTTTAGCAAGCACGCCCAGCTTCCACAGCTCCTCATCCAGCTCCTTCATAAAAGCCAGGACGCGCGGCTTGATGATGCCAAAATAATGGTCTTCCATCTCCTGCCCTTTCGGAACCTTGGCTCCGAACAGTGTGCGCCCCGTATATACCAGATCCTTACGCTGCTCCCACATCTCCTTATCGACGAGGAAATATTCCTGCTCCGGCCCGACAGTAGTCACAACTTTCTCGGTCGCCTGCCCGAACAGCGCCAGTATACGTCTGGCAGCCTGGTCGACACAGCACATCGAGCGCAGCAGCGGCGCTTTTTTATCCAATACTTCGCCGGTATAGGAGCAAAACGCAGTCGGGATGCATAAACAGCCATCCTTGATAAACGCATAAGAGGTAGGGTCCCAAGCAGTGTAGCCGCGGGCTTCAAAAGTAGCGCGCAGACCGCCCGAAGGAAAGCTGGAAGCATCAGGCTCGCCCTGGATCAGTTCTTTCCCGGAGAAATCCATAATAACGCGGCCGTCTGCCGTCGGAGCGATAAAGCTTTCATGCTTTTCGGCAGTAATACCGGTCATCGGCTGGAACCAATGGGTAAAATGGGTCGCACCATGTTCCAGCGCCCAGTCTTTCATCGCATTGGCGATGATGTTGGCAATCGGCAGATCCAGCGCTTCGCCTTTTAAGACAGCGTTTTTGAAAGTCTTGTAGGTAGCCGTTGGCAAACGGTCTTTCATAACCGTTTCATTAAATACCAGGCTGCCAAACATTTTCGGTACATTGCTCATAATTTTCTCCCCCTCACTGAAACTAAACAGAATAAAACAAAAAGCAACGGCGAACTCAGGCCTTGGCCCGCAACTTCGCTGTTGCTTATGCTGTGATTATAAATCACTTTTCAGGATTTGTAAAGAGTTTTAGCAAATATTTTTCCACATTTTTATTTAAATGTTCGGATTTTTAGCATAAAAACGCCTTTTTTTACTATTTTTTATATTAAATGTTCCGAAAAATCATTGACAATGAAAAGCAAACAAGCTAAACTAACAATGTAAAAAATCCATCTACCAATATCAACACTTGCGATTTAGCAGGCGACGAGTGCCTTACATTCGCCGGCTCTACTAATAAATTTATTTAAAAGAAAGCAGGTTACAGACAATGGCAAAAATGTTGTATGAAGGCAAAGCCAAAAAAGTTTTTGAAACCGAGAACCCCAATGAAGTAATCATCTATTATAAAGATGACGCTACCGCCATGAACGGCCTCAAAAAAGGCACTATCGCAGATAAAGGCATTATGAATAATACGATCACCAGCTTTTTCTTTGACCTGCTTGCCAAGCACGGCATCCCCCATCATCAGATCAAAAAGCTCAGCGATCGTGAAGCGCTGTGTAAAAAAGTCAGTATCATCCCCATGGAAGTAGTTACCCGTAACATCGCCGCCGGCAGCCTGGCCAAAAAAATGGGCGTCGAAGAAGGCTATGTTATGAAACGCCCTATCGTAGAATTTTACTATAAAAACGACGACCTTGGCGATCCGATGATCAACGCTGATTATGCCGAAGCTTTTGGCTTGGCAACCGATGCACAGGTTGCAGAAATCAAAGCCTGCGCCCTGAAGATCAACGAAATCTTAAAAGCCTTTCTGGCTGAACGTAAAGTACGCCTGATCGACTTCAAAATGGAATTTGGCGTCGATGCAGACGGAAAAGTGATCCTCGCCGACGAGATCACACCTGATACCAGCCGCTTATGGGACTGGGATACTAACGAAAAACTCGACAAAGACCGTTTCCGCCGTGATATGGGCAGCGTCGAAGAAGCCTATCAGGAAATCATCAAAAGACTGACAGGGAAATAATTAGCATATCACAAAATAAAAAGCCGACTGCGAGGTCGGCTTTTTTGTTATATAATTATGATAAAATTAATGCCGCCTGACGAAAGCGAGGTATCTGCCATGGAAAAACAAACCTTGATCGCTCATTGCCTTACTTATCCTAATGCTGTCGAAGATTATCCCTTTGCCGATAACGATCTCACTATTATGCGCCATCCATCCGGTGGTAAATGGTTTGCCTGTATTATGCATCTTCAAGGCAAGCTCTGCATAAATCTGAAATGTGATCCTGTCAGATCCGAATTTCTGCGCCGTACTTACAAAGGCGTTTACCCGGCCTGGCATATGAACAAAGAACATTGGAACACCGTTGAAGTAAACAGTGTACCCAAAGGCGAATTATTTGCCATGATCGCCCACAGCTTTGAACTGACCGCGCCCAAAATACCAAAAGCGAAGCCCATGAGAAAAACAGAGAAATAAAAAAGCACCGCTTTCAGGCGGTGCTTTTTTATTTCTCTTCTGTTCAGATTTCAATACTGCTTAGAAACTCCAGCGAGCACCCACATTCCACTGCCAAGGAGTTTTAATATCATCGCCAAATGTTTTAACTACATCAGCATAAACATAACTGTTGTCCGTAGTTTTGAAGTTGAAGCCCAGGCCTGCTTCATACCAGGTGCCGCCAATATCCTGACTGTAGCTGTTGCTGATACTATTCAGGTTCAGATAAGTATCGGCATTACCTGCAAATTCATGCAGCAATGAAGCTTTGGCATAAATGCTGCCTTTATCGCTGATAGTTTTACCCATTTCAAAGCCCACTCGTCCAACGCAGCTCTCCAGTGTATCCTGGTTGACTTTGATCCCGTTATTAGTAGTATAATCCTCACCGCCGATACGCATCAATGTCAGCTGAGCCTGCGGCGTTACATACCAGCCGTTATCGAGGCCTACCTTCATACCATATTCACCGCTCAAAGAAGTTCCCCAAGCATCATAATCTCCATGAGTATGCCCTGCTGCCGCATAATTATCGTATTCGTTGGATAAACGACCCTGTTTTAAAACAATATCAGTATAATGTCCTCTGTCACCCAGCCAGGTTCCATAAAGTGACAGGGAGGTGCTCTTGTTTTCACCTTTACCGCTATCGTAAGTAGTTTTTCCGTCGTTATGGCTTATTGCCGCACCATAATGCCAGCTGCCAAAAGCTTTATCATAGCCCAATTGGAAGAAATTATACTGATTTTTATAAGCGCCGCTGTATTCAAATTCACCGCGGCTCATACGTGCCCAAATGCCTTGGTCTCCCTTGCTGTTACGCAATTCTCCTAACCGCTGGCTCAGCGTGCTGTCCTCCTGCCGCCATGAAACGATCGCAACACTGGCAATATTGCGCATAGAAGTCATAGTAGAACTTTCCTTATTTTGTTTGACGCTGTCAACCTTGACCGTACTGCCGCTGGCAGCAGTATCCAGATCAGCGCTTACCGAACCCTTTAACAAACCTTCTGCTACATTAGCCGTAGCTGTAAGACCAGTATTAGTATCTTCCGCAACACTAATATTTTTAGCTAAACCCCCTAAATCATCAGCCACATTGTTAAGATCGTCGGCGGTGATACCAGTGTAATTAATTGTAAGTTTAGGACCGGCCGCCGCTTTGGCTTTGAGATCGATTTTATTTACAGCATCAGATTCTATCGTACCAATTGATAATTTGGCGGTTTTTAAATCGGAGCTCGTTAACATATTTACAGTGCCTCCACTGCCATTAATGTCACCAAGTTTAACTTCCTGCCCCTCACCGCCATTCACATTAATAATACCATCGTTAAAATTTAGTTTATTAACAAAGCTGTTCTCATCAGTATTCCATTGTGCACCGTTGGCAAGTCCTAAGGTCATGCCGCCAACCTCTTTTTTCCCGTCTGGCGGATAAGGATTACCGTTAACAAAGATATTGCCGTTAAAGACAGAGTCTTGTGTTGTTAAATTTAAATCAACAATTGCATCTACCGATGTTCCTGATGTCGGTTGGTCATAGTTAAAATTAATATCTCCGTTGATTTTAACTGTGCCCTTGCCATCTTTATTGATCTCTGTTGTTGCACCGCCGCGAGTGCTCAAAAAAGTTCCTGACTCTACTGTTAAATTACCGTTAATAATTACTTTAGCACCGCTATAATTAACAATGCCGATATTATTATATTCCCCTGCGGTTGGCACTTTATTACCAGAAGTTACGTTAATATATGTGTTATCAGCATCTATTTTCACAGTGGACGGATTGCCATCATTTACAGTCTTATTATTTTGTGCCCAAATACCAACAGCTAATCCTTCCGCCGAATTGGCTTCAATACTTGCATTTTCACCTTTGACATTAATAATGCCCGGTCCAACCTCACTGTTGTTCGTTGAACGTATTGCATTCAGCCCCAGAGCATCTTTTTTCGCGTCAACCTTCACCGTGACATTTTTAGTTGTATCATCACCAAGGTTTAATGTCCCGCCATTTATAACATGCTTGTCTTTATCAGTGAAAGCCCCCGCATATACTGCTCTTGCTTCACCTTCCGTATTAGTAACCGATATGTTTATATTTTCTGATGCCGCATTCAAAACGGCTTTATCCCCAACAAAAATTCCATATACACATTGCGTTTCACTGCGTTTAATATCTGCAGCAGTAAAATCTGCTTTCTTATCGCCCTCGCCGTGGTATATAAATTCCGCATTTGGCTTCACAGTAAGAGTATCGTAATCAACAATTGAATCAGCCGCTAAAGCTGTTCCTACCGGCAAAGCTAATACTAATCCCAGTGTTATTTTTAGTGCCAAATTTTTCTTAGTTTTACCCAACATTTTCTACACCTTCTTCAATAAATTTCAACACAGGCAAAATGATTCAATATCTGTCCATACACCCTAAAATTCAGCACCATCCCCTTTTCTTGATTATTTAAGATCAAATAAAAATTTCTGACATAGGTCTTGAATTTCCGGATACAAAACAGCCGTTTTATTTAATATTTTTTAATTATTTTGTATCTCTTATGATATATTACCACATCTGTACCCCCCCCGCAAGACATTTACGTTGGTGTGTTTCAAACTTTTTATGGTCTTGCACAAATTTTCGATTCAATTGTTATCAAAACACACAAAAAAACTTAAAGAGCCTGTTGTCTGTAAAATACAGACAACAGGCCCTGATAGCATTGAGCTCTATTTAATTATCCAACTTTCAAGTACCACTTCACGGTTTTAGTTATATACTCTTAGTCCAGTTTAACTGCGGTTCCGGAAACGCTGACCATCAGCATACCGTTAGTTTCGCCCAGCACTTCATAGTCCACATCGACACCGACTACGGCATCGGCGCCCAATTTAGCGGCGCGTTCAGACATTTCTGCCAGCGCTTTTTCACGTGCTTCCTGCAGTTCCTTTTCATAGGTCCCGCTGCGGCCGCCGATCATATCCGTAATGCTGGAAAACATATCCTTGATAAAATTAACGCCGGAAACTACTTCCCCAAAAACAATACCTTTATAAGCAACGATTTTTCTGCCTTCTACAGCAGGTGTGGTCGTAACAATCATACTGTCAGCTCCTTTTATTTTACTGTTACCAGTTCATACGCGCGTGTTCCCATACCCAGCTTTTCGGCATGAGCAAGACAGGTCTTCCATTCAGATTCCGGTGTCAGGTTATGGAAATGATCATGTCCCTGACAGCCTTCCGGATCAGCTTTTAAATGATCGTCCAGCAGTGAGTTCGCCATGACCGGCGCTGCGTTGACCAGATCGGCACAGGCCTGATCCAGTGCCACCGGATCAAAAGATGCCAGCATACCGATATTAGGCACTACAGGTGCGTCATTTTCCGCATGACAATCACAGTAAGGAGATACGTCAACGATCAGGCTGATATGAAAATGCGGCCTGCCGTGCAAAATAGCCCAGGCATATTCCGCCATCTTTTTATTGAGCGCTTCCATGCTGGAACCATCAGCGGGCGGCTTCACCGCGTCCATCGGACAGGCACCGATACAACGTCCGCAGCCAACACATTTATCCAGATCGATATGCGCTTTTTTATTTTCGATGATCGGCGCACCATGCGCACAGATCCGCACACAGGCACCGCAGCCGATACATTTGCGTTCACTGATATGCGGTTTGCCGTCATGATGCATTTCCATTTTGCCGGCACGAGAACCGCCGCCCATACCGATATTTTTAATAGCGCCGCCGAAACCAGTAGCTTCGTGACCTTTAAAATGGTTCAGGGAAATCACGATATCCGCATCCATCAATGCTTTGCCTATTTTCGCCTCTTGCACCAATTCGCCGCCCGGCACAGTTACATAAGCTTCGTCAGTACCCTTCAAGCCGTCGGCAATAATGATGTGACAGCCTGTTGAAAAAGGACTGAAACCATTTTCGTAAGCAGCTGTAATATGTTCCAGCGCATGCTTACGACGGCCTACATATAAAGTGTTGCAGTCTGTCAGAAACGGACGTCCTCCTTGTGCGGCAACGGTATCAACAACTACTTTGGCATAATTGGGGCGCAGAAAAGAAAGATTGCCCGGTTCGCCGAAGTGGATCTTGATCGCCGCAAATTTATTCTGAAAATCAATATCTCCGATCCCGGCTGCTTCGATCAGCTTACCCAGCTTCTGCGGTAAACTCAACCCGCCATATCTGGTACGCATATCCGAAAAATAAACTTTTGCCTTCGTCATATTCCATTCCTCCCTTATAACAATCCCGGTAAATTCAGGTCGCTGCTGTCGATAACAGGCCGGCCCAGCGCACGTGACGGCACAAAACTGCCGTGGCAGTCACTGCCGCCGCTGACAAGAAGCTGATGCTGACGGCAATAAGTGAGCAGTGCCGCAGTATCTTCCCTGCTGTGTCCCGAATGGTAACATTCAAACCCATCAAAATCCTCCTTCGCCAATTCCAGCAGTGTCGCTGCCAGCCCCGGCCCATGAAAACTGCTGGCTGCATGCGCGCATAAAGCTACGCCGCCGGCAGCATGGATGGCATCCACAACTTCTTTGATCGAAGGAAAAACCGGAAAACCAAGATCATGTTCTTTGGTAAAAATCCTGCTGAAAAAATCATTGACATCGCCGCAGAGCCCTTTATCCTGCAAGAAAGCCAGGGCTTTCCAGCCTCCGCGTCTTCTATCATAATCATACCGCAAAAACTCTTCAAAATCCAGCGGCCAGCCTCGTTCGATCAACATTTTTATGCTTTCATCATCCTTGCTGTTCAAAAGCCGCTCATTATGCTCCAATAAATCCAGCAGCCGTTTGTTTGTGACATCGATACCATAACCCAGGATATGAAAACAGAAATCGTCTTTCGTCGAACAGATCTCCGCACCGGGAATAAATTTTAATCCTGCTGCGACGGCCAGCTCATGTGTCGCCGCCACATTGGCCACGCTGTCATGATCGGTAACAGCAATAGCTCCCAGCCCTGCTGCAAGCGCCGCTGCAACGACTTCCGGCGGAGTCCAGGTACCGTCAGAAGCGGTACTGTGGATATGCAGATCAACTTGCATCCGTCTGCTCCTCCTTCCTGCAGCGGCAGATCTTGCATTCTGCCGTCAGGTTCTCCTGTGCCTGCGGTTTCTGATAAAAACGTCTGCCAAATAAACAGCTCAAAATAAACATACAGGTACCAGTCAGTACAATAGTGCCGCCCGGCGCTAAATTAGCATAATAAGATAAGGTCAGACCACCTGAAACGATAACGAGCCCATAAGCAATACCGCCGTAAATCGTCCCGGCAAAGCTGCGTGCCGTCTGCAGTGCGCAGGCTACCGGTATCACCATCATAGCGGAAACCAGCAGCAGGCCTACGATACGCATCGAAAGCGCAACTGTCAGCGCCGTCAGCACCGCCAGCCACATATTAAGTCGGTCAGCAGGCAAGCCTGCCACCCGTGCCGATGTTTCATCAAAGGTCAGATACTGCAGCGGCCGGTAAAAAAGTACCACAAAAATACAGGCAAAAATCCCCAGGCCGGCCACTATCCATAAATCGCTGCTGCTGATCGTCATCAGACTGCCGAATAAAATACTGCTTAAATTAAAACCGCCCATACGGTTCATACTTGTAAAAACAACTGCCAGCCCGATACCACTGTAAAAGAAAATTGCTAAAATCATCTCTGAAAAGGCCGCCAGCCTGGTCCGTACCCATTCTATCACGAGCGCCCCAAGCACAGTGACCGCTGCTGCGCTCAAAACGGGCTGCCAGCCCATCAGCGCTCCGCCCGCTACACCGGCGAAGGCGATATGTCCCAGGCCGTCACCGATCATCGACTGCCGCCGCAGCACTAAAAAACTGCCGATCAACGGGCAGATCACTGCCACGATCAAACCAGCCAGCCAGGCGCGCTGCATAAATTCTGTTTCAAACATTTCCAACATATAAGTACCTTCTATCTGTAAAAGTAACCGTGCTTATGACGATGCACCAGCGCCTGCTGTACGTCGCCCCAGAAGCAGACATCGTGGTCAAGGCACAAAGCATTATGCGCCACTTCGGCTGCCAGCTCCAAATCATGCGACACCATCACGATCGTCACACCCAGCTCACGGTTGATATCCCTGAGCATTCTGTACAGTTCGATCTTCGCATCCGGATCGACTCCGGTAGCCGGCTCATCCAAAAGCAGCAGTTCAGGCTGCCGCACCATAGCGCGTGCCAAAAAGACACGCTGCTGCTGACCGCCTGATAACTCACCTATTTTACGATGCGCAAGCTCTTGAAGATAAAACCGTTCCAGCATCGTTTCCACTCTGGCTTTGCCAGCCCGGGAAATTTTCTGAAACATACTGCTGCCACACAAAAGGCCCAGCCCGATAACCTCTTTGACACTGATTGGGAAATCGCGATGCTGTTTAGCAGGATTCTGCGGTACATAACCGATTTTTTCCCAGGCCTCGAATTGCGGCAGCGGCGTTCCGTACAGCTCTATCTCGCCGGAAGTCGGCTGCAGAATGCCTGCTAAAAGACGCAGCAGCGTACTTTTCCCTGCCCCGTTAGGGCCAATAACGGCAACAAAATCTCCCTGGGCAATCTCCACCGAAAGATCGTGCAGAATCCAGCCTTCGCCATAATTATAGCCTAATTTGTTTATTTTAATGATATTTTCCATAGATCCACCGTTTATTTAACGCCCAATGCCAACTCCAGATTGTCGATATTACGCGTCATGATTTTTAAATAATCGTCGCCGTTGTTTCTGCCTGCTTCACTCAAACCTTCCAGCGGATCAAGCACCAGCGTTTCAGCTCCGGAGGCTTCCGCAACAGTTTGAGCGATTCTGGGACTGACAAGAGTTTCAAAGAAAACATATTTTACCTGATTGTCTTTGATCGTACTGATCAGATTTTTCAAATCAGCCGGAGTTGGTTCCGCATCAGGAGAAATACCCATGATCGCTATCTGCTGCAGACCATAATCTTCAGCCAGATGACCAAAGGCGGCATGAGTCGTGACAAACAGTTTTTGCGGTGCTTTAGCCGCCAGCTCTGTCAAACGCTGATCAAGCTGCAGCAGTTTTTCCTGATAGGCTTCGCTGTTCTTTTTATAAACAGCAGCATGTTCAGGATCAGCCTGCACCAAAGCAGCCGTTATTGCAGCAACTTCCAATACAGCTTTTCTCGGACTCAGCCAGACATGCGGATCTACATGAGTAGCTTTTTCGTCAAACAGCCCTTTGCCGGCCTCCACACTGGCTACCTGCTTGTCCTTTACAGCTTCTAAAGCAGGCCGGGCCCAGTTCTCGACCCCGCCGTTATAAACAAAAAGCCTGGCATTGCCTAATTTTGTTAAATCCTTGGCTGTCGGTTCCCAGTCATGCGGTTCCACACCGTCAGCGATCAATGTATCGACCTGCAGTAGATCTCCGCCGATCTGTCTGGTAAAATCAGCCATAGGATAAAAGCTTGCCACTACCGGCAGCTTGCCATCAGCCTGTTTTTGTTCACTGCCGCAGCCGACTGCCGCCAGTAAAACCATACCCAATATTACAACTAAAAACTTCTTCATTCTTACCTCCTACAAATTACCGCAGCTAAAATTTATTATTAAGCAGTAAGCCGCTTCACTTCTCCCCGGTGGGCCCTTGCCAGAACGCACCAACCTTATTTTTACTCTTTATCACCTCTTTCCTCAGACTGCTCAGTTATCACAATCTTCACAATAACCATATAAAATGCTGTGCTGCAGGCTTAAATTAAATTTATGCTTATGCAGTACATGCTCTGAAAACATATCTAAGTGCTCACAGCTCAGAGGAATGACTTTTCTGCATTTCAAGCACACCAGCTTCCCTCTTAAATCAGCCTGCGGACAAGGCAGACGCCAATACTGCGTTCCCGATCCATCAACCGGCTGGATTTTAATGACAGATCCTTCCAAAGCCTGCCGCTCCAGAAAACGGTACACCGTCGTCTGACCGATGTCGATCTGCAATTTTTGCAGGCTGCTCAGCAAATCTTTGACAGTTAAAAAATTATGTTTATCCTCTAAAAAATATTGCAGCATCGCTTCCTGCTGAGCTGTTTTATAAGGATTACGTTTTTTCATAAAGCACTCCCTAATTTGAAATTGAAATTCATATTCACATCTTACTCTGATTTAAAAATCTTGTCAAGCACACAGTCAATTACCTGCAATTTAAAGAAGCTCTATAATCACCTGCCAAAATAGAGTATAATACTGTTAACAAGCATCTTTTTTAAGGAGGATTTTGCCATGCTTACTAAATTACCCGCCCAAAATAAAATCGCCGCGTTCGATATCGACGCTCAAAATACCTTTACTCCTGTCTGTCCGGACGAACTTCCGGTTGCCGAAGGCGACCAGATCGTTGAGGAACTGAATGCCCAGGCAGCGCTAGCATCGCTGCGTATCGGCTCGCGTGACGCCCATTCCCCTCAGGCAGTCTGGATCGCAGGTAACGGACATCCTGTGCTCAGTCCCGTCAGCGGCTACCCCGATGTCGATGTATACTGGCCGGCTCATGCCATTGTTGGGACCAAAGGTTTTGAATTTATTACTGGTCTTGATCCTAAGAACTACGACTTTCAGGTCTACAAAGGTATTGAAATCGACAAACATCCCTATGGGGCCTGTTACCATGATTTAGCCAACACACTTTCTACCGGCGCGATCGAGTATCTGCGTGAACACGGCATCACTACAGTGCTCTGTGGCGGCCTGGCTACTGACTACTGCGTAAAAAATACTGTTTTGCAATTACGTGCCGCAGGTTTCGAGGTCATCCTGAACCTTGCTGCCTGCCGCGGAATCGCTCCCGATACAGTTGCGGCGGCACTCGAAGAAATGCGTACCCACGACGTCACGATTGTCGAAAATACCGCAGAATTAAAGAAAATGCTGTAAGCACACAAACAAAAAGGACGAGCATGTGCTCGTCCTTTTTTCATTATTATAGTTATTCTTTTTTCCACACCTCAATACCACGCTGGCTTGGCAAGATCGCCGGATCAAACTCCGGCTCTACGATACCGGCACGTTTTTGATCCATATAATCATGCAAAGCAATATAAGCATACTTGCCTAAAATCGCGATCGCCACTAAATTCGTTATCGCCATCAGCGCCATAAACAGATCGGCCAGATCCCATACCAGGGCAACTTTAGCCACACTGCCAAACAGTACCATACCCACTACGAAAACACGGAACAACATCAGCGTCATATAATTTTTACTGATAAACCCGATATTGATCTCACCATAATAATAATTGCCTACAATAGAACTGAACGCAAACAGGCAGATCATTCCTGCCAGAAAACTCGGCGCCCATGGTCCTAAATGCTGTGACAAGGATTGCTGCACCAATTCGATACCGGTCAGCTTACCTTCAGTATAACCATCAGACAACAGCACGATAAAAGCTGAAGCCGAGCATACCAGTAAAGTATCAACAAAAACGCCAAAAGCCTGGATCAGGCCCTGTTTTACGGGATGCGAAGCACTGGCAGTAGCAGCAGCATTCGGCACACTGCCCATACCAGCCTCGTTTGAGAACAGGCCGCGCTTGATACCGGTCATCAGCGCCGCACCCATACCGCCGCCGGCAACAGCCTGCAGATCAAAGGCCGAACTGAAGATAGCGTTGAAAACCTGCGGCAGTTTCTCTATATTCATCAAGGTCACGCCTAAAGCTATTAAAAGATACAGACCGGCCATAATCGGCACCATCCATTCAGCGACCTTCGCAATACGCGCCACGCCGCCAAAAATGACAATACCGGTCAAAGCGGCAATTATACAGCCCATCACGAAACGATCCAGTCCAAAGGCAGCCTGCAGGGAAATTGTGATCGTATTCGCCTGTACCGAATTAAAAATCAAACCGAAGGTCACACTGATCAAAACGGCAAACAAGGCCGCCATTGGTTTGTTTCCCAGTACGTTCTTAATATAATAAGCAGGTCCGCCGCGGTAACCGCCGCCTTCACGCGGAACTTTGTAAATTTGCGCCAGCGTGCTTTCAATAAAGCCCGTAGCCGAACCTAAAATGGCGATGATCCACATCCAGAAAATCGCTCCGGGACCACCGCTGACGATAGCGATCGCAATGCCGGCAATATTACCAACACCAACACGGGAAGCAGTGCTGACACAAAATGCCTGGAAGGAAGAAATATGGTTATGTTCAGTCTTCTGTCCAACGCCTTCCTTTAAAAGACGTACCATTTCCTTCAGGCAGCGCACCTGTACAAATCGTGTCCGCAATGAAAACCAGATCCCCAGACCCACCAGCATCACAATCAGAACATATGACCATAAAATATCATTGGTAAAAGCAACAAAACTCTCTAAAAACTCCATTTTCTCTCTCCTTCATAATCAGACCTGTTATTACTTTTCTCTCTCGGCAGGTACCTCTACATATTCGCTGCCGACCTGTTCCAGCTGCGTTGCCGTATTAAGCGCCTCAGTCAGCCACCGCTCCGCCTCATCCTGCTGCTCTTGTTTCATATACAGCAAAATCCTGGCCTGCTGACCATATTCTACCGACGCCACTGTAAAAAGCTGCTGCTGATAGATAATATTCAGAAGTTTTCCTGCGTCCGCCGCGTCCGCACTTAAAGCAAAAGTACCCATTAAAATCTTCCGTGCCAGGCCGCAGCTTTGAACAGCTTTGGACACGCTGCCAGTATACGCGCGCACTAACCCGCCTGCACCAAGCTTGATCCCGCCGAAATACCTTGTCACTACCGCCGCAACGCCGCTCAGCTGATTTTTCCGCAGTACTTCAAGCATCGGCAGTCCTGCCGTTCCTGACGGTTCGCCGTCATCACTCGATCTTTGCGCCAGCTCATCAATAATATAAGCAGAACAATTATGCGTAGCATCCCAAAACTCTTTTTTTACAGCCTTGATGAAATCCTGCGCTTCTGTTTCACTGCTTACTTTTTTCAACGTGCAGATGAACCGCGATTTCTCAATAACTGTTTCGTCACGGTAATCGGTCCTGATAGTATACAATGCTTTTACTCCTTTTCCAATACGCTGTTTTTATTATAGCATAAGGCAATATTTACCGAAACTTTATCTTTAGCCTTTTAACTTTAAAATTTTTTTGTTATAATATTTGGAAGTATTAATAAAAATATGCAAACCTCTGCTGTTTTCCGCAGACAAAAATCTACACCATAAGGTGTTGATCTGATATATTTTATTTTTATTCAAGGGAAAGAGGTTTTACACAATGAAAACGTTTTGTCATCTGATAGGCAAATACTTTGGTATCATCGCCGTTGTATTTCTTATCCTGGGCATGACCGTACCCGACAGCTTTAAATGGGTAGTCGGTAATATCGGCGGCATCCCGGTTTTGAGTACCTTATTGGGCGTTATTATGTTCGGTATGGGCACCACACTCAATCTCCGTGATTTTGCTTTAGTTTTAAAGCGGCCTGTCGATGTTTTTGTCGGTGTCTGCGCCCAGTATCTTATCATGCCTTCGCTGGCTTTTTTACTGGCTATGGCCTTTAATTTAGACCCGGCTCTAACTGCTGGCGTAGTTTTAGTTGGAACCTGCCCTGGCGGAACTTCCTCCAACGTCATTACCTTCATGTCCAAAGGCGACTTGGCCTTATCTGTAACTATGACCAGTGTTTCCACACTGCTTTCACCGATTCTTACTCCGCTCATCACCTATCAGCTTATCGGACAGAAAATCGCTTTTGACCCGCTGGGAATGTTCTGGAGCATCATTCAAATCGTTATTATACCGATCTGTCTTGGTCTGGCTGTTAAAGCGCTGCTGCCTAAACTTGCTGAACAAGCTACCGATTATCTGCCTGCTGTTTCGGCTATCGCTATCTCCCTGATCATTGCCGGCGTTATCGCCGTCAGCCGTGACAACATCGTCAAAACCTCCGGTATCATTCTGCTGGTCGTCATCTGCCACAACTGCCTGGGTTATCTGTTAGGCTTTATTTTAGCCCGGATCACCGGCATGAGCTGGAAAAAAGCCATTGCGCTTTCAGTTGAAGTAGGTATGCAGAATTCCGGTCTGGCTACAGGCCTGGCTAAAACTCATTTTACTTCCATGCCTATGGCTACCGTTCCTGGAGCTATTTTCTCAGCCTGGCACAATATATCAGGCGCACTACTGGCCTGGATCTTTGTCAACTTCCTCAATCCCAAATATGCTCCTGCCGAAGAAGAAGAATCCGTATCATCTCAAGCTTAATATTACAGAGAGATAAAAATTAAGCAAGCGTCCGTTTCTTAAAAGAAGCGGACGCTTTTTTTATCCGAATAAACACTGCTTCTCAAACCACCGGCAACAGTGTATAATTCATTTTAGTAATATTTTTAAAATTTCCAGCAAAAATATCTGTTTAAACTGATATTTATAAAGGAGTTGCTACATTGTCCGAACTTGCTCCTCTTATCGAAGACCTTGCTTTTATCCTTGTACTTGCCGGTATAGTTACCATTTTCTGCAAAAAATTCAATCAGCCTTTGGTTTTAGGCTATATTTTGGCAGGCTTCTTTGCCAGCCCGCATTTTAACCTGCTGCCGAATGTAGTCGATACAGCCAATATTACAGTCTGGTCGGACATCGGCGTTATTTTTATTTTGTTCAGCCTGGGACTTGATTTCAATTTTGCCAAAATCAAAAGTATCGGCGGCACAGCGCTGATCGCCGCTGTCACAGAACTGGCAGGCATCACGCTGCTTGGCTATGCCTGTGCCAGACTGCTTGGCTGGCAGCCTATTGACAGTCTCTTCGCCGGAGCTATGCTTACCATGTCTTCTCAGCAGTCGTCAGTAAAACCTTTGAAGAGCTGGGACTCTTGAAAGAACGCTTCACGCAATTTACCTTCGGTATCCTGGTATTGGAAGATATTTCCGGTATCATTATGATGGTCATGCTCTCAACCATCGCCGCGGCAGGCGCTGCCATTTCCGGTACAGAAATGCTCGGCAGTATCGGCGAGCTGGCCTTTTTTCTCATTATCTGCTTTGTCTGCGGTATTTTCTTCCTGCCTACCTTCTTCCGCAAAGTCAGCCGCTATCTGACTTCCGAAACACTGCTCATTTTTTCGCTGGGTCTTTGCCTGAGCATGGTAGTCCTGGCAACTAAAATGGGTTTTTCGTCGGCATTAGGCGCCTTCCTTATGGGTTCACTGCTTTCCGGTACGGCTTTTACAGAAACCACAAAAAAACTTTTGACGCCGGTCAAAGATCTTTTTTCCGGGATCTTTTTCGTTTCTGTCGGAATGATGGTAGACCCCGCTCTGATCATTAAATATGCGCTGCCGATCGCTGTACTTACAGCAGCTTTGATCATCGGCAAAACTATTTTTTCATCACTGGGCGTCCTTCTGGCAGGCAAAGACCTACAGACAGCGCTGCGCTGCGGCTTCAGTTTGACGCAGCTGGGTGAAATAACCTTTATCGTAGCCTCTATCGGCGCTGCCCTCAAAGTCACCAGCGATTTTTTATATCCTGTTTTCGTAGCTGTTTCAGTTATCAGTATTTTTCTTACGCCTTCAATCCTGCGCCACGCCGATAAAGTATCCGGCTGGCTTCTGCGTAATCTTCCCGCAAGACTGCTGCGGCTTTTACCTCAGCCTGATGAAGCTCCCGCCAGCGACGAGCAGCGCAGTGCCTGGAAAGAACTGCTGCAGAGTTACTTTACCCGCCTCACAGTTTTCTGTGTAATTCTCAGCTTCCTTGCCTATCTGGGACAAAGTAAGCTACTTCCATATTGCCACAGGCTTTTTGACGGCTATACAGCTGATATTATTGCCGCAGTTATCCTGCTGTTGTGTATGGGGCCATTTTTAATGGCGGTCATGTTCCAGAGGGTTGCACATACAGACCTTATAGCAAGTCTGTGGTTCCAAAAACCCGCTAATCATCTGCCCATTTTTCTTCTGCTTTTTATTAAGATCGCTGTTGGTTTGTTTTTTATCCTGTCCGTATTTACAAGTATACTGGGTTTCAGCAAATTTATCGCGTTTGCTGCAGCCTGCATTCTGGCAAAATTCATCTATTCCTCAGAGTATTTCGTGGAACGCTATTTACAGATCGAGGCTCAGTTTATGATTAACCTGAATGCCAAAACTCTGGCAGCACAGAAAAAACACGCCACCAACCATCCTGCCTGGCTCGATGAACAGCTGCATGTCAAACGCTACCGTGTAGCAGCGACTTCACTCTGCGGCGGTAAAAGCCTCAAAGAACTTAATCTGCACCGCCGTTATAATGTTTTCGTGCTTGAAATCCAAAACGGCAGCCAGATCCTGCCTATTCCCAGCGGCAGTGCCGCTATCTATGCCGGCTCTCAGCTGCTTTTAACAGGTACGCCCAGACAGCTGCAGAATTTTGAACTGGCAATCCAATCCTATGATATGCAGATTCTGCCGCTGGCTACTGATAACCAGCAGACACTGCACCAGTTTTTAGCTGATCCAAAGCATGGCGGCACCGCTTACTTCTGTTACGCGATGCCGATCGACAGGCATTCGCCGCTCTGCGGCTCCACGCTCAAAAAAAGTTCTTACCTCGGCAATGTCAATTGTCTGGCTTTAGGTTTGGAACGTGGTAATTATACGCATCTCAATCCTGATGCCTCCTTTGTCTTTCAAAAAGGCGACATCCTCTGGATCATTGGTACTCAGGAAATGATGAACCAGCTTTTTATCAGCGAAACCATTTAAAAAGACAGCAGAGAAAATTCTCTGCTGTCTTTTACTGTTTTTTCTGCGCTTTATCTTCATACATCTTCATATCGACACGTTCCAAAAACTCTTCCAGGGTTTCTTGTCCGTCATAAGCCGCCACGCCGCAGCTGATTGCTATACTGTACTCACTGTGCCCCTTTTTAAAACGGTGACCTGTAATCGTTTCCGACATTTCCAGGCAAAGCCTTTCCACATAGTCTTTATCACTGAAAGGGCAGGCCAGTAAAAACTCATCGCCGCCGATCCTGGCTGCCCAGCCGCTGCACTGCTCATTAAGCGCATTTATTTTGTCAACTACATAAAGAATGACCTCATCGCCGCATAAATGCCCAAACCTGTCATTGACACTTTTAAAATGGTCGATATCAATCAGCGCCAGCGTCAGCTTTAACTGTTCTTTCTGAACAGCAAACATTTCCTGCAGCAGATTATTGGCATGGCCTTTACTGTAAAGGCCCGTAAAACTGTCACGGGCCGCAAGTTCACTGTAACTGCTGATTAGTTCCCGCAGCTCACTGCTGTCTTCGCTGGTAGCATCATAAACGCTGAAAGAATTTGTCACATCGCGTCCCAGCTCCAGCACATATTCTTTACCATCTTGCTCCCAGGGCGTACTAAGGATCAAAATACTTTTATCTCCCAGATATTCCATTTTCATGATTTGCTTTTTCTGCTGGACAGCCCTTTCGGATGAACAATTCGGACAGGGCTTACTGCGATTCCACAGCTCATAACATTTGCGGCAGGGCTCACACATCTTGCCGTCATTATAATCGTGGACTAAGTGTGTCCTCATATCCACGAAGCGGTAAACATCAAATAATTTATCTATAGTTAAATTCCCTGCAAGCTCCTGATCGATTGCATCTATCGGATATATATTTTCTTCCAGTTCTATACTATCCATACCCTTTAAAGCCATTCAATTCTCACTTTCATATTTTTTATTAATTACTTATTGTTTTACAATTATAACAAATATAAATTGCCTTGGCAACGATTACTCGCTGCATTTGTACATATGCTATAATAAACATATATCATTAATTAGAGGTCACATATTATGGATATAAAACAATTGATACACACACTGCAGCACACACACCAGCTGCAGCCGGAACAAATGCAGACCTTGCTCACAGCCGCTTTCAGCGACGCTGTCATCCGTGCAGAACTGGCTCAGGCTGCACAGCAAACTGCTCAGGCTGTTTTCGGCAATAAAATCTATATTCGCGGGCTGATCGAATTCACCAATTACTGCAGAAATGACTGTTATTACTGCGGAATACGACGCAGCAACACAGAAGCTGTTCGCTACCGCCTGACCGAAGAACAAATCCTTTCCTGCTGTGAGCAGGGTTACGCCTTGGGCTTTAGGACCTTTGTTCTGCAGGGTGGCGAAGATCTTATCTACAGCGACACAGATCTGGCAGCTATCATCAGCGCCATAAAACAGGCTTATCCTGACTGTGCCGTTACACTTTCCATTGGCGAACGCAGCCGTGAAGCCTATCAGCTTTGGAAAAAAGCAGGCGCAGACCGTTATCTGCTGCGCCACGAAACAGCAGATAGCGAACATTATGCACGACTGCACCCGGCAGAACTCAAACTGAGTAACCGCAAACGCTGCCTGCGCGATCTCAAAGAACTGGGTTATCAGGTCGGCACTGGCTTTATGGTAGGCTCGCCCTGGCAAACAATGGCTAATCTGCTCGAAGACCTGGCCTTTATCCGTGAACTGCAGCCGCAGATGATTGGTATCGGTCCCTTCATTCCCCACCATGCTACACCCTTTAAAAATTATCCCGCAGGAACGCTGGAACAGACCTTAACACTGCTGTCCGTCCTGCGCCTGATGTTTCCCAAGGTATTACTGCCTGCGACAACGGCTCTCGGCACCATCGTTCCCAACGGACGTGAGCTTGGTATTTTAGCAGGTGCCAATGTTGTAATGCCCAATCTTTCCCCGGCAGATGTCCGCCAAAATTATCTTCTTTATGATAATAAACTCTGTAGCGGAGCAGAAGCCGCCGAAGCCAAGAATGACCTCGCCGCACGGCTGCATTCTATCGGCTATGAAATAGCCGAAGGCCGCGGTGATTATAAGGAGTCCTGAAAATGCTAGCAAAAGATCAAGTCATAAATACCTACCGTGCGCTCAATAACTGGCGCAACTTCCGTTTGAAGCTGTTTATTGAAGGTATCATAATCGGTATCCTTTCAGGGCTGATCATCAGCTTTTTCCGCTGGTCCCTGCATCTGGTAGAAACTAACCGTGAACATATTTACACCTTTCTTAAAAACACAGACTGGTATTGGACTGCTTTTTGGTTCATCGCTTTAGCTGTAATAGCCTTCACTTTAGACAGACTGACAAAATATGAACCTCTGGCTGCCGGCAGCGGTATCCCTCAGGTCAAAGGCGCTATTTTAGGCTTCATTAAAATGCGCTGGCTGCGAATCCTCTGGGTCAAACTGCTCGCAGGTATCATCGGCATCGGAGCCGGTCTTTCCCTGGGGCGGGAAGGTCCTTCGATCCAGCTCGGCGCCGTAACGGCACAGGGACTCAGCCGCCTGCTGAAACGTACCCGGCTCGAAGAACGTTACCTGCTTACAAGCGGCGCCAGTGCCGGCTTGGCGGCAGCCTTCAACGCTCCGTTAGCGGGCGTTATTTTTGCTTTAGAAGAACTGCACCGCAATTTTTCCGTCGTCGTCCTGCTGCCAGCCATGGCTGCCGCAATGACTGCAACGGTTATTTCACGTTTCTTCTTTGGCAACGACACTATTTTTGATTTTTTCGGTCTGCCTTTCCTGCCGCTGGAATATTACGGCTATGTGGCCCTTTTAAGCCTGGTCGTAGGTTTGGCAGGCGTAGTTTTTAACGCCGGACTTTTAAATATTCCCCGTTTCTACAAACTTTTCCCTACTCCGTTCAGCAAAATAGTCTTCGCATTATTCTGCGCCGGTATTTTAGGTTTTGTTTATCCGCAGGTGCTGGGCGGCGGCAACGAATTGATCAACAATATTGCCAAAACACCTTACACTCTGCAGGCTTTACTGTTGCTGCTGGCAGGTAAATTCATCTTTACAATGCTCAGCTACGGCAGCGGTGTCCCCGGCGGCTTCTTTCTGCCTATGCTTGTCATTGGAGCACTCACAGGCAGTGTCATCAGCAATATCATGATCGCTTTAGGGCTTCTTGACCCTTTCTTTTACTCCAATATCATCGTCATCTCTATGGCGGCTTTCTTTTCCGCCTCGGTACGGGCTCCGATCACCGGTATCATCCTTATTATGGAAATGACCGGCTCCTTCCAGCATATGCTGGTCTTGTCCATCGCTTCAATCGTGGCCTTTATTGCAGCCGAGCTGTGCCGCAGCAAACCGATTTACGAAGAACTGCTGGCACGCAGTCTGCAGTCAGCCAATAAAAATGACGGCAGTCACTGTGAAAGACAGCGGAACGTCATTGAACTGGCAGTCTGCAGCGGCAGTCCTATCGACGGACGTCTGATCAAAGAAATAAACTGGCCTGAGCATACACTGCTCGTGGACGTCAAGCGCGGCGAAAGCGACCTGATACCTATAGGTGACACAAGATTGCGGGCAGGCGACTTCCTTTATGTCCTCACCGACGATACATTAGCCAAAGATCTTCGTAAAATGGCCGAGGGTGAGTAATCTTATTCTTTTATATTGCGAAATTTTACTGATAACTTATCAGTTTTCCCTTGTCAAATAGTTGTTTTTTAGATATAATGTAAAGCACATTCTGTTTCTTATCAGGATGGCAAACTTGCACTTATCTATAATTTGAGGAGGGGTTCCCACATGGACAAAGTTAAGGAAACCTTAAATAAGGTTCCGCTCTCCGGATATATTGTTTTGGTTATCGCCATTGCAATTTTCTCCGGTCTGTTTGCAAATGCCGGTCATGGTCTGAATATTTTCGACTTTGACACATTAAACGGTAAATTCGGTACAATGAAAAGCGCTAAAGCAACATTCTCAGGTCAAGGCGGCAGCGGTGCACGCGACGGCTTCCTGTTTGCTTTCGGTTTGGCTCCCGGCGTTATGCTGGCAATGGGTCTCATTGAAGTAGTTGAACATTACGGCGGTCTTAAAGCAGCTCAAAAGCTGATGACTCCGATTCTGCGTCCGATCCTTGGTATTCCTGGTATCTGCGGTATCGCGCTCGTTTCTTCACTGCAAAGCACTGACGCCGGCGCAGGTATGACCAGACAATTACATTTGGAAAAACAGATCACTGATAATGAACTTTTGATTTTCAGTGCTTTCCAGTTTACAGCAGGCGGCCTGATCACTAATTATCTTTCTTCCGGTTCCGCACTGTTTGGATTCTTGACAGTACCTATTTCCATACCTCTGGCAGTACTGTTTGTTATGAAAATTTTCGGCGCTAATATGATGCGCGCCTATGTAAAAATATTCTGCAAGGAGGCCGCATAAGCATGAGTGAAGAAAAAATCAACCACGCTCCCGAAGACGCTGCAGCTGCGGCAGAGGCGGAACTTAACGCAAAATTAGCAAAACCTTCCTTAATGGATATCTTCGTTCGCGGTGCCCGCAAAGGCTGGAACATCGCTATTGATAATATTATCCCTAACGTTTTGATGGCTTATGTATGCATCAAAATCTTAAACGTTACCGGACTGCTGACTCTGGCAGGCAAATTCTTCGCTCCTGTTATGGCCATCTGGGGTCTTCCCGGCGAAGCAATCATGGTACTGTTCAGTGCGCTCATGTCCATGGGCGGCGCTGTTGGTGTCTGCATGGCGCTTTATAACGACGGCGGCATCGATGAACGCTCGATTACCATCGTTATCCCCGCTATCTACCTCTTGGGTTCCAAGATCCAATATCTGGGCCGTTTGCTGGGCACTGCCGGCGTTCCTTCCAGACATTATCCGATCCTACTCAGCATTTCTTTCCTGAATGCCGGTATCGCCATGTTCATCATGAAAATTTTGACCATGTAAAGCAGTCGTCAGTTTATACTGAAATTAAAACTCCATTCCAGTTATACTGGAATGGAGTTTTTTATTTAGAAACAACTATTTTCGCAATAAAGAAATCTCTTTTCCGTTGTAAATACAACTTACTTTAAACTGTAATTATAATATCATAAACATGAAAGAAGTATTTGTCTACTCTGCCGTTATGGCAGCAACCACAATAAAGGAGAAGGAAATCTCCATAATTATAAGGAGTGATATTATGGAACCGAAAATGTTTTGTTTTCAATGTCAGGAAACAGCCGGCAATAAAGGCTGTATGTTTGGAGGTGTCTGCGGTAAAAAACCTGAAACCGCTAATCTGCAGGACCTGCTGATTTATGTGACCAAGGGACTTTCCGAAATAACAACCCGCCTGCGCTCTGAAGGCAAAGAAATCCCAGCAGCCATCGACCGGCTGATCACTACTAACCTGTTTATGACCATAACTAACGCTAATTTTGACGATGACCGTTTTATCGACAGAATCAATGCAACTCTATCCAGCCGTGACGAACTGTTTGAACAGCTCCATGACGATACAGGACTGAGCGATGCCGCTTCTTGGCAATATCGTACCGCAGAAGAAAGGACCTTAAAAGCTGACAAGGTGGGAGTACTGGACACCGGGAATGAAGACTTACGCAGTCTGCGTGAGCTGACCCTCTACGGCTTAAAGGGTATGGCTGCTTACAACAAACACGCTAACGTTCTGGGTTACGCCGATACAGCTATCGATGCCTTTTTGCAGAAAGCTTTAGCAAAAACCTTAGATGACAGTCTGAGTACCGATGACCTGACATCCCTTGTCCTGGAAACAGGCAGCTTCGGCGTCAAAGTTATGGCACTGCTTGATACTGCCAACACTTCGACCTATGGCAACCCTGAGATCACAAAAGTTGAGCTTGGTGTCAGAAACAATCCCGCGATTCTTATTTCCGGACACGACCTGCGTGATTTAGAAATGCTGCTGGAACAGACTGCTAATACAGGCGTCGACGTTTATACCCATTCTGAAATGCTGCCGGCACATTATTATCCGGCTTTCAAGAAATATCCTCATTTTGCAGGCAACTACGGCAACGCCTGGTGGAAACAAAAAGAAGAATTCGAAGCCTTCAATGGTCCGATCCTTCTGACTACCAATTGTCTAGTGCCTCCCAAAGAGAGCTACAAAGATCGTATCTACACTACAGGCTCGGTAGGTTTTTCCGGCTGTAAACATATTGATGGAGAAATCGGGGAAACAAAAGATTTCTCTGCTATCATTGCACACGCTAAAAAGTGCCCTCCTCCCACACAGCTGGAAAGCGGCGAACTTGTAGGCGGGTTTGCACATCACCAGGTCCTCGCTCTGGCAGATAAAGTCGTTGACGCAGTCAAAAGCGGAGCCATCAAAAAATTTGTTGTTATGGCAGGCTGTGACGGACGCAGCCCTGCACGTAATTACTATACAGATTTCGCGAAAGCTCTGCCACAGGATACTGTTATCCTGACTGCCGGCTGTGCCAAATATAAATATAATAAGCTGCCGCTCGGCGATATCGGCGGCATCCCCCGTGTTTTAGACGCAGGTCAATGCAACGACTCCTATTCGCTGGCGCTGATCGCACTCAAGCTGAAAGAAGTTTTTGGCTTGGATGATATCAACCAGCTGCCTATTGTTTACAATATCGCCTGGTATGAACAAAAGGCCGTTATCGTTCTTCTGGCACTGCTTTCCCTGGGCGTTAAAAATATTCATCTCGGTCCTACTCTGCCGGCCTTCCTGTCGCCAAATGTTGCCAAAGTCTTGATCGAAAACTTTGGTATTGCCGGAATCACTGATGTAGATACTGACCTGGAAATATTTTTTGGTAAAAATTAAACCTGCATAAAAAAGACGAGTCCGTTAGGACTCGTCTTTTTGCTTATAATTCATCCAGTTCCATAATACAGCTGGCCAAAAGCAGCGCTCTTTCAGTTAATGTAGCTACCTCTATATACTCACTGTCGCTGTGAGCCCCGGCGCCGCAGGGTCCTACACCGCACAGAGTGGGTGCACCTGTCATGGCCGGCCAGGCCGCGTCAGAAGCGCCGCCAACATATTGCTGACCCGGTTTTGCCAACCCGAGCTTTTCAGCCTGACTTGCATAGTGTTCGTACAGCCGCTGCACTCCAGGTGTAGTTTCAAATGGCATAAATTTAATCACATTGCCAGTTACCGTAGTCTTAGTATGAGGAACATAATTCGTTTCTACAATCCGCTGCACATCGGCAATAGACTTTTCTGCTTCGACAATAGTTTTAAAGCGCACATCAACCTCGCCAACGGCCTTATCAGCAACAATATTAGCCATAGTACCGCCGCTGACAACACCAACATTATATGTAGTCCCAACAGCAAAATTATTGAGAGCATGGATAGCTACTGTTTTCTGTGCCAGTTCCAAAATCGCACTGGCGCCTTTTTCAGGTTCATTCCCCGCATGTGAAGCGATCCCCTCTACTACCAGCGTTGGCCTGGTAGTTCCCTTCCGGCCCGTAACGACGCTGCCGTCAACGCGTCCAAATTCCAGATTAAAAACAGCATCCTTCCCTGCGCCCGCTTTTTTGAACTGTGCCACCGCATCAGTAAAAGGATGTGACATTTCTTCATCACCGCACAGTAAAACGGTCATATCCGTCTCCTGCCAGCCATTCTCCAGCAAGGCCCTGATTACATATAAAGCCATAACCAGCCCGCCTTTCATATCCAGTACGCCTGGGCCGTAAGCCCGTCCGTTTTCAACCTTGAATGGGCGAACCGCCGCTGTACCTTGATTGAACACCGTATCCATATGCCCTGAAAACAGTACCTGCTTTTTACCGGGCTGCGCTTTCATAGCAAGCAGCTGTACAGGAGCACCATCAGTTTCCAGATATTCTACAGTAAATCCCAGCACTTCTAAGAACGCTCCTATTCTCTGTGCCACCGCATTTATACCGGCCAAAGCATCTGCTCCTGAATCAATATTCACCAATTCTTCCAGTAATTGCAGCATCCCCTGCTCTGATCCTCTGATCTGATCTAAAATTTTCGTTTTCATCAAAACTCTCCTCTGCATAAATACAAGTATAATTCTTATATTATTCGCTCACTATGCTTTTTTTCCTGCTTTTTGCTCATAAAAAATCATATTTCCAGAAAATTTATAAATGAGTTCTAAAATAAAAAACAGTATGAGATTTAATCCCATACTGTTTTTTTATGCTTAACCGCTTATTACTGCATTTCATCCAGATGCATGATACACATCGCCAGAAGCTGCGCTCTTTCAGTCATCGACGGCACGAATAAATACTCATTATTACTATGAGCACCTACAGCCTGCGGACCCATCCCGCATAAAGTCGGCGCACCGACCATGGCCGTCCAGGCAGAATCAGCACTGCCGCCTACATATAAAGCTCCCGGGACGGGCAGCCCCAGCTTTTCAGCCTGTTTAGACAAATGACCATACAGCTTTTGTACGCCGTCAGTAGTTTCCAGCGGCATAAACTCGATCCTGTTTTCTGTTACAGCAGTTGTTGTATTGGCCACATAAGTTTTTGCCGCTATTGCTTCCACACTTTTTATTGCTTTTTCAGCTTCTTCAGCTGTTTTAAATCTGATATCGACACGTGCCTCTGCGCGATCGGCGACAATATTTGCCAGGCTCCCGCCATTAAAAACGCCTACGTTATAGGTAGTTCCGACTTCTAAATCAGTTAACGCATGTAAAGCAATAGTTTTATGGCAAAGTTCTAAAACAGCGCTGGCGCCTTTGTCAGGTTCGTTTCCGGCATGGGCAGCGATACCTTTTACAGTCAGCACCGGGCGAATAACGCCTTTACGCCCGATAACTACACTGCCGTCTGCGCGTCCTGGTTCCATATTGAAAACAGCATCTTTGCCCAGACCTTCTTTTTTAAACCATTCTACAGCATCTGTCAACGGGTGCGCCGGTTCTTCATCTCCGCAGAAGAAAAGCGTCAGGTCAGTATCATCCCAGCCATTATCCAGCAATGCCTTAACTGTATAAAGTGAAATCGCTATCCCTGCCTTCATATCCATAACACCGGGACCATAAGCCTTGCCATCTTCGATCCTGAACGGTCTGGCAGCCGCCGTTCCCTTAGGAAAAACCGTATCCATATGTCCCATCAGCATAACTTTTTTCTTGCCCGGACGCGGACGTTTAGCAAGTACATGTGCAGGCGCATTCGGTGTTTCGATATACTGCACCTCAAACCCATACGGCGTTAAAAAGTCGCCTATGATATGAGCAACCTCATTAATCCCCTCCAAAGCATCATAGCCTGAATCGATATTAACGATCTGCGCCAAAGTATCCAGCATGGCAGTTTCTGATTTTTTGATCTGTTCTAAAATTTTATTTTCCATTTTTCTGCTCCTGTTTTCAATAATATCTTTATCTTATTCGCTCTTCTTCCGCTTTTTCCTGCCAATAGCAATACTTATAAAATACAGCGCAGCGGCTGAGGTTTCCCTGTCAGTGATTTCGCACCGGCTGCCGTTACCAGATACGTATTCTCTGTACCGACCATACCGATTCCCGGTAAAGCTATCTTAGGCTCGACAGCAAAAACCATACCCGCCTCCAGCTTCCCTTTGAAACCGTTTGCCAGCGCAGGAGATTCGTCCATCACCAACCCGATACTGTGTCCTAAAAATTTGCCGCCGTTCATAAACCCGTTTTCATACTGTGGATCAAACTGTTCCATTACCTGCCGGTAGATATTTTCGATCACCATGCCCGGCTGCAGCAGCGATGCTGTCAGTTCTTCCAGAAAAACACAGTGCTCATAAGCAGCCCTGATTTTATCACTGAAAGGATCCTGATCTAAATCTCCATAATAATACACCACTGTTTTATCAGTATGATAACCATCCACACCGCAGGGTATATCCAGATATACTAAACGCCCAGCCTGCAGCTTACGAAAAGCAGAGCCGATCGACTGTACAGCGACACAAGTGCCGCCTGTACCGCCGGGGCCGTCAAAAGCTGTTTTCACCAGACCGCTTTTCCCAAAAGAAGCCAGACCCACAACATCCTCACCTAAAGGCAAATTAAAACGCGCTACCCCGTGCGAACCTCGACGCAGCATTTCTGCATACAGGTTGACTGCCAGTTCTGCCTCGCTCACACCTTGAACAATAAACCGCGGCGCCAGTTCATCTAAAACATTGCGATGAATAGAACCTGATTTTCTCATCAGTGCCAGTTCATAATGGCTTTTTATCAGTCGCAGCTCACTTATCACACTGTCCATCCCTGCCTCAGAGGCAAAAGGCAAATATTTATACAACAGCTGCTGCCATTCCAGCGTCGCTGTTTTATTTTCCAAGTATACCTTAGCAGGCAGCGGCTGATAAAACTCAGCCAAAGTACGAAAACTTTTCATCGGACGGATATCCTGCAGCAACGATTCATTGCAGGCACGTTCATAACTGCGCCTGACCCATAAAATCTCGTCCTGCGGCCTGATTACCAGTACACCGTCCTGCATTGTACCGGCAAAATAATACATATTGACTTTATGGTTGACGATGGCTATTTCCCAGCCGGGAAATTCTCTGTCCATAACGGCTCTGAATTTATTCAGGCGTGCCTGCAGCTCATCAGCAGGTACGCGCCGCAGCTGCTCTGTCATCATGATCTCATGCTCTAAAATAGTTATAACGAGAGATTTGATATGAGAAAATAAAAGAAAGTGAGATAACCCGAGAAAAGGCGGGAAAGCTTGAGATGGTGCGGAGTTTGACGATCGGCACCGAGAGGGCAAAAATCTCACGGCGTGCATGAAAAAACGGCCACTCGTGTACATTTGTAGCCGTATGAAAGATTTTAAAATATAATATAAAAAGCGTTAAAACCCCGTTTAAAACTGCCTTTGTGGCATTTTAAGCGGGGTTTTAATATTACGCCAACCGGAACGAATTAGGAAGTTTATTGGGAAGTGGAAAAGTTAGATATCATGCGGATTGCCCGCTAGTCCATACTTCCTAATAAATTGAGAATAAAAATACATTTCGATTATTATTTATTCATTAATCCCTAAAAGAATGTCAACAGCATGCCTAACTTCAGCCTTTTCTCGGTAAGCACGAATAACTTTCTCTTCTTTCGCGCTTATGCCTTGAGGTGCAATAGTAATATCGAGTAACTCATCAGACGAAACATCGAGCACCCTACATATTTCAGTTAACATGTCAACATCTGGACGATTTAACCCCCTCTCCCAATTAGATACCTTTGCATTACTTTGCCCTATAGCGGCTGCAAAATCTTTCTGGGAAATTCCCTTTTGCTCACGGAATCTTCTAATTTTCTTACCTATCTGATACATAGCAAAACCTCCTGTTTACAAATTATAACAAAAAATCCGTAAAACAATCAAGAATATCTTGACAATAAAGAAAAACTTGATTACAATAAATTATAAAGATATTCTTGATTAAGGAGGCACTGAAAATGGAGGTTTATCAAAAGATAAGAAATTATTTGACTAGACAAGGAATCAAGCAAATACACTTATCAAGAAAAACTGGAATAAACAATAAAGTTCTGAATGCATCACTAAACGGAAAAAGGAAGTTTCGCGTAGAAGAGTTCAGGGACATATGTGTGGCATTGAATGTAAGCAGTGAAAAATTTTTAGGAGGTAAAAAATGAAACCTACTATTATGTACGCATCAATCTGGTACCTGTTAACCGAATCGGAAAATGCTGTGTGGTTCGCCTGTGGCGTTGTTTTTACCCTTGTCCTACAGTTAGTATTCGCGCAATAAAAAAGCCGCGCAAAGCGCAGCTGTTAAGAAATGGAGTGCCCAATGAACACGATTGATTTTTTAGCATACATCAATACTGATAAATTCCGCCAGCTGATCAACGGCGCAAAAGAAGCGGCGAATATCTATAATGCGGAAATAATTGAGGCGGATAAAGCACTTGGAGATATCAGGCATTACTGTGAATTTAACCACCCTATCAGTCAAAAGAAAGAAACAGAGATCTGCAGGCTCATGTACGAATACAGCGTCAAGCGTAGAGTAGCCAAAGACGCTCTGGACGTATTGACCCCGCTGCTCAACTATCTTAACGAAAATCCGAAAATCTGCAATGATATCGGCCGTATCACAAACGAAATGAAGCGGGCTGTGGTCCGGGTAGAGGGTGAGCGGAAATATAACCCCAGAGTCCTGACCGACTTATTCACAAACGAAAAGGAGTGATCTGTAATGAGTTTTTTTTTTGATCATTTCCGTCATCGCGCTTGTGATCTCAATAATTAATGTATATCGCTTTAATAAAGGAGGGAAGCCAATGACAGATAAAAAAAATAATCGCCAGCCAGAAACATCTTCGCTCCAAGATAGATGCAAATTTATAAGAAGTATTTTTTACAGAATACCTACTAAAGAAGAAAAAGAAAATGATGCACGTTTAAGTAAAAGGATGCAGCGAGATAAAATGTACCTCGATATCGCTTACTGGATTATAACCCTATTGTTTGTTTTAGGGCCATCAGCATGTTTGGCATATGTCATATCTTACTATAAATAAACAGGCTCCAAACACTTTTCTCCGCATAATGATTAATAACATTTTCAGCTTCATCCAAAAATTCAAAAATATGGCCGATTGTTTTTTTGTCGCCGTGAACTTCAATGAACTGCATAGCAGCGATATCGAAATCATATGCTGTACTCTTAATAGATTCGGCCATATTGCAAAAATCGTTGATTCGAAGAAAATGCTTGACCACTTTATCAAAATCTCCTTGAGATAACCGACGATAAAAACTAATCTTATCTTCTCCTGAAAATTTAAAACGTATGCCTGGCTGAAATAATGACATCAATAATTTTCCCGAAAAAACTGGATCAACATTACGGTTCTTTTCACTTAAAGCATTTTTTAGCCGCCTGTGAAGCCTCAGTTCTTCTTTCATCCCCCAAACGAGAGATTTAATTCTGCAAATATCATTATATCTCTCAGAGAAAAGCGTAAAAAAAATCGTTATGAGTGTGCACACCAAACCAGAAGACAAGATCATCGAAAAATCCAAACCAAACAACTCCCTTCTTTTTTACATTATAACAAACCCTAAAAGGAGGCGCTATACATGGACCGAAAACAAAAACTTGCATTATTTGAAAATTATTACGCCGCTGAACGCACAGCAGCCATACCCCAATCATGGGACGCACGATGTTTTTGTCGAGGAGTATCTACGGACTGGATGGACGCTCTCCGCTGCCTCGGCCTTTTAAGTGAATACGAAAAATGGAAATCACAGCAGGAGGGATAGCCATGAACCCCAAAAGCAAAAACGCAAAACAAAAAATCTTTGAGCTGGTCGACTACTACGAAGGCCGCGCCTTGAACAATGACGATGAAAACCTCGAAGACTACTGTCAGGGCCGCTGTGATGCAATGCACAACGTACTCGTCGCTTTAGATATTGAAATTGAATACATCGACTGGCAGACAAAACAATGATTATCTCCAGCACTAATCTCCAATCAAAACAAAATACATACCTGACAGCAGAACAGGTCGCAGAGCTGCTGGGCTGCAGTAAAAGATGGACAAGAGAACTTGCTGACGCCTATGGCGCTATCTCGGTAAAAAGCGCGGGTTGCACTGGTACATCCTACCGCTTCCCGCTTCACAATCTGCCGCCGGAGGCCCAGAGGAAATACATGGAAATGCAGACCAAAAGAGTAAAAACAGCGTATGAAACAGCGCCGCAGTGGATCCGCGACCAGGCAGAGCAGCGGCTCTGGTTACTGGAAGAATGGGAAGACTACTGCAGCAGGCACTCGAAGCTTAAAAAGTCCGAGGTATTCAAGATCCTTGCCGCCGATATCCGAGGCTGCAGGCCGGAGCTTAAATTCAGTCTGGCCTCGCTGTACCGCTGGGAAAAGGCGTATCGTGAAAAAGGCATGGACGGGCTGCTTGGCAAGACGCCAACGCAACCGCAGCGCAAGATCCACCCTGAGGCATGGCAGAGGTTCTGCGAACTGTATCTTCGCCCGCAGCGGCTGTCTATCAGCTACTGCTACGACCTCGTAGAAATGGAAGGCGCGGACAAAGGCTGGTGGCTGCCGACTAAAGAGACCGTCGCCCGGCTTGTGCGCACGGATATCCCGGAGGGAATCCGCCGCCTGCAGCGTCTCGGCGTTAAAAACGCCTACGACAACGCAACGCCGTTCACCCGCCGCGACCCGGACAGCATCTCATCCGGCCAGATCTACGTCGGTGACCATCACATGCTGGATCTTATGGTAATCCATAACGGCAAAGTAAAACGGCCATGGCTCACCGCCTGGCTTGATATGAGAAGCCGCAAATTCGTCGGATGGATGGTTACTTTAAGCCCATGCACGAATACGATCATCGGCTCGCTTGCTAAAGCAGCTATGGATCCAGCAATCGGGCTGCCGCGTGAGATCTACATAGATAACGGACGCGACTACTGCTCGTATCGCTTTGCCGGGCGCGGCTACAGAGGCAAACCCATGAGCGAGGATGATCAGGCAAGGCTGATCGCCGAGGGCAAACAGGTGGCAAGCCTTACGGCTCACCTCGACATCAAGGTCCATTACGCAATAGTCGAAAATGCTCGGGCAAAAGTCATTGAAAGGGCCTTTAAAGATGTAGTCGAGCGCTTTAGCAAGAACTACAGCACCTACTGCGGCAGATCCACCATAGAGCGCCCGGAAGATCATAACGATACTATCAGGAAAATGCTTAAAAACCATAAAAAGGGCCGTGAGGTCTTGACGCTTGACGATATCAAAGCAGATCTTGATACCTATATCCGGCAAATATGGAATAAAACGCCGTCAGCTGCCGGCAGAGGCCGCAAGGCCGAGTGCCCGGATGAAACCTTTATCAGAACGCGCCTGCCGGTTCGCCGGGCAACTCCAGATACCTGCAAGCTGCTCTTTATGAAGTCGACCAACCCGCGCAAGATCGGCCGCAATGGCATCACTTTCCGCGGTGAGGAATACTATAACCCGGATTTTCTGCTCATCAAGGGCCAGAGCGTCTATATCCGCTACGACGAGGACGATCTGTCGAAGATCTACGTCTACAGCACCAAAGACGAATATATCGGTACAGCGGAGCGCGTCAAAGCGCTGCCGGCGATCGGAGCAGATCCGGAGCTTTTAGCGCAGGAAATGGCCCGCAAGACCGGAGCTATGAAGCGACTAAAAAATCACCCGCTCACAAAA
>OJQU01000208.1_pt1 | contig 45849 bp, 47 predicted proteins | sample 1598981 | NCBI WGS metagenome assembly OJQU01 (sample SAMN03922514, study PRJEB24848) | human gut metagenome | isolation source: stool sample | host: Homo sapiens | place: Germany | collected 2010-02 | reverse complement strand
TTGCCGCCTTTGAAGGCAAAAAGAAGCCGGAAGAGTACGAGGCTGAGCTTGCAAAACTCCGGGGGGATATGCAGGCCCAGGCCGACGGCTTTGCCTTTGATAATGCCCTGGACACCGCTATCCTCGGCAAGAAGGGCCGCAGCGTCAAGGCCGTGCGTGCCTTGCTGGACGTGGACGGCCTGAAAGGCTCTGCCGACCGTACTGCCGACATCGCCAAGGCGCTGGACGAAGCCGCCAAGGCAAACCCCTGGGCTTTTGGGGAGGCTATGGCTGCCGGATACCCTGCGGTAAGGGATGGAGGCACTCCGGATCATCTCCCGAGCCAGTCGGACGGAGTTCTGACTGCATTTACGAAACTCAACCCGAATCTGAAAGTTTGACCTGTGCATCTGCACGAAGAAAGAGAGGTATTTTATGGCACACGCAAATCAGGAACGCTGGGCTGCGCTTGTGGACGCAAAGCTGCGCAGCACACTGGTGACCCGTGACGGTCTCATCTTTAATGACCGCTACGAAGGCACCCCCGTTTCCGGCAAGGTCAAGATCCCGGTGCGTGACACCGAGGTGGCGGTCAAGGAGTACGATAAGGCCAACGGCGTTGCAGCCGATGCGGGCACCACCACCTATCTGGACCTGAACATTGACCACGATGAGGCTGTAAACGAGCTGATCGATGGGTATGATGCAGCCAGCGTGCCCGATGGTATCGTGGCAGACCGGCTGGATAGTGCCGGTTACTCCCTGGCGCTGTCCATCGACAAAAAGTCCATCAATGCGCTGGAAGGTGCATCTGGCGCAACGATCAGCGCTACTAAAACAGCGGCCACAGAGACCAATGCCTACAAGCTGGCACTGGAAGCCAAGCGGGTGCTGAGCCGCAAGGGCGTGCCCAATGAGGGGCGCTTCCTCATCGCATCTCCTGAATATCTGGAGGTGCTGATGCTGGACGAGCACTTCATCAAGCAGGGCGACCTGTCCCAGACTCTGGTGCAGCAGGGCGTTGTGGGCCGCATCGCAGGCTTTAACGTGTTTGAGAGCAACAACATGGACTACGAGTCCACCACCCGTGTGGGCAGCAAAAAGACCACCACCGAGTTTATCGCCGGTCATCCCAACTGGTGCCACCGTGTGATGGCGTGGCAGACCCCTGTACACCTGCAGGATCTGTCCGGCTCCGGCAAGTACATCGGTGCGTCTGCTGTGCAGGGCCGCAAGGTGTATGGCCTGAAGGTCTCTAAGCCCCAGACTTTGTACATCAAGCGTGTCGAAGCTCCTGTCTGATGAGGCCCTGCCATGACCTATGCGGAATGGCTGGACGTGGAAGTGGGGTTCCGCCCGCTGTCTGCCGAAGAACGTGACCGGTGCGCTGCCTTGCTGGCCGAGGCGGCGCTTATCATTGACGCATACAATCCGTCTGCGGATGCTGACCGCAAGCGGCTGGTGTCCTGCCGGATGGTGCGCCGTCAGCTGGGCGAGGATGACAGCACGGGCGTCAGCTTCCCCATGGGGGCAACGCAGGGCAGCGCCACCGCGCTGGGCTACTCCCAGAGCTGGACCATGAGCGGCGGCTCTGCCGGCGAGCTGTATCTGTCCAAGCTGGAAAAGAAACTGCTGGGCGTGGGCAGCCGTCTGGGCGCACACAGCCCTTTGGAGGACTTATGTTGAAAGGCATTGATGTCACCCTGTATGAAAAGACCAAGATCGGTGAGGATGGCTTCCATGATCCCATCTACGAAGAAAACCCTGTCACCGTGCACAATGTGCTGGTGGGGCAGCCCGCTGCCGAAGAAGTTGCCACCGAGCTGCAGCTGACCGGGCGGCGCATAGCGTATACTCTCGCTATCCCCAAAGGCGACACGCACAACTGGAACGATGTGCGGGTATCCTTCTTCGGGCAGGAGTTCCGCACCTGCGGCGGGGTCGTGCAGGGGATCGAAGCCATGGTCCCACTGCGTTGGAACAAGAAAGTACAGGTGGAGCGGTATGAGTAAGGTGTCCATCAAGCTGAACCGTAAGGGCGTGCGGCAGCTGCTGCAAAGTCCGGAGATGGAAAACGCCCTGACCGGCATTGCCTTTGCGGCGCAGAACCGGCTGGGCGAGGGGTACAAGGCCAGTTATTACAAGGCGAAGACCCGTGTGGTGGCAAAGTTGAGCGCCGAAAGCCCTGCCGCCCGCAAGGAGAACGCCGACACCAACTCTATTTTAAAGGCGCTGAAATGATGGAAGAGATCCTGCTGGACTACTTATCCGGCAAACTTATCGTCCCGTGTTATATGTCTGTGCCGGAGCATCCCTCCGGCAATTTTTGTGTACTGGAAAAGACCGGCTCTGGCTATGAGGACGGTCTGTTTTTTGCCACACTGGCGGTGCAGTCCTATGGCAGCAGCGATTATGAGGCTGCCCGGCTGAATCACCAGGTGGTACAGGCCATGCTGGAAGCAGACACTCTGCCGGAGCTTGCCTCCTGCACACTGAATACCGACTATAACTTCCCGGACACAACAAGAAAAAAGCCACGGTATCAGGCTGTTTTTGATATCGTGCATTACTGAAAGGAGCCGAGTATGGCAAGTGCAAAAAATGTGACCGCAGCAAAGCCCAAGGTTGGCGGCGCCGTCTGGCGCGCACCGCTGGGCACACCGCTGCCTACCGATGCCAAAACCGAGCTGAACGAAGCGTTCAAGTCTCTGGGGTACATTTCGGCCGCCGGTGCGGTCAACTCCAACAGCCCGTCCGGTGAAAATACCGCCGCGTGGGGCGGAGATACGGTGCTGAGTACGATGGGAGAAAAGCCGGACACCTGGAAATTCACCCTCATTGAAGCAACGGACCCGGAGGTTCTCAAGGCCGTGTATGGGGACGAAAATGTTACCGGCACGCTGGAGGCCGGCATCGCTGTAAAGTCCAATGCAGCCGAGCAGCCGCTCTGCGCTTGGGTCATCGAGATGGTGCTGCGGAACAAAGCGAAAAAGCGGGTAGTCATCCCTTATGCAGGTGTGACCTCTGTGGGCGATATCACATATGACGACAAGACCCCCGTTGGCTACGAGACCACGATCTCTGCTGTGCCGGATGAGAACGGCGACACCCACCATGAATACATGATCGCCGCAGGCAAGTAAGGAGGATAACAATGATCATTGCAAAAACGACCGATGGTTTTACTGTGGAGCTGGAGGAGGATGTGCTGGATTACCGTTTGGTCGATGATCTGGCCAAGATGGAGAAGGATGGCTCCCGGCTGATCGACGCTGTGGACAGGCTCCTGGGCGAGCAGAACAAGGAGCGGCTGCTGGAGCATCTGGCGGATAAAAACGGCCGTGTGCCCCTGATGGCGGTGGCGACAGCGATCGGTGAGCTGCTTGCGAGCTTTGCAGCCGGAAAAAACTCTGCCTCCTCGCCGAACTGATCGCATCGGATGAGGATGCTCTAACCTGCGATCTGGCACAGTACTACCATGTGCTGGCCTGGCGCACACTGCCGGTACGGCTGGCAGCTACCCTGGCTGCGGGGCTGCCAGAGGACAGCCGCAGCCGGCGTAAACTATCCGGGGAGACAGCGACCACAAATGAGCTGATGCAGGCATCTATCGTGGATGCCCTGCACCGGCTGGAATGGAGGCTCTGCGGCAGTCCGGGAGAAGCACCGGCTTCCCTTGTCAAGATGCTGCTGGGCAGTTCCCTGGATCTTGAGACCCCATCGGAGATCCAGTCGTTTGCCACCCCGGTAGAATTTGAGGCGGCAATGCGGGCCGCGGAAGGAGGTGAAGCATGAGCTCCGGGATCAACTTAGCAAAGGCGTATGTCCAGATCGTGCCCTCGGCAGAAGGTATCCAGGGCAGCATTGCCCAGATCATGGGCGGAGAAGCTGCCGCTGCCGGAGACAGCGCCGGTGCTCAGCTGGGCACTAAACTGGCGGGGACCCTGAAAAAGACGCTGGCCACTGCTGGCATTGGCAAAGTGCTGCTGGATGCGCTGAACCTTGGCGGTGCATTACAGCAGAGCATCGGCGGCACAAAGACGCTATTCAAGACCAGCGCTGACACCGTCATGACCTACGCTGCGCAGGCATACCGGACAGCGGGACTGTCGGCCAACGCCTACATGGAGCAGGTCAACGGCGTTGCCGCCAGCCTGCTGTCCAGCGTAAGCCAGGATACGGATGCTGCTGCGCACCTGGCCAATATGGCCATGGTGGATATGGCCGACAACGCCAACAAGATGGGCACGGATCTGGCATCCATCCAGAACGCCTACCAGGGCTTTGCCAAGCAGAATTACACCATGCTGGACAACCTCAAGCTCGGCTACGGCGGCACACAGGCCGAGATGCAGCGGCTGTTGGCCGATGCAGAAAAATTCTCCGGCGTGCATTATGACCTGGGCAACCTGGCAGATATGTACAGGGCGATCCATGTCATCCAGCAGCAGCTGGATATTGCCGGATCTACGGCAGAAGAGGCGTCTACCACGTTGACTGGCAGCTTTGCCGCCATGAAGGCAGCTGCGGAAAACGTGATGGGCAACTGGTCCACCGGCGCAGACCTCACCGAGCCGCTGCAGGCGCTGGCCGACACGGCACAGACCTTTCTTGTGGATAACCTGCTGCCCATGCTTGGCAACCTGCTGACAGGCATCCCACAGATGCTCTACGACCTTGTGCCGCAGATCCTGCAAGCCGGCACACAGCTGATTGGCTCTCTTGCGGCAGGCTTTGCCCAAGGCATCCCCGAGTTTTTATCCACTGCCTTGCCTCAACTGCTGAATTTTACCAAGGATTTGCGGGCAAACGCCGGGGCATTTGTGGATGCCGGACTGAATATGATCGCCCAGCTGCTCAATGGACTGCTTACAGGTCTGCCGCAGCTGATCGCTTATGTGCCGGATATGATCATCGATCTGTGCGGGATCATCAATGATAATATGCCCAAGGTTCTGGCGCAGGGCGTTGCCATTGTCCTGCAGCTGGTCGTTGGTATCGCAAAGGCTGTGCCTGCGCTGCTGGCCAACTGGAAAAAGATCTTGCAGGCCGTGCTGTCGGCAATTTCTGCCGTCAACTGGCTGAACATCGGCAAAAACATCCTGACAGGTGTGGCCAACGGCGTGAAGAGCATGGGATCCCAAATGCTGAAAGCCTTCAAGGGGGGATTTTCCAGTGCACTCAACTGGCTCAAGAGCCTGCCCTCGCAGGCGGTGCAGTGGGGCAAAACTCTCTGGCAGAACTTTATCAACGGGCTGACCGGCAAGGAGAATCTGGCAAAAAATATTGCCACAGCGGCCACAGCAGGATTTACTGTGGCCGAAACAGCCTCCGGCAGCAAGCCTAGCTTCGGTGACTGGATCGATTCTAACACAGAGCTTGCCGAAAGTGCGCAGAACGTAGCGGATATCGCTATCCCGGCCTATACCAAGTCCGGGGATGCAGCTGCTGCGGCAGCGTCCAAGACCGCCACAGCGGCTTCTGTGGTCAGCTCCTACGCCGACACTGTGACCGAGGTGCTGGGTAAGGTGACACGCACCACCCAGACCACCAACGAAGTGCTGTCCGATGGGCAGAAGCAGCACAAGCGGGTCATCACCGAGACCAGCCGCCAGCTTGTAAATGGTGTGTTAAAGGATATCAAGACCGTGACTGCCATTGGCGCTGACGGCCAAAAGACCATCCAGCAGACCATGGAAAATGTGCGGGAGCTGGCCTCCACCGTCACGGCCACCAACGAGACGCTTGTGGACGGTATCCGGACCAGCACCCAGACTGTGACCGAAACCTTGACCGACGGCACAGAAAACCAGAAGCGGACCATTACCAAGAGCTATACGGCGATCGTTGAGGGCGCACTGCGCACGGTAAAAGAGGTGCAGACCATTGCTGCCGATGGGACCACGCAGGTGGCTACGACGATAGAAAATGCATCTTCCAGCAGCTTTGCGGGGTTGATGCAGGGCTGGAAAGCAGAGGCCGACAAGGGCGTATTGGGCACATTTGGCGCACTGAGTGCCGCCATAAAGAAAAAGGACTGGGCATCCATAGGACAATGGGTGCTGTCCACGCTGTATAACGGCCTTGCACCGAATGCACAGAAGTTTGTTGATGACTTCGGCATAACGCTGATCCAGCAGCTCAATGCGCTTTTGGGGGACAAGTTCTCTGTCATTGCGCAGAAGGCGTGGGACCTTGGCAGCGATATTGCGGGCGCCATTGCACAGGGGCTGCGCGATGCCCTGCAGGAAAAGGGACTAGCGCAGCTGCTGGAAGATGCGTTTTCCGGTGCTTTGGGCGCTGCCGGTACAGCCATTGGCACCTTTGTCACCAATGCGGGCGGTGCGATCTCCTCTCTTGCTGGCAAACTAGGCGGCTTGGGTGCACTGACTGAGGGCATAGGCAGCGCTCTATCGCAGGCCGGCGCACTTATCATGGCAAACCCAGAGATCGCTGCTGTGCTTGCCATCGCCGCCGGTGTGACCGCTCTTGGTGCAGCTCTGTTTTCAAAGTTTAGCCGGGGCAAGCAAAACCAGACGGAACAACAGAACAAGAATACGGTCACCTATAAGGACATCCAGGACGCCTACTGGTACGGCTCCATGCGCTCCATGGCTGGGTACGACTTCCGCACCGATGGGCGTGCCTATCCGTCCAGCCCGGCGGGCAGCCAGCTGACAGCGTATCAGCAGAAGATGCAGGCATCGGTAGAGGCGCTGTACGGCGTTGTCCAGCAGTATCTGCCGCAGGCGGGCAATCTGGCCATCAAGCTGGACGACGGCACGCTGGTGGGGGCGTTGGCTCCCTCCATGGACGCACAGCTGGGGCACCTGGCCGCTCTGGCAGAAAGGGGCAACTGATATGTATGAGATCTATGCATATCCTTTTGGCAACAAGGATGCCGAGCTGCTGCTCTATCAGCCCGGCAACCGCAGCGCACTGGTGCTGTCGCCCAAGCTGACCCGTGAGGTCAGCAAGGGCGGCAGCCTTGTTTTTACGATGACCCGAGATCATCCGCACTACGAAAGATTGCAGAAAATGTCCACCTGCATCACCGTGAAGCAGGACGGACACGAGATCTGGCGGGGGCGTGTGCTGAGCCATGAGGCAGATTGGTACAACCGCAGGGTGGTGTACTGCGAGGGTGCGCTGTCCTACTTCAACGACTCGGCTATCACCCCGTTCAACTACGAAGGCGATCTGAAACAGTTCTTGCAGCACCTCATAGATGCCCACAATCAGCAGTGCGGCCAGATGACCATGAAACGCTTTGAGCTGGGCACGGTAACGGCTGCGCTGGGGGATCTTGTGGTGCACTATGGTGACCGGGATTCCTACGGCGTGGGCGAAGACTACGGCACCACATGGGATATCATGGACAAGATGGTGCTGAAAGTCTACGGCGGCTACGCCTACTGCACCTACAATTCCAAAACCGGCCGCAATGTGCTGAACTACTGCGATCAGGCTTTTGAAGCGGACCGGCTGGTCAACCAAACCATTGAGTACGGGGTGAACCTGCTGGACTTCACGGAAAAGACCGATACGAACCAGCTCTTTACCCGGGTGTATCCCATGGGCGGTAAGCATACGGTAACGGAGACTAAGTGGAAGTGGAAATTTTTGTGGTGGGGGAAAAAGTATACCGAAAGCCACGAGGAGCGCTATGGCATTTCCGAGACTTCGCCAGCGGCCATCCAGAAGTACCTGCCAAAGGGATTTTCGTACCGGCTGAGCAGCGAGGACGGGGACTGCGGCTGGATCCAGGACGACAAGGCCGCTGAGCGGTTTGGTGTGGTCTCTGCACTGGGAGAATACGATACCGACAGCGACAACGACACCTTTGCTGCCGGTGTGCAGGACCTGCAAAAGAACAGCCTTATGGTCACCAGCTACACTGTGAAAGCGGTGGATCTGGTGGACGCCGGATACAGCAAAGACCGGCTGACATTTGCCAGCTATGCGCACATCATCAGCAAGCCCCATGGCGTTGATGTGGTGATGCTCTGCACAAAGCTGGTGGAGCCGCTGGACCGCCCGGACAAGAAGGAATACACCTTTGGGATGACCCGACAGACCCTGACCGACCGGCAGGCGGCAAACCTGGGCAAGACCAATTTGCTGGATGAACAGGCTGCCACCAGCTCCACGGCGTCCGGCGGACTGCTCTCACAGATCAAGGACACCAACAAAATTCTTGGCAAGACCAATGAAAACCTGGCAGACACCAACAAAAACCTGAACCAAACGAACCTGAACCTCAACAAAACAAATCAGAACCTGACCGCTACCAACAAAAATCTGTCGGACTACAAGACCTCCAACGATGCAGCCGTACAGGATGCAGCCAAGACTGCCACCAACTTTTTGGAGTGGGACCCCGCTGCGGGACTGACGGTCCGGCATGAATCCCTGCCGGGGAAAAAGGTGCAGATCACCCAGGATGGCATAAAAGTCATCAGCGGAACAGGCATGGTCAACATCTGGCCCAGCGGCATATCCATCACAGACGGCACGGGCAGCTGCTCCATCCGCAGCGGCGGGATCTACTTCCACGGCATCCGCAACAACAAGATCTATGCCTGGGAGTATGAGAAAGACACCCACGGCAACCCCATTGGCGGCTTTGCAGAGCAGACCACCGCCCTGGAGCTGTCATCGTACTCCGCTGTACTGCTGGTCTACGACACCTACAAAAGCCCCACCTGGTTTGCCAGCGGCGGCAGTGCTGGACGGCTCTCCGTTGTTCTGCCGGTCAATGGGCAGAGTTACTCCTTTGCCTATCCCTGGAACACGGTGCATTGGCGGTCGGTGACAGTCTCAGCAACCGGGATCACGTTTGGCCCCGGCAAGGAGCGCACATCCGACTACCGCAATAATGTCGTGACCGGCGTGATCCATCTGGAAGTCCCCATTTCGGACGGTGTCACGCAAAACAACAATGTCTGCCGGCCGCTGGAGCTGTACGGTTTTATGTAAGGAGGCGCCTATGGAGCACTACAAGTTCAAATGCAAGGTTTGTTCGGACGGGCGGCTGTATGCAGGCGGCTGGTGCCATGAAAGCATCATCCCGGACCCGCTGCCGCCCAATGAGCTGCTGCTGGATGATCTCTCCGGCATCACGGAGGGATTTTATACGGACTATGTGTGGGACGGCGAAAAGCTGGTCTACCGCCCGGCGGAGCCGCCTGCCGACAGCGCAGCGGATGATGTCCAGACAGAGGAGACCGAGGTGACCTATACATGAGAGACTATGCCGCACTGGAAGCGCTTGCAGCCAAAAATTCCCGGCTGACGGATGTGTTTGTCCGGTTGGGGGACCAGTTCGTCTCCTTGCGGTCCACCTGTGGTCTGTGGCTGCAAAAGCAATCTCCTCAGATCGGCGCACCGGATGTAGAGGGCGAGCAGATCTTCCCGCCCGGGTTCGATTTCGTGCTGGATCTCACACAGGCAGTGGACAGCAAAGTGCACTTTAAGCAGCGACAGATCCGCATGACATTTGCCTGCCTTCGCCCGAAAGCGCAGTGGGATACCATCCGCAGTGACCTGGAAACGACCTTGCAGGGTGAGTGGCTGTCCTTTTACTTCTCCCGCTCGCCGGACATCCAGTATCAGGGACAGTTTGCTGTGGAGCTGACCCCGGGCAAGACCAGCGCTACCGTGGAGATCACTGTAACGGGCGCACCGTAAGGAGGAGCTATGGCAAACTACGAGATCGCCGAAGCGGCTATGCTGGCATCGGATCGCTATAATGATATGCTGATCCTGACGGACGCTGACAGCATCTCCCTGCTGGAGCAGTTTGGGCTGATGCTGGATGCTGGCTATCCTCAGATCGGCAGAGCGGAAGCGCTGTCCATGCTGGTGCACGTGCCTGGCAGCGGTCGGCCGCTGGATCTGTCCCGCTCTCTGGACGGCAGGCTACACTATACCAAGCGCCAGATCACAGCGCAGTTTTCCTGTTTTCGCCCAAAAGCGCAGTGGGGTAAACTGCAGCAGATCCTGGAATTGCTTTTGCATGGGCAGTGGATCTGGTTCCGCTTCAAAAACTCCAACTGGTACTGGCGGGGCAACCTGACTGTATCCGTGCAGCCGCAGGACAGCAGCCTGACTGTGACTATTACGGGGGTATGCAACCCATACAGCTACAACATGACCGCATACCTGGGCAACGACTGGCTGTGGGACATCTTTAACTTTGAAGAGGATACGATCTATCCCGATAAAACGGAGGTGAAACGCCTGTGAACAAAACATTTCAGGAAGTGATCGCGGGCATCCGCACTGCGATCTATGGCAGGGAAGTGCGGGAGGATATCGCACAGGGTATGGAGTATGTTGAGACATTTGCCGCTACTGCCACCCAAAAAGCAAGTGCCGCCGCCGACAGTGCCACCAAAGCAGAGCAGGCTGCCCAGCGAGCAGAGGATGCAGCCACAGCAGCAAGCACCATCATTGATGACACCGCCATCACGCCCGAAAAGACTTGGTCAAGCCTGCGCATCCTGGACACGCTCTGCCCACCCATCCAGGCCACCGGCAACTCGGTGGTGTGCTACCCGATCGAGGGCTATCCCCTGGGCGCGACCGTTGATTTTGCTCCCATCCAGGAGGGCGCAGGAGACCCAAGCCCGGAAAACATCCGGCCCATCAAGGCGAGGGAGAGCGTGGACGTGTTGCGATGCGGGGTGAATGTGCTGGACCCACACCTGATAGAAGATGCTGTGTTTAAGCCTTACGGGCTTACGATAACGCATATCGGGGGCGGAAAAGTCCATATCGAGGGAGTTTTTACTAAGGCAACTCCTGAGGGCTCTTTTGTGATTCTACGCACAAAGCAACACATCTTGGGAGGGAAAGGGTTGAAAGCTCATGCCTTTGTGACTAAGGGTAACCTCAAAGTCATCAGCGCTTATGGATTTCGCAATGTGGGCGAGAATGTGATTGCGCTACTTGTGGATTGGGCACCTGGAACGGCTATCGACATCGAAGTCCAAATCGTGGTGACTCCAAAGGATATCACACCTATCGCCTTTACCCCCTACACCGGTCAGACCGCAACTCTGACCCTGCCCACCCCCTGCTATGGCGGCAAGTTGGATGCGGTGAGCGGCAAGGGGCAGGAGACATGGGCGCTGGCTACCATAACAAAAGTCACCTCGGCAACTGAGATAGGCACTACCATGCGGGCAAATGTCGTACTTTCTTTGCTTGCCAAAACTGCCAGAACAGGAAATGCTATATCGAACTACTTACCTGAAAAGGTTGATTTCGCAGCGGACTATGAGAGCTTCTATACTAACCAGTCGTTGTGCTACATAAAGCTCGCCAAAAGCCGCTTGAAAACAGCGACGCTGGAGGGCGTGAACGAGTATCTTGCTGCTCACCCCTTGCAAGTGGTTTATAAGCTGGTCACCCCCACCCCCATCACAGCAACCGGCGGCCAGCCTATCCCAGCGCTGGCGGGCACCAACACCATGCTGACGGATGGGGACAGCCTGACCGTGACGGGGCGGGAGGACCCGGCACACGAGATGCAGCAACTCAGAGCCGCTGTTGTAGCTTTGGGCGGCACAATCTAAGGAGGACAATCATGTTTAGTTTGCACGACTTTGTGATGGAGACCTTGTTTGGAATGGTCGGCCACGAACCGGATTACAAAGTGCGGCAGTACGCACTTGGCTGGTACGATAAGGCCCAGCTCACTCCTGAGGACATGGCAAAGCTGGATGAGGCCATCCAGGCGCAGTATCCGATGGAAGGCATGCCGGAGACGGATGCAATGGCAGCAGACGCATCCGCAAAGTAAGGAGGTTTGATTCTATGGCGATCCAGGCGTATTCCCTGTCAAAAGAGGGCTACAAGCAGCTCCGCCCGCATTTTCGGGTGCGGGAATTTAGGTGCAGGGATGGCTCTGACCCCGTCTTTGTGGATGATGAGCTGGTGGCGCTGCTCCAGCAGATCCGGCAGCACTTTGGCACCCCCCTGACCATCACCAGCGGATACCGCACCCCGGCCCACAACAAAGCCTGCGGCGGCGCTGCTTACAGCCAGCATTTGTATGGCAGAGCGGCAGACTTTAAGATTGCAGGTGTGGGACCGGATACGGTGGCCGCCTATGCCGAGACCCTGCTGCCCGGCCGGGGCGGCATCGGGGTGTATCCACCCAAGGCAGGTAGGCCCAACGGCTGGGTACATATTGACACCCGCCCCGAAAAAAGCCGGTGGAGGGGGTGAGACCGATGCAGTTTATTCTTGAGCATTTCATCGAGCTGATTTTTACCGCCCTGGGCGGGCTCTTGACTGCCGCTTACCGCAGCCTTGCCAAGCGGCTGCGAGACCGTGAAGCCGAGAGCGCAGCCCTTAAAGAGGGTGTGCTTTCGGTGCTGCACGACCGGCTCTACCAGGAGTGTGACCGGTACATCCAAAAGGGCACCATTGATGCCAGCGGGCTGAAAAATATCGAGCACCTGTACGAGAGCTACCATGCACTGGGCGGCAACGGCACCGGAAGCGAGCTGTACCGCCGCACGAAAAGCCTCCCTCTGACTACCGATTAAAAGAAAGGAAAAGCTATGAAAAACAAGATCACCGCCGCTACGCTGGCCCGCACGGCCGTGCTGCTCCTGGCACTGACCAACCAGCTGCTGAGCGCTGCAGGCAAGCCGGTGCTCCCCATTGAGAGCGCCGCACTGGAACAGGCTATCACCGCCGGTCTGACCGTGGCTGCCAGCCTGTGGAGCTGGTGGAAGAATAACGCCTTTACCCCTGAAGCCCGCCAGGCCGAAGTCTACCTGACCCAGCTGCGCAAGCAGATCCACTGAGATAACAAATACCCCCATAAACGACAAGGTCCGCAGCCCTGTAAAAGAGCTGCGGACCTTGTATTTATTGTTCGGTTTTGTCCGGCACATATTCAAGGATATCGCCGGGCTGACACTCAAGCGTTTTGCATAAACGAGCAATCGTGTCCATCGTTACGCTTTTCCCTGCTCGCATACTTGTAAGCGCATTTTCGGATATTATTTTTTCTTTGCGGATTCTATATGTCGTCAATCCTTTTTCTTTCATTAATGCGAATAACTTTTCGTAGCTAATCGGCAAAGTATCACCTCAAATCGTTGTCCCATCAGAGAAAACGAACTCTGCACGCCACTCACAGCCGAGAACAGCCGCAATTTGTTCCATTTCCTCATTTGTCAATGTTCCCCTTTTCACCTTCTGATTCAGGTTTGACGGGCTTTGCCCAATTCTTCGTGCAAGTTCGGCTTGTGAAATCCCGGCATATCCAAGCGCCATCTTAAGTTTCTGCTCGATTGTCATTGTGAGCACCTCCTTTTTCTTTATTATATAGTGTTCGCTAAATATTTTCAAGTCAAAAGAAAATATTTTTAGAAAATAATTTACATTTTACTTGACATCGTTTAGGAAATGCTGTATAATAGAAGCATGGAAAGGAGGTCTGAGGTGCAAGGGAGCAAATACCGGGAGGTGATGCTCCGTGACTAGCAAGGAGTTTGCAAAGCTCACCAGAGCCGAGCAGTTGGCACGGTTTGACGCATATAAAAAAGCGGCCAGCGCTGGAACGCTGAACCGCTAAGACACAAGAAAGCAACCAGTCAAGAAGCCCCTTGCACCTCTATTTTATTTTATTTTGTTCGTTTTGTCAAGAAAATAAAAGAGGTAATTATTATGCAAAACCGAGCTTTTCTCCGCAAGAATGTGAACACCGCCACCCTCGATAACCTGATGTTTGAGTTCCGCTGCACGGTTGATATGCTCAAGGCTGTCCATGTTGCAATGGTGGAAGGGCCGGACCGGGCCAACAACTACACGAACGCCCTGTTTGGCGTTCTGGTTGCTTTCTGGAACCTGATTGACAAATTTTCTGATGAAATTTATGAGGTAAAAGGCAATGACTGATATTCAGATTTTCAACTACCAGAACAACGAAGTCCGTACCGTGGAGATGATCGGTGAGCCGTGGTTCGTCCTGAAGGACGTGTGTGAGGTGCTTGGCATCACTAATCCCACCGCTGTCGCCGATCGACTGGATGAAGATGAACGGGCTAAGTTTGACTTAGGTCGTCAGGGCGCAAGCTGGGTCATCAACGAATCCGGCCTGTACAACGTCATCCTGCGCAGCGACAAGCCGGAAGCAAAGCCATTCCGCAAGTGGGTCACGTCCGAGGTGCTGCCCTCCATCCGCAAGCACGGGGCTTACATGACGCCTGAGACCTTGCAGGCGGCCATCCTGAACCCGGACACCATGATCCAGCTGTGCCAACAGCTCAAGGCCGAACAGAATAAGAACGCCGTTCTGACCGCAGCTAACAGCCAGTTGACCGTGGAAAAGCAGATCATGCAGCCCAAAGCGGACTACTTTGACGATCTTGTGGACCGAAATCTGCTCACCAACTTCCGGGAGACGGCCAAGGAACTGGGAATCAAGCCCAAGGCTTTTGTGGACTGGCTGCTTTCAAAAAAGTACATCTACCGTGACCAGAAAGGCAAGCTGATGCCGTATGAGGGCAAGAACAATGGGTTATTTGAGGTCAAGGAGTGCTTCAACGAAAAGACCCAGTGGGGTGGTGTACAGACGCTTATCACCCCCAAAGGCCGGGAGACCTTCCGGCTGCTGTGCCTGAAAGCTGGCTAATCCGACATAGCAACAGCCCTTAGGAACATTGGTGGAAGAACAACGCCTTCACCCCTGAAGCTCGCCAGGCCGAAGCCTATCTGACCCAGCTGCGCAAGCAGATCCACTGAGATAATAAATACCCCCGAGGGCTTTATGGCTCTCGGGGGTATTTCTCTTTCTGCTTTGTGTTGAAACAGGTTGCTTTTTTTCCGTTTGGTAGTTATAATGGTTTGGTAACAAAGTATGGTCGTTGATTGGAAGCTGCTTGTTCTTATTTGTTTTTCTCTGACTGAGGGATATTTCACAAAAAAGGAAAATCCCCCGTAAACTTCATAGTTACGAGGGATTTTCTTGGCGGAGTAGGAGGGATTTGAACCCTCGCGCCGTTGTTTAGACGACCTACGCCCTTAGCAGGGGCGCCTCTTCGGCCTCTTGAGTACTACTCCAGAGCAAAGTGTGTTACACTTATTAAAAAAATGGCGGAGAGAGTGGGATTCGAACCCACGGTGCGTTGCCGCACGACAGTTTTCAAGACTGCTTCCTTAAACCACTCGGACATCTCTCCTTGTGGGCGTCCGGTTACTCCGTATCGGATGCCTGTTTACTTTACCAGATTTTTGCCCCAATGTCAAGCCCTATTTTTGATTTTTGCATCCGGAAGCCGAATTTTTCTCTTTGCCACAACCTTTTTTTGAGCTTTTTTGGGCTGCGGCCTTTACACAAACACCTTTTTGTTGTATAATAAAACAAAGCAAGACGATTCACCGGTGTAAAGGAGCGCAGAACGATGGCATTTGCAGAGCTTTTGAAACAATGCCGCAAACAACAAGGCATGAGCCAGGCTGACCTGGCGTCCAAGCTGGGGGTCACCCAGCAGGCTGTGGGCAAGTGGGAGAGCGGCAAATCCTCCCCGGACCCGGCCACCGTGGCCAAGATCGCAGAGCTGTTGAGCACCACCGCAGACTATCTGCTGGGGCTGTACCGCCCGGTGTCCTCTTCCTCTGCGCCGGAGCAGCGGTTCTTTGGCGGCTATGCCGAGAGCCTGATCCCCGTGATCGGCACCGTAAAGGCCGGTTACGGCGCACTGGCGTTTGAGGAAGATTACGGCCAGGAGTACGCCCGTGTCAAGGACCCCGCCAACTACTTCTATCTGGTCGTGCGGGGCGACAGCATGGAGCCCCGCATCCAGGATGGAGACCTGGCCCTGGTCCACCGTCAGGATACGCTGGAAAACGGCGACCTGGGGGTGCTGATCTACGGCGACGAGGGCGAAGGCACCCTCAAGCGGTATCTGCAGCGGGGCAACAGCGTAGTGCTCCAGCCTTTCAACCCCAACTATAATGAACTGATCATCAAAGGCGAGGAGCTGAACCACCTGCACATTGCAGGCCGCGTGGTGGAGACCAAGGCCAAGTGGTAAAATGACCCCCGGGAGGCCGCTATGCAGCACACGACTCTGGAAAAGCTCACGATCCTGGCGGACAGTGCCAAATACGATGTAGCCTGTACCTCCAGCGGCGCATCCCGCCGGGCAGCACCGGGCACTCTGGGCAGCTGCTACGCCCCCGGGTGCTGCCACGCTTTTACCGCAGACGGCCGGTGCGTCAGCCTGCTGAAGGTGCTGCTGACCAACCGCTGCGCCTTTGATTGCAGCTATTGCGTCAACCGCCGTTCCAACGATGTGCCCCGGGCCAGCTTTGAGCCGCGGGAGCTGGCGGAGCTGACCATTGAATTTTACCGCCGCAATTACATCGAGGGGCTGTTTTTATCCAGCGCCGTGCTGGGCACCCCGGACTATACCACCGAGCGGATGCTGGAGGTCCTGCGTCTGCTGCGGGGCGAGTACCGCTTTGGCGGGTACATCCACGCCAAGACCATCCCCGGCGCCAGCACGGAGCTTGTGCAGCAGATGGGCTATCTGGCCGACCGGCTGAGCGTGAACATCGAGCTGCCCAGTGAGCAGAGCCTGCGCCTGCTGGCGCCGGACAAAGGCCGCCGCGCCATTCTGCGCCCCATGAAGCAGATCGCCGTCAGCGGGCAAGCCAACCGGGAGGAGCTGGCCCTCTACCGCCGTGCCCCCCGGTTTGCCCCTGCGGGCCAAAGCACCCAGATGATCGTGGGCGCCTCGCCGGAGAGCGACTACCAGATCCTGCGGCTGACCGAAGGGCTGTACCAGAACTACCAGCTCAAACGGGTATTCTACTCTGCCTACATCCCGGTATCCGCCGATGCACGCCTGCCGGCTTTGGACACAAAGCCCCCGCTGCTGCGGGAGCACCGGCTGTACCAGGCAGACTGGCTGCTGCGGTTCTATCACTTCCGGGCGGAGGAGCTGCTGGACCCGGAGCACCCCAACTTCGACCCCTACCTGGACCCCAAGTGCAGCTGGGCTGTGCAGCACTACGAGCTGTTCCCCATAGACATCAACCGCGCCCCCTTTGAGATGCTACTGCGGGTGCCGGGCATCGGCCCCAAAAGCGCCCAGCGCATCCGGGCGGCCCGCCGGCAGGCGGCGCTGGGCCTGCCCGAGCTGAAACGAATGGGCGTGGTGCTCAAACGCGCCCAATATTTTATCACCTGCAAGGGCTATGCCGGAGCGCACCCGGGGCGGGGCAGCGCAGGACGGGAGCGCATCTCCCGGGATCTGCTGGACCCCCGCGTCTTTACCCAAGGGGTGGAGCAGCTGAGCCTGTTTGCGCCCCCTGCGGTGGATAAACTGGTGGGCGAAGGCGTTGCCCCCATGAAGGCGCTGCGCCTTGTACGGGAGGAGGCCGTGCAATGTCTTTCCAAAGCACTGTGACCCCTGCCCGGCGGCTGCACGATGCGCCGGTCGTCTACCTGTACGACGGCAGCTTCCCCGGCTTTTTATGCTGCGTATTTGAAAGTTTTGTGCAGCACGAGATCCCCTTTGCGGTGTTCACGCCGCAGCGGGAGGTGCCCACCTTGTACCCGGTGCGGGAGATCGAGACCGACCTTGCCCGGGCCAAGCGGGTGCACGCCAGCTTCCAGCCCAAGCTGGGGGCCGACGCAGCCCGGCTGACGGTGCGCTGTTTTCTCTCCGGGCGGGAGGACAAGGAGCTGCTTTTGCTGCGTTTTTTGCATCTGGGGTATGCCCTGGGGCCGGGGGTCGCCCAGCGGATGGGGCATCCGGATGTTGCACCGCTTTATGAGATGGACAAGAGCCTGGCCTGGGAGCAGGATAAGTTCCAGGGCTTTGTGCGTTTTGAGGAGCACGGCGGTATGCTGTGCGGTGTGATCCACCCCAAAAACCACATCCTCCCCCTTTTGCAGGGGCATTTCTGCGCCCGCTTCCCGGAAGAGGATTTTTTGATCTACGACGCCGTCCATCTGTCGGTGCTGCTGTGGCAGGACCACAAAGCCCAGATCCTGCAGCTGGCCGAGCCGCTGGAGCTGCCGCCGCCCAATGCGCAGGAGCAGCTCTTGCAGCGGATGTGGAAGCAGTTCTATGATACGCTGGGCATCCTCCCGCGGCGCAATGAGCGGGGCCGGATGACCCACTGTCCTAAACGCTTTTGGGGCGACCTGGTGGAGCTGCGGGACGAGCTGCACTAAGGGCCGCCTGCGGGGAAATGCGCTCTTTCCTGCCGCAGGGACGCTTTCTTCGCACATATTTTACAAAAAGGTTGCATCTGCGGCGTTGCGCTTCCCAAAAGCTATGGTATACTATACTATGATTTCAGGCGGAGATGTTCCGCCGGACCCCTTCCCCGGCAGTGCATCTGCGGGGACCGATAAAAAGGAGCAACAGCAGAATTATGGTTCGCATTACTATGGAAGACGGCGGCATCATCGACATCCAGCTGGACGAGAGTGCAGCCCCCATCACTTGTGAAAACTTTAAGAAGCTGGTCAACCAGGGTTTCTACAATGGTCTGACCTTCCACCGGGTGATCCCCGGCTTCATGATCCAGGGCGGCTGCCCGCTGGGCAACGGCACCGGCGGCCCCGGCTGGAATATCCAGGGCGAGTTCGCCTCCAACGGCGTAAACAACCCCATCAAGCACACCCGCGGCGTCATCAGCATGGCCCGCAGCATGAACCCCAACAGCGCCGGCAGCCAGTTCTTCATCATGCATGAGGATGCCCCCCACCTGGATGGCCAGTACGCAGCCTTCGGCAAGGTGGTGTCCGGCATGGACGTTGTGGACAAGATCGCCTCGGTGCGCACCGACTGGAACGATAAGCCCACCACCCCCGTCAAGATGAAGACGGTGGAGCTGATCGAGGGCTGATCCTCCCTCCTGCAAGGGTCCTTTCCCCTTGCAGCGCACACCGGTCTGCGCCGTTTGCTGCCGCTGTTTTGGGAAACAACGCTTACCGTTCTGCCTCCTGGCTGCAAAAGCCCGGAGGCTTTTTTGTTCCGTGGGCACAGGCCCTGGTCTGTGCCCGCTCAAAGGAGGCATACAAATGCGCTACGATTTTACGACCCTGATCGACCGGCACGGCCAGGACGCTTTGGCTGTGGACGGCTTAGGCACCGGTTTTGCGCCCGCCGCCCCGAAAGAGGGGTTTGACGCCATCCCCATGTGGGTGGCAGATATGAACTTTGCCACCGCCCCCAGCGTGCAGCAGGCCATTCTGGAGCGGGCGCAGCACCCGCTGTACGGCTACTTTGCCCCGCCGGATGCTTATTATGATGCCATCATCCGCTGGCAGCGCCAGTCCAACGGGGTCACCGGCCTGGAGCCGAAGCACATCGGCTATGAAAACGGCGTGCTGGGCGGCGTGATCAGCGCACTGAACTGCGTCTGCTCCCGCGGGGATAAGGTGCTGCTGCACAGCCCCACCTATATCGGCTTCACCCGCAGTCTGGAGAACAACGGCTACCGCATCGTCCACTCTGCCCTGAAGCAGGATGCCCAGGGTGTATGGCGGATGGATTATGCAGAGATGGAGCAGCTGCTGGCCCAGCAGAAGATCCACGCCGCTGTGCTGTGCAGCCCCCACAACCCCTGCGGACGTGTATGGGAGCGCTGGGAGCTGGAAAAGGCCATGGAGCTGTTCCGCAAATACGACGTATACGTTGTATCGGACGAGATCTGGTCCGACCTGCTGCTGGACGGCCGCAAGCACATCCCCACCCAGTCGGTCAGCGAGGATGCCCGGATGCGCACCGCTGCCCTGTACGCCCCCTCCAAGACCTTCAACCTGGCGGGTCTGGTGGGCAGCTACCACATCGTGTACAACGATTGGTGGCGGGACCGGATGGACCGGGAGTCCTCCCTGTCCCATTACAACATGATGAACGTGCTGTCCACCCATGCCCTGATCGGGGCCTACCAGCCGGAGGGCCGTGCCTGGGTGGACGAGCTGTGCCAGGTGCTCAGCAGCAACGTGGCCTTTGCCTGCGATTATATCCAGCAGCATTTTGAAGGGGTCCATGTGGCCCGTCCGGAGGGCACCTATATGCTGTTTGTGGACTGCACCGACTGGTGCCGCGCCCACGGCAAGACCATTGAGGATGTGGAACGGGCCTGCTGGGAGGTAGGCGCTGCGGTACAGGACGGCCGGATGTTCCACGGCCCCTGCCACCTGCGGATGAACCTGGCCTCCCCCCGCAGCCGCATCGAAGAAGCGTTCCGCCGGATGGATGCCTATGTGTTCAACGCCTGAGCTGCCCCCCATCGCCCCGGCGCTGCTGGACTGGTTCCACCGCTGCCGCCGGGTGCTGCCCTTCCGGGAGGACCCCACCCCCTACCATGTCTGGGTCAGTGAGATCATGCTGCAGCAGACACGGGTGGCGGCGGCACTGCCCTACTACCAGCGGTTCATCCAGCAGCTGCCGGACATCCCGGCGCTGGCCGCCTGCCCGGAGGAAAAGCTGCACAAGCTCTGGGAGGGGCTGGGCTATTACAGCCGGGTGCGCAACCTGCACCGGGCGGCACAGCTGGTCTGCCAGCAGTACGGGGGCCAGCTCCCTGCCGACTATGATGCACTGCTGGCTTTGCCCGGCATCGGCGAATACACGGCCGGGGCCATTGCCTCCATCGGGTTTGGGCTGGCGGTGCCTGCGGTGGACGGCAACGTCCTGCGGGTGTTTGCCCGGCTGTACAACGACCCTCGCCCTGTGACGTCTCCCGCCGTCAAGCGGGAGATCACCGCCCGTGTCCAGGCACATCAGCCCGCCGATGCGCCGGGGGATTACAACCAGGCGCTGATGGAGCTGGGCGCACTGGTCTGCCTGCCGGGAGGCGCGCCCCTGTGCGGCAGCTGCCCGCTGGCCGGGCTGTGCCGGGCCAATGCGGCCCACACCGCTGCGGCTCTGCCCTGCAAAGCCCCGGCCAAGGCCCGGCGGGTGCAGCCGGTGACCCTGGCGGTCGTGGAAAGCCCCCAGGGCGTGCTGCTGCAGCAGCGTCCGCCCAAGGGCCTGCTGGCGGGATTGTGGCAGCCGCCCCTGTGGGAGGGCGCAGCCCTGTCCCCCGCAGAGCTGTGCAGTACACTGACCGGCATCGGGCTGAGCCTGGATGCCGCCCCCCTGCCGCTGCCAGAGGCAAAGCACATCTTCAGCCACATCGAATGGCAGCTGACCGGCTGGCGTGTGTCCGTGCCGCAGCAGGCCCCGCCGCCGGGCTTCGTCTGGGCGCAGCCCGCACAGCTGTCCCAGGAATACGCCCTGCCCGGCGCCTTCAAGGCTTACCGGCCCTATCTGCTGGGGCAAAAATAAAAGTGCGCCTTGCCGCCCGGCGGCATCTAAACACATGCTGCTTTTTGTAGTTTTTCAGTTGTAATTTCCCCCTTGTGCGGGTATAATGGAGATACTCAGAATTCCAACAAGGGAGGATATGCCCATGTTCTTGATCTTACGCACCTCGCTGCGCCTGGCTTATACCTTGGCAGAGGGCGCACTGCGGGTCTCCCGATGGAAAAAGAAGCTGAACCGTCGTTTCAACCGGAACGACAGAAAAAAGGAGGGTGCTGAACCTATGAAGAAGTCCTGTCTGATCGCTGTTATTGCTGCTCTGGCCGCTGTGGCCGGTGCTTTGGCTGCTGTGGCCGTTTATCTGCGCCGCCGTGAGCAGGAGCTGGACGAATACGAGCGCCTGCTGTTTGGCGAGGACGACGCTGCCCCGGCAGAGCAGGTTCCGGCAGAGGATACCGCTGCTGAGGATGCCGCCCAGGAGTAAATCAACCAGCCCATCTGGGCGCGCAGGCTGTGGTGCTGCGCGCCCTTTTTTGTTAGGAGTAGATCATGAAGCGTATCTTGTTATGGCTGGCGGGGGTCGCGCTGGGGGTCGCGCTGCTGCTGGCTGCCGCGACCGGAGCCAGCTTTGCGTTCACCACCCAGGGCCATCTGCCCGCGGCTGCTGCCCAGTTTGGCGGCACAGAGCTGACCCCCAACGGCTGGCGCTGGCGGGCGCCGCTGATCGGCGGACGGATGGACCGCATCTTTTCCGCACCGCCCACGCTGGCTGTGCAGAAGCTGGGGGTGCTGTACGATGCCCACCCCGCTCTGACCCTGCCGGACTGGGTCAGCGAGAGCCACCTGACCATTGAGAACGACGCCGGGCAGCAGGTCTTTGCCGGTCCCGCTGCCCAGTACGATGGGTTCCTGTACCCGGCCAACGGCGGCTACAAAGCCCAGCTTACCCTCTGGCGGCTGGCCCCCGGGCAGGACAAAGCCCAGTTCGACCCGGAGGCCCAGGGCTCCCTGCGGCCCAACCCCGGCCTGGAGCGCCCCGCCCGCCCCACGGGCTGGTATCAGTACATATTCCGTTTTTCCGTCCAGGCCAGCCCCGTGCTGGAACTGTCTGCCGAGCGGGTGGATCAGGGCGGTGTGATCGGGCTGCAGCTCACCGGCATGGCGGGCGATACCGCCCCCACCGTGGAGACCGATCTGGGCCGGGTGGACTGTGTGCGCTGCCCCGGCGGATGGCGCGGCTACATCCCGGCAGCCTACAACGCCCCGGCCGGTGCCCACACCGTCCGTGTGACGGCGGGTGGTGAGGTGATGGAACGGACCATTACCGTGATCCCCCGGGATTTTGGCAGCGCAGAGGTCCAGCCGGAGCCGGAGACCCCGGCCAGCGCAGCGGAGCAGTTCCGCAGTCTGGTATGGCCGCTGTACGAGCAGCCCGCCCGGGACAAACTGTGGCAGGGCGGCTTTGTCTGCCCCGCCCAGGACTATATGGTGCTGGTGGATTTTGGCCAGGTCAAGCTGACAAACGGCACACCCGGTGCAAAATCCAACTCCACACGGCTGTATACCATCCCCGGCGAGGCCGCCCGTGCCCCGGCAGCGGGGGTCGTCGTGCTGGCCAAGGAGCTGCAGCTCACCGGCAATACGGTCGTCATCGACCACGGCTGCGGCCTGCGCAGCTATCTTTACGGCCTGGCCGCCATCCATGTGACCCAGGGGCAGACCCTTGAAAAAGGGCAGGCCGTGGGCACACTGGCAGAGGAAATGACCTTGGATATCAAATTGGGGAACAAGAGCATCAACCCCTGGCCCCTGTTCCAGACCAGCGGCGGACTGTTCTGGCGGCAGGTCCCATAAACGCAGCAGCCCCCGGCATCTTTTCCGATGCCGGGGGCTGCTGTTTATAAAAGCGGGAGTTGCCTGCAAATTTAGTTCTGCTGGTTCTGGGCCGGGGCATCCTTCTCGCCCAGGGTCAGCTGGAGGGTGGTCATCTGGCCATCCCGTGCCACGGTGATCTCCAGAACATCCCCAGCCGAATACTGCTGGATCACATTGCCCAGGTCGGTCTGCTGGGCGATCTCGCTGCCGTCCACGCTGATGATGCGGTCACCGGGCTGGATGCCTGCTTTATCCGCAGGGCCGCCCTTGACCACGTCCATAACGTAGATGCCGTATGCCGAAACACCCAGCTTGTGGGCCGTCTGTGCATCCGTGACCGACAGGTAGGTGATGCCCAGATAGGGCCGGCCGGTAACATAGCCGTTTTCCAGCAGCTCCTGCGCCACCTCGACGGCATCATTGACCGGGATGGCAAAGCCCAGGCCCTCGGCCTCGCTGTCGGAGGATTTGGCGTTGACGATGCCGATCAGCTCGCCTGCCATATTGAACAAGCCGCCGCCGGAGTTGCCGGGGCTGACGCTGGCGCTCATCTGCACCAGGGACATGGTGTTCACCGCACCGGAATTCTGGATGGAAACGCTGCGGTTCAGTGCGCTGACGATGCCGTCGGTGACCGTACCGCCCAGCTGGCCCAGGGGATTGCCCACAGCCACCACCTGCTCGCCCACCGCCAGTGCGCTGGAGTCGCCCACGGTAGCCGCGGTCAGGCCCTCGGCCTCGATCTTCACCACAGCGATATCACTGGTGCTGTCTGCGCCCACCAGAGTGGCGGGGTAATCCTGATCACCGATGGTCACCGTGATCTGAGAAGCGCCTTCCACCACATGGGCACAGGTCAGGATATAACCATCACTGCTGATGATCACGCCGCTGCCTGCGCCGGACTCGACCTGGCCCTGGCCGTACCAGGACCACTGGGAGTACACCACCTGCTCAGTGGTAATGACCACCACGCTGGGGCTGACCAGGGCTGCCACCTGGGCGGTGGTCAGGTTCTGGCCGCCGGTGGATGTGCCGGTGCCGCTCAGGGCCGACGCTGCGCTGGACGCAGGCCGCTCCACCGTCTGCATCACGACCTTGCCGCCTCCGCCGACCTTTGCGCCCACAACGCCGCCCACAAAGCCTACCGCTGCCGCCAGCAGCAGCGACACAGCGCTGCGGGCAAAGTTCCCGCTGCGCTTTTTGCGGGGCGGCTGCTGGTCTGCGGAGGGCGCTGCCGGGTCCGGCTGTGCCGGGCCTGCAGGGCCGTCGTCCCCATAATTGTATGCAGTGTTGGCGGTATTGGCCCCACTGCTGCCCACATTGGGATACCCGGTATCCGGGTCTTTCTGCCCGGAGGAATAATCATATTCCCACTTATTCTCGTTTTCCATAACGAATACGTCCTTTCTGAAAAAAGGGGATACGGGCTGCAAAACGGCCCGGATGATTCAATGGTTTTATTCTACCGGAAAATTGTGAAAAATCCATCGCCGTCGCAGTGAAGATTATGTGAAATGCCGTCCCTTGGCCTTGCGGCTGCGGCGCCGCACTGGCAGACCCTTGACAATCCCCTGCCCTGCCGCTATGTTTATAACAGTTCAGGAACACACAGCAGGGTGTTTTTTCTGTTTTGGATATCGTATGCAAAGGAGCGGTCGGATATGCGGGTAGAACAGACCTCCCAGGGGTTTGCCCTATACAAGGAAAAATCACAGATCGGCTGGGTCCATGCTTCGGCCAGCCCTCAAGGCGGGGACTTCGGCTGTCTATGGCTGGACCCCGCCTGGCGGGGCCGGGGCTACGGCTCCTACCTGGTCAAAGAGGTCCTGCGCTTGTGGGGCGGCTTTGACACCAGCCGGGCCACGGTGTTCACCGCACCGGCGCCCACTGCGCCTGCCGAAGCCGCCCTCTGGGCAAAATTCGGCTTTGCTGCCGAGGGCGGGCGGCTGGTGCGCCGCCGCAAGCCAGACCTGTCCGCCGTGCAGCTGGCGCAGCAGTTCGTAGCTGGTCACTGCCCCGCCCCCGGGCTGTGCATCGACGCCACCTGCGGCAACGGCGGGGACACCGCCTTTCTCTGGCAGCTGGTGCAAAAAAGCGGCGGACGTGTGCTGGCCATGGACATCCAGCAGGCCGCCATCCTGTCCACCCGCCGACGCCTGGAAAAGCTGGGGGCAGACCCCGCCCGCTGCCAGCTGGTGCAGGACAGCCACGAAAACCTGCTGCATCACGTCCAGCCCGGCAGCGCCGATGCCATCATGTTCAACTTTGGCTGGCTGCCCGGAGCCGACCACCAGGTACACTCGCAGGCGGGGTCCAGCCTGGCCGCGCTGCAGGCAGCCCTGGACGCTTTGCGCCCTGGCGGCATCCTGAGCGCAGTGCTGTACAGCGGCAAGGTGGTCGGCTGGGATGAGCGGGATCAGGTGCTGGCGTTTTTCCGCAGCCTGCCGCTGACGCAGTATACTGTGCTGGTGTGCGATTTTGCCAACTGGGACAAAACCGCTCCCCTGCCCTGCTTTGTGCTGAAAAAGTAGCCCGCTCCGCCTCAAAAAATAACGAAAACTCTTGCAAACACGGCCCATTTCGGATAAAATAGGGGACGTATGCGCTGCGCCGGACCCCCGGCGAACATGGGATGAATCAAGGATAAGGAGAGCGCCCCGATGTAACAGCTTTTTGCGGCAGCTGCCGCCCCAGCTTTCCCCCCAGCCATCTGATCCGCCGCACCGTTCTGCGGGCGGTTTTATACAGGAGAATCAAGCACTATGACCAATCGTGAAGAAATCCAACGCCGCCGCACGTTCGCGATCATCAGCCATCCGGACGCCGGCAAGACCACTCTGACCGAAAAGCTGCTGCTCTACGGCGGAGCCATCAACCAGGCAGGCTCTGTCAAGGGCAAGCAGAGCGCCAAACACGCCGTCTCGGACTGGATGGACATCGAAAAACAGCGCGGTATCTCGGTCACTTCCTCGGTACTGCAGTTCAACTTTGCCGGCAAGTGTGTCAACATTCTGGACACCCCCGGCCACCAGGACTTTTCGGAGGACACCTACCGCACCCTGATGGCAGCCGACTCTGCCGTCATGGTCATCGACGCCGCCAAGGGCGTGGAGGCCCAGACCATCAAGCTGTTCAAGGTCTGCACCCTGCGCCACATCCCCATCTTTACCTTCATCAACAAGATGGACCGCGAGGCACAGGACCCCTTTGAGCTGATGGAGAACATCGAGGAGATCCTGGGCATCAAGACCTACCCCATGAACTGGCCCATCGGCTGCGGCAAGGAGTTCAAGGGCGTGTTTGACCGCAACGAGCGCAAGGTGCTGGCCTTCTCCAGCGACGGCCGTGCCAACGGCGTGAAGAAGGTCAAAGAGGTACAGGCCGAGCTGGGCGACGCCGCTCTGGACGAGCTGCTGACCCCCTACCTGCATCAGCAGCTGGTGGACGAGATCGAGCTGCTGGACGGCGCTGCCGAGGAGTTCGACCTGGAAAAGGTCCGGTGCGGTGAGCTGAGCCCGGTGTTCTTCGGCTCGGCGCTGACCAACTTTGGTGTAGAGCCGTTCCTGGAGAACTTCCTGCGGCTGACCTCCTCGCCCCTGGCCCGGGTGGACAGCCTGACCGGGGAGCCGGTGGACCCCTCCCGGGAGGAGTTCTCCGCCTTCATCTTCAAGATCCAGGCCAACATGAACAAGGCCCACCGGGACCGCATCGCCTTTATGCGCATCTGCTCGGGCAAATTCGAGCGGGGCATGGAGGCATTCCACGTCCAGCAGGGCAAGAACATCAAGCTGGCCACCGGCACCCAGCTGATGGCCCAGGACCGGGCCATCGTGGACGAGGCCTATGCAGGCGACATCATCGGCCTGTTTGACCCGGGCATCTTCTCCATCGGTGACACCCTGTGCACCGGCAAAAAGAAGGTGCAGTTTGCGGGCATCCCCACCTTCTCTCCGGAGCATTTTGCCCGGATCGAGCAGAAGGACACCATGAAGCGCAAGCAGTTCGTGAAGGGCATGGAGCAGATCGCCCAGGAGGGCGCTATCCAGATCTTCCGCGAAGTGGGCGGCGGCATGGAGGAAGTCGTGGTCGGCGTTGTGGGCGTGCTGCAGCTGGAAGTGCTGGAGTACCGCCTGAACACGGAGTACAATGTGGAGATCCGGATGCAGCAGCTGCCCTTTGAACAGCTGCGCTGGATCCAGAACGCCCCGGACACCTATCAGCTGCGGGATCTGGACCTGACCAGCGATACTAAGCCCGTGGAGGACATGAAGGGCAACCGCCTGCTGCTGTTCACCTCGGATTGGGCAGTGCGCTGGGCCGAGACCCACAACGACGAGCTGAAGCTCAGCGAGTTTGGCAACATTTGACAAAAGCGCCCGGATCTCCGGGCGCTTTTCGGATATGCAAGGCATACCCATACCAAAAGAATGAGGCCGGGGATGATTGCACGCCCCGGCCAAGAGGGAAACTACTATGGAAAAACTGAACATTGGCGCAAGCGGCATTCAGGTACCCTTCCTGGGGATGGGCACCTGGGCCATCGGCGGAGGCAGCTGGTGGGGGGACAACGACGACGAAGTGTCCATCCAGGCCATTGAAGCTGCCGTGGATGCCGGCGTACAGTGGATCGACACCGCCCCCATCTACGGCCTGGGCCACAGCGAAACTGTGGTGGGCCAGGCACTGCGCCGCATTGGCCGGGACAAGGTGATCCTGTCCTCCAAATGCGGGCTGGAGTGGCGGCATGAGACCCCGGTGCTGCACAAGGTCGTGGATGGTGTCACCGTTTACCGGGACCTGTCCGCCCAGAGCATCATCGAGGATGTAGAGGACAGCCTGCGCCGCCTGGGCACCGACCATCTGGATGTGCTGTACACCCACTGGCAAAGCCCGGACTTCGGCCTGTACCCGCTGGAGGAGACGGTGGAGGCCATGACCCGTCTCAAGCAGCAGGGCAAGATCCGTGCCATCGGCGCATCCAATGTAACGGCGGATATCCTGCGCCGTTACTGCCAGCTGGGCCAGCTGGATGTGATCCAGGAGAAATACAGCCTGCTGACCCGCCGGATCGAAAAGCAGCTGATGCCCGCCTGCAAGGAACTGGGCGTCTCGGTACAGGCTTATTCTCCCCTGGAGCAGGGCCTGCTCACCGGCAAGGTGACCATGGACACCACCTACCCGGAGGGCAGCACCCGCAACGCAAACCCCAACTTCCAGCCTGCACGCCGGGCACAGGCCCTGGCCCTGCTGGAAAGCTGGCAGGACCTGACCAAGGAGTACGACTGCACCCTGTCGCAGCTGGTGATCGCCCTGACCGCCCGGCTGAACCCCGGGCTGCACATCCTGTGCGGGGCACGCACCCCCCAGCAGGCCCTGGACAACGCCAAGGCCCTGCAGATCCGGCTCTCCGGCCCGGATGCAGTGCGGATGCGCTGGGACCTGAACGCCATCTCCTGATCCAAAGTTCAGCAAATAAAATGTCCGGCAGAGTGCTTGCTCTGCCGGACATTTTTATTTTTCTGCCCCAGGGGGCGGGGCCAGCATCTGCTGCAATTTTGTCTTGGCCCGGTAGTAGGTCACCCTGGCCCAGGCCGCATTGTGGCCAAACAAGGCTCCGATCCGCTCAAAGGGCAGCTCCCCGAACACCCGCAGGCTGAACACCTCTTTATACGGCTCCGGCAGCTGATGCAGGCACTGATGCACCGTAAACGCCGCCTCCTGATCCACCAGCAGCTCCTCCACATCCGGCTGCGGGCTGACCAGGGGCGCTTCCGGTTCCAGCGGGAGGGTGTGTTTTGCCTTGCGGCAGTAGGAATACCAGCAGTTGCGGGCCACCGCAAACAGCCAGGCCCGGACATCCTGCTCCTGCGGCAGCTGATCCAACTGCCGCAGCGAGCGGAAGAACGCCTCCTGGGTCAGCTCCTCGGCCAGGCTTTCCGACCCCGTCAGCCCCCGCAGAAACAGCTCCACATCCCGGAAGTAGAGCCGATAGACCTGGTCCAGCTCCATCCTCTCACCTGCCGTCCTCGATCCGCTCGCCGGTCACCGCATCCACAAAATCCCCGTTTTCGTCCCGAACCACCCTGCGGATACCGCCGGTGGGGGTGATGCCATTCATCCAGATCTCCCGATAGTCGTACATCTGTCCCCGGAAGCAGTAGGTCACCCCGTCCAGACAGCGGATCTCAATGGCCTGGTCCTGCCGCAGCACGGCCTGGGTATCCAGGGCAGTATCCGCCCCCACCAGGTGCAGCAGCCGGTCCACCCCTCGGCGGAACCCGGTGATCTCTACGGCCCGCACAGCGTTCAGCCCGCCGAAGCCCACCTCCGGGCAGACCTCCAGCCGGACATTGCGGCCCTGTGTCTCTACGACATACACCTTTTCCCCCTCCATCTGGGTGACGAAAGGCCAGAGCGCCGCCTGTTCCAGCGTGACCGGTGTGGTGTGGTTATACAGTCCATACCCGCCGCCCACACAGACCGCCGTGACCGCACAGACCGCCAGAGCAGTGACCAGGCGCTTTTTCCAAAGGGTCTTTTTCAGCTTTTGCAGCGGTGCCGCCGTCTCCGCCCGCACCGGCACAGGGCGCTGCATCTGTGCCAGCAGCTGAGCACAGTCCGGACATTCTTCCAGGTGTGCCCGGACCATGGCCGTGCTGGCCGGGCTGGCGATCTCCTCTGCATACAAGGGCAGCAGATCCCGGATAATCTCACAATCGTACTTCATAGGGGTTTTCCCCTCCTTTCACCCATACAACGCACAAACCGGGGAAAGGTTACAGGAATTTTTTCTTTTTTTGCTCACAGCAGCCCCAGGATGGTGGCGCTGTACCCGGCCAGGGTACACCGGCCCTGGAAGTGGGCGCTCTCCCCCCGCCACAGGCTGGAGGAGACGCCATCACTCAGCAGCTTCCACTGTCCCGGCGGCAGCGGCACCTCCGCCTTGTGGGGCGTAGGATCATAGAACACGCACAGCGCCTTCCACCGGGCGCCATCTCCCGGGGCGGCAGGCAGGGTCCAGCCCACCAGCGGCTGCTCCAGAGAGAAGAACTGGATCGCCCCCGGGGTGGCGCTGTCCAAAGCGCCCAGCCGGGGAAACGCCCCCCGCAGGCCGATCAGCCCCCGGTAATAATCCACCAGCGCATGGTAGGCCTCCGCCCGCTCCCAGTCCAGCCGGTTCAGGGTAGGCGAGGAACGGTAGCTGTTGTCCACCCCTTTTTTGGTACGGGCAAACTCCTCCCCCGCCTGCAGGAAGGGCATCCCCAGGCAGGTAAAGTAGATGCCCGCTGCCAGCCGGTTCTGGGCCAGGGCCACCGGGTCAGCCGCCGAGAACTCCGGCCGCTTGTACCGCACCATCAGCAGCTTATCCCACAGGGTAAAGTTGTCGTGGGCCGAAACATAGCTGACGATCTGCCCCGGCGTGTGGGGCGGCAGCGCATCCGACCGGCACCAGGCCGCCACTGCGCCGCCTACATCCCAGAAGGCGCCGGGCTTGCCCTGGACATACCCCGGATCCCGGGCGTTGAAGCAGCCGCCCTTGATGGCGTCCCGGGTGTTATCGCAGAAAATGCCGATCCGGTCCGAGAGCATAGGCAGGTTGTTTTTGACCGCCTCGTAGCGGCGCAGGCCGCTGGCCCCGCCCTGCCAAGGCTCGCCGTACATCAGGATCTGCTGGCCGCCGGGCAGGCTGTCCAGGGCGGCCCGCACTGCGTTGATGGTCTCCACATCGTACAGGCCCATCAGGTCAAAGCGGAAGCCGTCGATGTGGTATTCCTGCGCCCAGTAAAGGATGGAGTCGATCAGGTAGCGGCGGGCCATGGGCCGCTCGCAGGCAAACTCGTTGCCGCAGCCGCTGCCGTTGGAGAAACTGCCGTCCTCGTTCTGGCGGAAAAAGTAATAGGGCGCAGTGCTGTTGAACACATTCTCGGACCGGTAAGTATGGTTGTAGACCACATCCATTACCACGCCGATGCCCGCCGCGTGCAGCGCTGCGATCATCTGTTTGCACTCCCGGATGCGCACCTCGCCCCGGGAAGGGTCGGTGGCATAGCTGCCCTCCGGCACATTGAAGTTGACCGGGTCATAGCCCCAGTTGTACTGCCGCATCAGCGAGCGGCTCTCGTCCACGCTGCCAAAATCAAAGAACGGCATCAGCTGTACATAGCTGACCCCCAAGCGCTTGAGGTAGGACAGACAGGTCGGGTGTACCCCGTCCCCGTGAAGGGTCGTGCCTTTTTGGGTAAAGGCCAGGTATTTGCCCCGCCAGGCCGGACGCACACCGCTGGCAGGGTCCTGGGAGAAATCCCGCACACTGACCTCCCACACCACCCGGCGGGCCGGAGGGATGCTGGGGCGCTGGTCCCGGCTCCAGCCGGGAGGGTCGGTACGGGACAGATCTGCGATCATGCTGCGCACACCGTTGATGCCCGCCGCCACCGCATAGGGGTCTCCGGTCTCCCGGACGGCGCCCCCCATCCGCACGGTGTAGGTATAGTACCGGCCATGCTGGTCCCCGGGGAGGTACAGCTCCCACACGCCTTGGGCCTGGCGGCTCATGGGCTGGGTGCTGACGGGGGCACCCCCCTCCCCTTTGCGGAACAGATTGACCGACACCTGCTGGGCCGTAGGCGCCCACAGCCGCAGCCGGGTCCCCCGCAGGCTGTACTCCGCCCCCAAGGGGCCGGTATAGGTGGTTTCCCGAGCAAATTCTTCGCTTTCGTACAGGGCTTTCCACCCTGCCGGAGATCTACCGTTATCCATGGTGCATCGCTCACCCTTCCCACAAATTCAACTGCTTTTATGATAAACGAGTCGGTGCGTTTTTTCAAGGGGCGGGGGCGGGTTTTCCCGGGCAAAGGACGGCGCAAAAAAGCACAGCCCCGGTGCAGGGCTGTGCTTTTTGCGGTGTTACAGGGTATCCTCTCCGGGCAGCTGGTTCCACAGGCGGTAATAGACCCCCTGCTTTTCCAGCAGCTGCTCGTGGGTGCCGGACTCCTCGATGCCGTCCGCCCCCAGCACCAGGATGCGGTCATAGTCCTTGATACTGGTCAGCCGGTGGGCAATGGTCAGGGTGGTGCGGCCATGGGCCAGCTTCTCCAGGCTCTGCCCCACCAGAATCTCGCTCTCGTTATCCAGCGCGCTGGTGGCTTCGTCCAGGATCAGGATGGGCGGGTTCTTCAAAAACACCCGGGCGATGGCGATGCGCTGCTTCTGTCCGCCGGAGAGCTTGACCCCCCGCTCGCCCACATAGGTATCAAACCCATCCTTCAGCGCCAAGATGAACCGGTCTGCGCCCGCCAGACGGGCGGCCTCCAATATCTCCTCCCGGGAGGCGCCGGGGCGGCCGTAGGCGATATTCTCCGCCACCGTGCCGCTGAACAGATACACGTCCTGCTGCACCACGCCGATCTGCTGGCGCAGGCTCTTCAGGGTCACCTGCTGGATGTCCTGCCCGTCGATGTAGATATGGCCCCCCGTCACATCGTAGAACCGGGGGATCAGGCTGCACAGGGTCGTTTTGCCGCCGCCCGAGGGACCCACCAGGGCCAGCCGCTCCCCCGCACGGATATCCAGGCTTACATCGTGCAGCACCCGGTTATGGTCGTCCGGGTACTCAAAGCTCACATGGTCGAACCGGATGGCGCCCGGGCCGGGGCGCAGAGGGCCTGCGCCCGGTGCATCCTGGATGGCCACCGGGGTATCCATGATCTCTGCAAAGCGCTCGATGCCGGTCATGCCCCGCTGGAACTGCTCGGCAAACTCCACGATGCGGCGGATGGTGGCGATCAGGGTGGAGACATACAGCACATAGGCCACCATATCACCGGCGCTGATCTTTCCGTAGACCAAAAACAGCCCGCCTGCCAGGATCACCACCAGGTACATCAGCCCGTCAAACAGACGGGTAGAGGTCTGGAATGCGGCCATGGCATAGTAACCCAGGGTCTTGATCTTCTCAAACGCACGGTTGCCTGCGTCAAACTTCTCCCGCTCCTGATCCTCCGCCGAAAAAGCCTTGACCACGCTCTGCCCCAGCAGGCTGTCCTCAATGGCGGCATTCAGCTCGCCGATCTGCACCCGCTGCTGACGGAACCGGGCCCGCAGCCGCTGGTTCAGCACCACCGACACCACACCCATCAGGGGCACACAGGCAAACACCGCCAAAGTCAGCGGAACGCTGGCCATGCACAGGATGACGAAGGAGGCCAGGATCTTGATGCCCGCAATGAAAAACTCTTCCGGGCAGTGGTGGGCAAACTCGGTCACATCAAACAGGTCGTTGGTAATGCGGCCCATGATCTGGCCGATCTTGGTGTTGTTGTAGTAGGTGTGGTCCAGCCGCAGCAGGTGGTCAAACGCATCCTGGCGCATATCCGTCTCGATATGCACGCCCATGATGTGGCCGGTGCTGGCCATAAAATAGCTGGCCACGCCGTCGATCACCCGCAGGATAAAGTACAGCCCCGCCAGACGCAGCACAAACTGCACGGTCAGCCCCGCACCGCTGCCGGCGGCGTTGGTCAGCTCGCCCATAATGCGGGGCAGCGCAATGTCGCACAGGGTGGTCAGCGCAGCGCAAAACAGGTCAAAAAACATGACGCCCTTATACTTTGTCAGGTAGGGCATAAACCGGCGCAGCAGGGCGCCGCTGCCGGTATGGCGGGCCCCCGGGTCAGCCGGACGCTGGGTATTGGTCGCTTTCATGATATCCTCTTTCCCTCTCCGATGGTCAAATCATACTTTCCGTACCTGGCCATAGTCCCGCTGGCCATAGATCGCAGTGCCGATGCGCACCAGGGTCGCACCCTCCCGAATGGCGTTTTCAAAATCGCCGCTCATGCCCATGGACAAGATCTCCATCCGAACATTGCTGTACCCCTGCTCCCCGGCACGGACATACAGCCGATGCACGGCCGCCAGATCCGCACGGTTCTGCCGGTCATCCCGGTTCACCGGGGGCACGGCCATCAATCCCCGCACCTGGATATGGGGCTGGGCGGCGCACAGCTCCAGCAGCGGCCACAGCTCCTCCGGCGAGACACCGGACTTGCTGGCCTCCTCGGCGATGTTCACTTCCAGCAGGATATCCTGCCGCAGCCCCAGCTTTGCCGCCTCTTTTTCAATGGCCAGCAGCAGCCGGGCGCTGTCCACGCTTTGGATCACCGCCGCACGGCCCAGCACCTTTTTGATCTTGTTGGTCTGCAGATGGCCGATAAAATGGCAGGGTTTGCCGCAGTAGGCCCCGGCGTCAAAATTGGCGCACAGCTCCTGCACATGGTTCTCCCCAAACAGGTCGATGGCAAGGCCCGCACTGGCTGCCACCGTGGCGGCAGGGTGGGTCTTGCAGGCGGCGCACAGCTGCACCTCGGCGGGGCTGCGGCCCGCTTGACGGGCAGCCGCATCCATGCGCTGGCGCAGCTGGTCTACGGCCTGGCGCATCTGTTCCAGACTGCGTTCTTCCATGGTATCATTCCTCCCCGGTATATTCGGTATAATGGGCCCGCTGCCCCCCGATCAGTTTGGGGCGGGTACGGGCGCACAGCAGCCCCGCCTGCCCGATCTGACGCAGGCTCAGCCGCACCGGCACCGCCACACGGCGCAGGTGCATCCCGATCAGCGTGCCGCCGATGTCCATGCCTGCATGGGCCTGGATCTCCTCCACCGCCACCGGGTGGGCAAAATTCTGCCAGCAGGTGGTGGCCCAGCTGCCCCCGGCATGGGGCCAGGGCACCACCGAGACCTCCTCCCAGCCGTAGCGCTGGGCGGCCTCCCGCTCCAGCACGATGGCCCGGTTCAGATGCTCACAGCACTGCGCTGCCAGCCAGACGCCCCGCTGGGCCGCCACCGGGGCAATGCCCTGGTAGACGGCGCCGGCAGCATCCATGCTGCTGTATTTCCCGATCTGTCCGCCCAGGATCTCGCTGGAGGAGCAGCCCACCACCAGCACCTGACCGGGCTGCAGCTCGGCGGCGTCCAGCAGCTCGGCCGCCGCCTGGGCCGATGCCGCGCGGATCTCGTCCAATTCTTGCACTGTCATCTATCTCAAGACCTCTTTTCTCCCAAAATATTCGTCACACCCGGGTCCAATACAGCCGGTCCTGTCCGGCCGTCCCCAGGTAGACCCGGCTGCCGGCAGGGCAGATCGCGGATGCGCTGCCCAGATCCCGCCCCAGGAAAGCCCGCAGCGGGGTCCCGTCCGGGGCCAGCACCTCAGCCGAAGGGCTGGAGGAGGGCAGCCCCACCAGCTTTTGCTGGCTCTTCTGGCTCAGACGCAGCGCAGCGCCCCGCACCAGCGTCCCCCCGGAGCGGGCTTCCAGCCAGCCGCTGGGTGCCCAGCAATAGGCCACATACAGGCAGCCTTCTTCGTCCACAGCCAGCGACCCGGGATACCCCGGCAGACCCGCCGCAAACTGGGCGCAGCCCTTGCCGCCAGCGGTCAGCTCCCGGGCATTGGCGGGCACCGCCCAGATACAGCGGCTGCCCAGATCCGAGACATAGAGGGTGTCCCCCTCCGGAGAAAGCGCCAGCCCGGAGGCACCGGCCAGGCCGCCCAGCACCCGCTGCACTGCCCGGACAGCGGGGTCATAAACATAGACCCAGCCGGTGGCGGTATGAGCCAGCAGCTCGGTGCGCAGAGCGGCCTGCGCCCCATGCTCTGCCGGGGCGGCGGCGGCATTGGTAAAGTAGACCCGGCCCTCCGGGTCCACCGTTACCGCCGCAGGACAGCTCAGCGCCTTGCCGTCGATCTGCCCCACCACCTGCTCCGTGGCTGCACCCCAGCCATCGTAGCGGGCCTTATACAGTGCGCCGCCTGCCGGGGTGACGGTGGTGAACCATACCTCTCCGGCGGCGTCAAAATCAAAGCTGGTGATCTCCCCTTCCACCGTCAGGATGGAAGCCAGGCCGCTGCCGTCGGCGTTCATGCGGGCCAGCACGCTGCCGCCCTTGGTATCGGCGGCCGTAAAGTAGACCCAGCCATCCCGCTCCCGCACACAGGAGGGGGCCTGGTACCCGCCAAGAGCGAGCTGCTCCTCCACCGCGGACTGAACCGCTGCGGTCTCCCGCCGCAGCGGGGCGGTGTAGGGGGCGGCCTCTGCATCAATGGGGCGGAACACCAGGGCATACACCAGCGACACTGCCGCCAGGATCAGCACCAGGATGCCCAGCCGCTGGAACCGGCGCAGAACGATCTCCCGCTCCGCAGCTGCGGCTGCCCGGCGGGCAGCCTCTCGCCGGGCGGCAGCGGCATAGCTGCGCTCGGCACGGTGAAGCCAGCGGTTGACCCACCTGACGACCGCCGGGCCCACTGCGACAGAGGCAATAATAAAAAGCAAAACAAGTTCGGTGAATCCAATACGCATCGGGTTTTCCCTTTTTCTATGATTTCAGGCGGCAGCGCAGACCAGGCTGCTCTGCCTATACAAAATTTAGTATAGCACACTTGCGCACAGGGGTGCAAGCGCAAGCCCCCCTTGCTCTCCCCCGGTCATCCGGGTATACTGGTGACAGCCGCCGGCGCAGCTGCCGGCAGTTTTTCCAAAGGGTTCACCCAATGTTCACAATTCTTTCCCAGGACAAGGGTATGATAAGGAAAGAAACGACTGCAAATGCGCCCCCATGGGCGTGGGAGGGGAGAAATATGGCCAAGATCCTGATCGTAGACGATGAACCGCGGATCCGCGAATTGATCCGGGAGCATTTACAATATGCAGGCTATGCCTGTGAAGAAGCCGGGGACGGTTCCGCTGCCCTGACGATGGTGCTGGGCGGCGGGTTCGACCTGGTGATCCTGGATGTGATGATGCCTTTTATGGACGGCATGACCTGCCTGCGGGAGATGCGCTCCCGCCATGTGGATACGCCGGTGATCATCCTGACCGCACGGGGCGAGGAGTATGATAAGCTGGCCGGTCTGGAGGGCGGCGCGGATGACTATGTGGTCAAGCCGTTCTCTCCCCGGGAGCTGGTGGCACGGGTGCGGGCGGTGCTGAACCGCACCCTGCCCAAGCCGGAGACCGCGGCCGAGACCATGACCTTTGGCGAGCTGACCATCGACACCGCCTGCCACACGGTGCGTGTCTCTGGCGAGGAAGTCAGCCTGACCCCCAAAGAGTTCGACCTTTTGGTCTTTCTGGCTTCCAACAAGGGCATCGCCCTCAGCCGGGAGAAGATCCTGCAAAAGGTGTGGAACTACGACTACTTTGGCGAGGACCGCACGGTAGACACCCACGTCAAGATGCTGCGGGGGCATCTGGGCGCCTGCCGCAGCTACATTGCCACTGTGTGGGGCATCGGCTATAAGTTCGACCCCGATGCTGCCCGCGGATGAGCCCGGCACCAAAAGTTCTGCCCGGCTCCCGCCGGCGGACGGTGGGCATCCGGGGGCAGCTGATGTGGTTTTTGTGCTTCATCTGCCTGCTGCTGCTGGGACTGTTCTGGTTTTTATCCACCCAGCTGCTGGAACCGCTGTATACCCGCCATATCCAAAAACAGGCCACGGCGCAGGCCGAAGCGGTGGTGGCGGAACTGGATGCCGCCCTGGAGGAGGGAGAGACCGTCTCCTTCCGCTCGTTCGGGCATCTGTTCGTCAACAACGATCTGTTTGACGGTCTGCGCAAAAAGCTGTACGAGAACAATGCCCTCAGCGGCTTTTGCGTGGACATTGCCGACTCCACCCTGCGGCAGGTGTTCCGGGAGGACACCCTGCCCTACTGCAACCTGCACCTGACCGCCCTGTACACCGGCCAGAGCAACGGGGACGAGCTGAACACCAAGACCCTGTTCGCCATGCGCCAGCGCTGCCGCACCGAGGGCAGCTTTGTCACGGTGCTGACCCCCATCTCCCCCACCGGCACCAGTCAGCTGCTGGTGGGCCGGATGACCGCCAACGGGGCGTACTCAGTATTAGTGACCACCAGCCTGATGCACGTCTCTGAGGCAGGCGAAGTGCTCAGCACCCTGCTGCCCGCCATCGCCCTGCTGATCTTTGCTTTTTCCATGTCGGCGGCCTGGCTGTTCAGCGAGTGGTTCACGAAACCGCTGCGGCAGCTTTCTGCCGCTGCACGTCAGGTGTCCCAGGGCAACTATGCCGTTCAGGTAGACAGCGCCCGGAACGATGAGCTGGGCGCACTGGCCCAGGACTTCAACCACATGGCCCGGGAGGTGCAGCACGCCGCCCAGATGCAGCGGGACCTGCTGGCCAACGTCTCCCACGACCTGCGCACCCCCCTGACCCTGATCAAAGGGTATGCCGAAACGGTGCGGGACCTGACCGGCGACAACAAGTCCCAGCGGGATGCCCAGATGAATATCATCGTGGACGAGACCGACCGGCTGACCGCCCTGGTCTCCAGCGTGATGGAGCTGAGCAAGGTAACCAGCGGCGCAGAGAAATGCGAGCGGGTCCACTTTGACCTGCGCCAGCTGTGCGACGAAGTGTGCGAGCGCTACGACGCACTCTGCGCCCAGAACGACTGGCATTTGGAGCTGGAGCTGCCGGAACAGGCACTGCCCGTCTTTGCTGACCCGAACATGATGCAGCGCGCCCTGCACAACCTGCTGGGCAACGCCATGCACCACATTGGGCTGGACGGGGTCTTTGTGCTGCGGGCCTTTGCCTGCCCGGAGGGGGTCCGGGTGGAGGTAGAGGACCACGGCCCCGGCATCTCGGCCGAGGACCTGCCCTACATTTTTGACCGGTACTACCGCTCCCGCTCGGACGCAGGCAAGACCGGCACCGGGCTGGGGCTTTCCATCACCAAGGCCATCTTCCAGCAGCATGGGTTCCGCTTTGGGGTGCAAAGCGCCCTGGGCAAAGGCACCTGCTTCTGGTTCATCATGACCGACGACGCACCCAGCGCCGGGACTTAACAGAACAAAACGCGCTGTGCCTTGGAGCACAGCGCGTTTTTGTTTATTCTGCCTGACGGTAGATGCCAAAGATATTGTCCGGGGCGGGCATCTCTACCCGAGCCGCCCGGTCATTGACCAGCCACATCATCCCAGCCATTGCCGCCAGGGCAGCAGCCACCAGCAACCATTTGACAAAGGTGGGGAGCTTTTTCATTCCATTCTCCTTTTTCTCACACAGGGCGGCAGCGCTTCCGGGCAGCAGACAGCAGGGCCGCCGCCTGCTCTGCATCCGGCGCCGTCACCCACGAGGGACGCTCCCCAGCGCCCGGGCCGGTGCTTCCGCTCTCCGCAAAGCCAGCCTGGGCCAAGTCCGGACGGTCGTTCCAGCCGGAGAAGCCCTCCGGTGCGATATGCCCGCCCAGGCGGCAGTCCAGCACCGCTGTGCGGCCGGTAGGACGCCAGGGGCGGCCCAGATAGACCGTACCAGCGGGGCAGATGGACACAAAGTCGCAGTCCCAGAACACAAAGCCCAGACCATCCGCCGGGCCGGAAGGTGCCGTAACATAACTGTGGGCCAGATGGTTATCCACCGTGCGCAGCGTACATTGTTCAAACAAGGCATCTGCGCCGCCAAAGATAAAGTCGATGTCCCCGGCGATCTCGCAGCCCTGGTAATACTGCGCAGAGGGGCGGCGGGGCGCCAGCTTGCGGGGGCCTAAAAAGCCGTCCTTCTCCCGCTCGGCCTGGGGCAGCGGGGCGCAGAACAGGGTATCCTGATTGCCCAGCAGGCGCACCCGGCGGAACACGGCCCGCTGGCTGTCCACATAGGCGGCAATGGCCTGGCCTGCCTCGCTGCCGGGACCTGCGGCATTCTCAATGGTCATATCCTCTACCGTGACCATCTCCCCGGAAAAAAAGGCGGTATAACTGCGGAAGGTATGGGTGGGGCGGCCGTCCGGATGGGGCAGCTTGCCGCCGTCCGCCCAGACCAGGCGGGTGGCCTCCGCCCCTGCGCCCCGCAGGGTGATGCAGCGTTTTTCGCAGACAAGTTTCTCCCGGTACTCGCCGGGACCCACCAGCACCAATGTCTCCAGGTCATAGGGTGCGGCCAGCACCGCTTCCGAGATCGTGGAAAAATCCCCGCTGCCGTCCTGGGCTACTGTGATCGTAAGCATAGTCTTTGCCTCCTTTTATGGGCATAAAAACACAATTTCATTGTTTTCCCAGTATACGCTCCCGGCGGGGAAAAAGCAATCACACCGGTGGGATTTTATATGGCGTTGACCCAATCCGCCATCTGGGGTCGCCCTTCGACCGCACGCTCAGCCATTTTCCAGCCGGACCACGGCTGCGGTGATATCATCCGGGCGTCCGGTGCGGCTGGTGCGGCTGCGGGCAGTCTCCACCAGGGTACGGGCCAGCTGCTCCGGCTCCTGGCGGGAAGCCGCCGACAGCTCCAGCTGCTGCAGCACCCAGCCCGTCCCATCTGCCAACAGACCATCCGACACCAAAACCGCATAATCTCCGGCTGCGAGATGGGCCAGGATGCTCTGCCCATTCACCGCCCCCAGGATGCCCACCGGCAGGCCGCCCTGTCCCACCGCTCTGGCGCGGCCCCCCTGCACCAGAAAGCTGGGTGCAGCCCCCGCCTTGAACAGCCGGGCTGCGCCGGTGTACAGGTCGATGCTCAGCAGGTCCAGGGTAGCGCCGCTCTCCTCCTCACTTTTCAGCGCCAGGGCCACGTTCACCAGCCGGGCCGCCAGCTCTGCGGTAAACCCCGCTTTCAGCAGCCGGGCGGTCAGCTCGGCCGCCAGGCTCCCATCCACCGCAGCGGGCCGTCCGGTGCCCATGCCGTCGCACAGGATCATCTGCGCTGCTGCCGGGCTGCAGAACTGCTGCACCGCATCCCCGGACACCTCGCCCCGGGCTGCCACCCCCGCTGTGCCAAACACCGCCCGCAGCGCCGGGGTCTCGCAGAACAGCAGGGTGGTGATGCCCCGGCAGGACAGCACCTGCGGGATATCCAGCCTGCGGCGGCAGATCTGCCCCACCTCCCGGGACAGCGCTGCCAGCTCTGCCTGGGAGAAACGTGTGCGGGGCAGGGTGACCGCAGCACGGGTGCGGCCCAGCTCATCCAACGTCACCGCACATTCCAGCGGCTGCACCCCCATCGAGGCAAAAAAGTCCGCCACCCGGCCGGATTTATAGGGTTCCGGGCTGCCCGGACGGCCCAGCTGCTCACTGAGCACACCCAGCGCCTCTGCCACAGCGCTGTACTGCTCGGTCAGCGCTGTGCGCATGGCCTCGGCATGGACCCTGGCTTCCTGGCGGCTGCGGTACAGCGCAAAGGACCGGCTTACCGCCGCGCAGAGCGCCGCCGGGTGGATGCACCGGCTAAGCTGTGCCGGAAGCGCCCCTGGCTCCACCCCGCCCTGCTGCTCCAGGATAGGGCGCAGCGCCTCCATGCCTTCCAGAACAGCCGTATGCTCCTGCTGCCAGCACTCGGCACAGCGGCCGCAATGGGCACACAGCGTATCATGGGTGTTATCAATGACCCAACGGAAGCTCTCGCACCGGCGGGGCAGCCCTTCGTAGACCTGGTTCACCGTCTCTGCCAGTGAGCTCAGGCTCTCGGCGACGGCTTCCAGGCGGGTAGCCGCCGCAGACAGGCGGGGCCGCTCCGGCAGATCCGGCGGCTCCTGTGCCGGGGGCGGTGCAGTCCACGCACGGGGCAGCAGCCAATATATGGCCAGCCCTGCGCCCGCACTGACCATCCAGGCAAAGGCCGTCCCGGGCGGAGACATCCCCACCAGCACCAGGGCGCACCCCGCCCCATAAGCGGCCAGCCCTTCCACCCGCCGGGCAGGGGCCAGCAAAGCCGCTGCCGCACCGCCCAGCCCCAGCGCCGCTGCCGCCGGCGCCATAGTCGGGTCCGTTATGTACAATCCGCTCCCTGCCACCCCGCTCAGGGCCAACGCCTCGGTGCTTTGTCCCCGGCTGCACAAGACCAGCCCTGCCAGCACCCCCAGGGTCAGACCCGGGCGCAGGCCGCCCCAGGCCGCCGGGCCCAGCGCACAAAAGACCACCCCAGCCGCCAGCAGACGCCCCGGACCCGGACGCTGTACCGGCCAGCGGCGCAGGGCCCAGCCCAACGCAGCCCCCAGCAGCGCATCCGCACCGCAGGTAAGCGCCAGGCCAAACCCGCCCCCTGCGCCCAGCCCAAAGCAGATCCCGCTGCCCACCAGCACCCCGCAGCCCAGCCCGGCTGCCGGGCCAAACCGCTGGGGCAGCACCCAGCGCACCGCCACCGCCGCCCCAATGCCGCATACCAGGCATACCCCATGCAGCCCGCTGCCCCGCAGCAGCAGCGCCAGGACCGCCCCGGCGGCGGCAGCCGCAAAGCCCGGTTCCCCCGCCCCCAGCACAAGCCCCAGCCCCAACGGAGACAGCTGGCCGTACAGCACCGCCCAGCCCCCTGCAAGCCCCAGTGCCAGTGCTCCGGCCCGGTACAGCGCTGGCTGGAACCGCGCCCGCAGATCCAGTTCTGCACTGCCCAACGCCACCGCCCCCGGCCGGGACAGCCCCTCTGCTGCTTTGATCCTGCTCTGCATAAAAACATCCCCCTTTGCGGCGGGGGATGTGGTTTTGGTTCTGCCCCGCGCCGTCTTTGCATATACTGTAAGCCTGCCAAAAGGCGTTTTTTGGCGCTGGGCAGGGATGGGACAAAATCTCGCCCAAACTTTTGTTTTGCGGCAGAAGGGTGCGATGGGGCAGGAAGGGTCCCAACGTCTTGCAAAATCCGCAGGGGTACACTATACTTAAAGGAGACAAATGCAAGGAGGTTCCAGCATGGCATATACCGATGATTGGGAGAGCTTGATGAACGGCGTGTTCGGCCCGGGAGGGAAGCTGCGCTCCCGCCCAAAATCCGACCCGGAGACTCCCCCAAAGCAGTCGGGGGGCTTTGCAGAATTGAACGCTGTGCTGCTGGACCAGCAAAGGCGGTTGGATGAGCAGCTGCGCCGCCAGAGCGAACAAATGCGGCGGCAGGACACCGCCGCAGCCGATGCCCTGGCCAGCAGCCGCCAGATGTTACAGGATATGGAGGAGGACGGGCTGCTCTCGCCTTGGCAGACGGGACCTGCCCCCGCACCGGCCGGCAGCTTTGAGGGGCTTGCCGACGAGGTAAAAAAGACCGTTCTTGGGCAGGACCCCTTTGTGGAAGGCGTCGTGCGGGCCATGCGCCGCCCCTTTGTGATGGGGGTGGACGGGCCTGCCGCCCGCAATGTGATCCTGCTGTGGGGGTCGGTGGGGACGGGCCGCCACTTTGCCTTGCAGGAGACCGCCCGCTGCATGGCAGGCCGGGGGCTTTTGCGCAGCGACCGCATCGAGACGCTGGACCTGGCGCTCTACCCCAATGCCGGGGACGAGAAGCTGTTTTTGCAGGACTTGTACGCTGCCCTCCACGCCCCGGGCGACATCCTGGCCCTGGAGCATTACGAAAACTGCCACCCGGCGTTTCTGCGGGTGCTGGGGGATCTGGCCATGCGGGGCAGCGCCCCTTTGTCCAGCCGCTACCTGGTAAACAAGCAGGGCATCCTGGTGGATGCCGGCACCGCCCTGGCGCCCGGCGCTGTGGGCCGCATCGACCCGCAGGGCAAGTACCTGGTATTCTTCTCTCACAAGGGGCGGCAGGCGTTTGCGGACAAGCTGGGCGCCCCGGCTGCCGCCGCCCTGGGGGATGTATGCCGGACCTCACCCTTTACCCCCACCGACCTGGCGGCTCTGGCCGCGGGGCAGCTGAATGCCCTGGCACACCGGGTCAGCGCCCGGCTGGGGCTGACCCTTGCCGCCGATGCCGCTGTACGGGACTATGTGGCCGCCCAATGCTCGGCCCATAAAGGCGCCGGTGCCCTGGCTGAGTGCTGCGACCGGATCTTCCGTGCGCTGAGCGAATACTGCCTGCAGACCGACAAGACCCTGAGCGGCACGCTGCGGCTGGCCGCCGGAGAAAAAGGGCTGACCTTTGCCCTCAACGACGGCCCCGCCCAGCCCCTGGCCGACCTTCTGCCCACCCCCACTGCGGACGGTGCCGCCCAGGCTGTGCGGCAGGAGCTGGACAGCCTGGTAGGGCTTGCCCCCGTCAAGGAATACGTTTTTGGCCTGGCAGACAACCTGCAGGTACAGCGCCGCCGGGCGGCAGCAGGGCTGCCCACGGCCAAGCTCTCGATGCACATGATCTTTACCGGCAACCCCGGCACCGGCAAGACCACCATTGCCCGGCTGGTAGGGCGGTACCTGAAAGCCATTGGCGCACTGAGCGGCGGGCAGCTGGTGGAGGTGAGCCGGGCGGATCTGGTAGGCCGCTACACCGGCCACACCGCCCCCCTGACCAACAGCGTGATCCAAAGCGCTCTGGGCGGCGTACTGTTCATTGACGAAGCATACAGCCTGTACCGGGGCGAGCAGGACAGCTTTGGGCTGGAAGCCATCGACACCCTGGTCAAGGGCATGGAGGACCACCGGGAGGAACTGGTGGTGATCCTGGCCGGATACACCCGGGAGATGGAAACCTTCCTTACCGCCAACAGCGGTCTGGCCAGCCGGTTCCCGAACCAGATCGAATTTCCGGACTACAGCCCGGAGGAGCTTTTGGACATTACCACCGTACAGGCCAAAGCCCGGGGCTACCGCCTGGACGAGGGCTGCACCTTCCCTCTTTGGGGGTATTACAAGCGCCGTCAGGCCCTGGACAGCCGCACCGCCGGCAACGGGCGTCTGGCCCGCAACACCCTGGAAAAGGCGATCTTCAACCAGAGCCGCCGCCTGATCGCCCAGCCGGAAGCCCCGCTGGATCTGATCCTGGCCGGAGACCTGGAGTTTGAGGAGTAAGGGGCAGGATTCCTTCGTTTTCCAGCGGAAAGACTTCGTCCGGAAGAGCCATTTTACAGAGGAGACTCCATGAAAAAACTTGTTCTTTATATTCACGGAAAAGGCGGCAGTGCGGCAGAAGCCGAACACTACAAGCCGCTTTTCCCAAACTGCGATGTAGTCGGTCTGGAATATACCTCTCAATTTCCCTGGGAAGCGCTAAACGAGTTTCCCACTTTATTCGATGAACTCTGTCCGGGCTACGATTCCGTTGACCTGATCGCCAACAGCATCGGCGCCTTTTTTGCCATGCACGCTCTATCCGGCAAACAGATCGAAAAAGCCCACTTTATTTCCCCCGTAGTGGACATGGAAAAACTTATCATGGATATGATGGGATGGGCCAACGTGACCGAGGATGAGCTGCATAACAAACAGACGATCCCCACAAACTTTGGAGAGACACTTTCCTGGGAGTATCTGTGTTACGTCCGGGCCAATCCGATCCAATGGGAAGTACCCACACGCATCCTCTATGGAGAAAAAGACAATTTGACTTCCTACCGCACAATCTCTGCTTTTGCCGACCAGACCCATGCTTCCCTCACTGTTATGAAAAACGGCGAGCACTGGTTTCATAATAAAGAGCAGATGGATTTTCTTGATGCCTGGATCAGCGAAAGTACACGATAAGTCGTCTTTGCGCTCTATTAAAAAAACAAAAAGCTGTCCGCACTGCGATGGAGCAGAGCGGACAGCTTTCTTATTTTTTATTTACGTTTCTGCCGTGGGACGCTCCGCTGGGCAGAAGGCGTCTGAGGGGATGTTCTCTTTGGCACAGACGCTTTTTCCGATTTTGCCCCGGCTCCGATTTGGAAAGCACTCACCAAAAGCGGCAGCAAGGCGGGGAGAAACCCTCTCCGTCACGGCTTCGCCGTGCCACCTCTCCCGAAAGGGAGAGGCTTTG
>OJQU01000181.1_pt1 | contig 50400 bp, 37 predicted proteins | sample 1598981 | NCBI WGS metagenome assembly OJQU01 (sample SAMN03922514, study PRJEB24848) | human gut metagenome | isolation source: stool sample | host: Homo sapiens | place: Germany | collected 2010-02 | reverse complement strand
ATATTTATCTGATTCATACAAAAAATTAAATCTTGACCAATACATATTTTCATTTTTTCAGAAGGAGGCTTCCTGTAATGGAAACCTCCTTTTTGTTATCTACATCAATTTTCTTCCTCAGTATAAACCTTTCCATCGCTATTGCAATGTATAACTGGAGGATTATCCCCACCTCTGACATTTTCCAGCTCTGTGGACAAAACATCTTCGGGTGCTACTAAATACTCTAAATCATTCATAAGTTTAACGTATGAGTATTTTAACACTTTCGTTCTCACCTATCACAAACTTCATAATATGCATCTTACAAAGTCACACCAACAAAACAGAAACCGAGAACGATAACTTCTTTTTGTTGTTTTAGTCTTAGTTGAATTTCATTTACAAGCCTACGGCTCATCCAAGCCCCTTAATTCCATCCAATACCATTCATCGGTTTCTGGATCATAAAACCATACCCCCCCAGTCACAGATAGGGATTCGTGTATTGTTAAAATTTCAAGTTCCAGTGTTTCCATTTCTTTTCATTTAGATTATGCCACAAAAATATAGACAAAACATCAAGAAAAACATAACAAAACCATCATAAATACATCACAGAAAGCACAAAATAGAAATAATATACATATTTTTGTGGAAAACATCAAAAAATGAACAAAACTATACTTATACCGATCATCGGCATGCTTGCCTTACTTATATCCCAAGGATATTGGCTGAATAGCATGTTTGAGGAATACAAATCAAAAAGCATAAAACAAATTGAAGAAATTTTATCTTCATCTATCCAGGATGAGACAATTTCACGTTGGCTAGGTAAGCCAGAAGACCCCAATAATCCAAAGTTAATAATAAGAAAAGCCAGCGAGATGACTCCTGAAGAGCGTCAAAAGTTGAAAGGGGACACTATCTATTTAAAACAAGCAGAAAAAGCAGGATTTGGAAGCAGTTATGCAGAGGTTATGGAACAAAGAATGCAAGATAATCTGTTAGTCCGAAAATCCATTGACTTGGAAACTATCGATAGAATCTTTGCCGATCGATTAAAAAAGGAAGGTATTGATGCTACTTTTCAGATCCTTTTCTACGATAAAGATAAAATAAAAGTACTAGCCTCTACGAAAGACACAATTTCTTTAGGCTCTAATTACATGATAACCAATCCTTATTCTATAGGGACATTCGGATATTCGATACGTTCCAAAGTAAAATTAGCTATTTATCCAATTTTCTTGGATATGTTCATCGCCCTACTTGTCTCCTGCCTGATTATTTGCATTATATTTGGTTGCCTATATTATCAGTTGGTTGTCATTCGCCAGATTCGGCAAAAGCTGGAAGCACGTGAAGTTGCGGTGCAGAGTGCCATACATGATTTAAAGTCACCACTCAACACAGTCTTTACCATATTAGACAGTGTTGAGCAAAAAGAAACCGACACTTTCATGCTCACATTCCTGCAAGACAGCAAGAATAAAGTCCGCCAATTATGCGAGACTATCGAATCAATGCTCAGTATGCTCAAGCATATTCCTATAGACAAACAAAATACAGAAATCAACCTCTCGGAGATGATCGGACAAATACAGTCCGGATTAGAAATGCTTTATAAAGATAAAAAGCATACCTATAAACTAAACTACCAACTACCCTCTCCTACTATTCATGTAGGTATTGACCGTGCGAGTCTGGAACGCTGCTTACGTAACCTGCTGGAAAATGCATTGAAGTATTCAAATGAAGGTGTAACAATAACCATTACAGTAGGGTTAAACAAAGGACAAATACAAATTTCCGTAAAAGATACCGGCTGGGGAATCCCTAAAAAGGCACTAAAAAAAATAGGAACTCAATTCTACAGGGTGAGACAAACTGATAAGCCGTCTCGACCAGGATATGGCATCGGGCTATCCAGTGTGAAACAAATCGTGGAAGAACGAGGTGGGATATTTACTTTTCAGAGCAAAGAAGGTGAAGGTTCCGAATTTATCATTAACTTGCCGCAGTAAATTTAATCAAAAAACAATCACACAAATGACTCGAAATATACTATTTGTTGAAGACGATTTAATAAATGGAGCGTTAATTACCAAATCGCTGATAGAAAACGGATTTGAAGTAAATTACCTGAATACCTTGAATGGGTTTATGCAGAAAATATCTTCCTTTTCACCAGATATCTTTGTACTAGATGTTGAGGTTGGTAATGAAAGCAGTTTGGATATCCTACCTGCCATCCGTTCAAAATATCCATCGATACCGGTTCTTTTTATGTCATCGCATATAGATAATGAGACGGTAGAGCGCAGTTATTTGACAGGAGCTAGCTTATATATTAAAAAACCTTTCCCTTTTATAGAGCTTCTTCATCAAATCAATATGCTTTTACCAGAATCAGATCCGACTCCTTCATACTATATTCCGATAGGGCAATATAAACTGTATACCGACCATCGATTGGAATATCTCGACAAATCCGTAAAAACATTAAATCCAAAAGAATATCAGCTTCTCTGTTTCCTTCTTCATAATAAAGGAGAGATCATGAGTCGCCAAGATATATTGCTAGAAGTATGGGGAAACGAGGACGCTAACGAGAGTTTAAATAATTATATCGCTTATTTACGAAACGAGTTGAGACTAGATCCACAGATAGAGATCCAAACCATACGAAAAACAGGATACAGATTTATTTTCTAGCATCAACGAAAAAAAATATCACTTTTTGCTTGTAATTTCCAAAAAAGCGTTACTTTTGCTGCGTATTAAAAAACAAAGAGACAATGAATCGATTTAGCTTTACATATTACTTTTATTACTTTTACTTTAGCAGAGTAAAGGCAGGAGTTTGTATGTAAAGCGTTGATGATTGAATATAAATATCAATAAAATATAAAGTCCTGCCGGTTTCGGTGGGACTTTTTTTGTTTGTAACAGTTTAGAGTAAAAATAGAGAAACAAGATGAAAAAGAAAGTAGCAATACAGGGAATAGCCGGTTCGTATCACGACATCGCCGCCCGTAATTATCATGAAGGTGAAGAAATAGAAATCATCCCTTGCAATACGTTTCGGGATGTTATCACGACGATCAAGAAAGACCCGTCCGTACTAGGCATGATGGCCATCGAGAATACGATAGCGGGAAGCCTCCTTCAAAACCATGAGTTGATCCGTGAAAGCGGGCTGAGCGTCACCGGCGAGTATAAGCTACGTATCTCCCATTCCTTAGTAGCGCTTCCGGGAACCTCTATACATGATATAACGGAGGTCAACTCCCACCCGATCGCATTGATGCAATGTACCGATTACTTGGATACCTTGCCCAACGCCAAGGTGGTAGAGAAAGAAGATACCGCCATGAGTGCCCGGTGGATCTCGGAAAACCAACTGAAAGGACATGCGGCGATATGCGGGAAACTGGCTGCCCAGATCTACAAGATGGAAGTCCTTGCCGAGGGGATCGAAACTAACAAACGGAATTTCACCCGCTTCCTCGCTATAGCGGACCGCTGGACGGCGGATGAGATGCTTCGAGGAACCGATAAAAACAAATCCTCTCTCGTATTCGCTCTTCCCCACACCTCCGGCAGCCTTTCCAAAGTCCTCTCCGTTCTCTCTTTTTACGACATGAATCTTTCTAAAATACAGTCCTTGCCTATTATCGGGCGTGAATGGGAATACTTGTTCTACATCGACCTTACTTTCACGGATTTTACCCGTTACAAACAAGCATTGGACGCTATCAGACCGTTAACAAAAGACTTAAAAATATTAGGCGAATATGCAGAAGGAAGACAAAGTGTGTAACATTACACCCGCTAACCGTGTAGGTAGCGTACAGGAATACTACTTCTCCAAGAAACTGAAGGAAGTAGCCGAGATGAACGCCGCAGGCAAGAACGTCATTAACCTTGGCGTAGGCAGCCCCGACCTTCCACCTTCGGAACAGACCATCGAGACGTTGTGTGAACATGCCCGCAGAGCGAACGAGCACGGTTATCAGCCGTACGTAGGCATACCGGAACTGCGTAAGGGATTCGCCGACTGGTACAAGACGTGGTACGACGTAGACTTGGACCCGAAAACAGAGATCCAACCGCTCATCGGCTCCAAAGAAGGTATCTTGCATATCTCGCTGGCATTCTTGAATCCGGGGGATGGCGTACTGGTTCCGAACCCGGGATATCCGACATATAGTTCCGTCAGCAAGCTGGTAGAGGCCCGTTTGATCCCTTACGAGCTGAAAGAGGAACTGGGATGGCAACCGGATTTCGAGGAACTGGAGAAAATGGATCTCTCCAACGTAAAGCTGATGTGGACCAATTACCCGAATATGCCCACAGGGGCGAACGCTAGCGTAGAGCTATACGAGAAACTAGTGGCCTTCGGCCGGAAGCACGGTATTATTATATGTAATGATAACCCCTATAGCTTCATCTTGAATGAGCATCCGCTAAGTATCTTAAGCATACCGGGAGCCAAAGAGATCTGTATCGAGATGAACTCCATGAGTAAGGCTCATAATATGCCGGGTTGGCGTATGGCGATGCTGGCTTCCAACGCCCAATTCGTCCAATGGATACTGAAGGTAAAAAGCAATATCGACTCCGGGCAGTTCAAGCCGATGCAATATGCGGCGGTAGAGGCCCTAAGCGCAAAGAAAGAGTGGTACGACAACATGAACCGTGTCTATCGTAGCCGCCGGGACCTTGCCGGACAAATCATGCGTACCTTGGGATGCGAGTACGACGAGAACCAAGTAGGTATGTTCCTTTGGGGACGTATCCCCGACTCCGCCGAGAGCGGCGAGGCAATCGCCAACAAGGTGCTATACGAGGCAAACGTATTCCTTACGCCGGGATTTATCTTCGGTAGCCGTGGCGAGCGTTATATCCGTATCTCCCTTTGCTGCAAGAACGAGACTTTAGAAGAAGCCTTGAAGAGAATTGAGAATTTATAACTGAAAATTGAAAATTAAAATATAGATCACAAAGATGGAAATGAAGATTGAACCGTTAGCATTACCGGGAGTTGACACACAACGTCCTATCGTAATCGCAGGCCCTTGTAGCGCCGAGACAGAAGAGCAAGTGTTAGAAACAGCCCAAGGATTAGCCTCCAGAGGCGTTAAGATATTCCGTGCGGGTATTTGGAAGCCTCGTACGAAACCGGGTGGATTCGAGGGGATCGGAGCCGAGGGATTGGCTTGGTTGAAGAAAGTGAAAAAAGAGACCGGCATGTTGGTATCTACCGAGGTAGCGACTAAAGATCATGTATTCGAGGCATTGAAAGCCGGTATCGATATCCTTTGGATCGGAGCACGTACGACGGTAAATCCATTCGCTGTCCAAGAGATCGCCGACGCGTTAAAAGGGGTTGATGTACCTGTATTGATCAAGAACCCGGTTAACCCGGACTTGGAGTTGTGGATCGGAGCGTTCGAGCGTTTGTACGGAGCGGGCATTCATCGTTTGGGTGCTATCCATAGAGGTTTCAGCTCATACGACAAGAAGATCTACCGTAACCTTCCGTTGTGGCATATTCCTATCGAGCTTCGTCGCCGTATGCCGGACCTGCCTATTTTCTGTGATCCTAGTCACATTGGTGGTAAGCGTGAGTTGGTAGCCCCACTTTGCCAGCAAGCGATGGACTTGAGTTTCGACGGATTGATCGTAGAGTCTCATTGTAACCCGGATTGCGCTTGGAGCGACGCTTCCCAGCAAATCACCCCGGATGTATTGGATTACGTATTGAACCTATTGGTGATCCGTGACGTAAACCAGACTACCGAGAACCTGACCGCTCTTCGCCGCCAGATCGATGGTATCGACGAGCAATTATTGGAGCTTTTGGCTAAACGTATGCGTATCTCCAAGGAGATCGGCGTTTATAAGAAAGAGCACAATATGCCGATCTTACAGTCTCCCCGCTACAGCGAGATCTTAGAGAAGCGCTCCAGCATGGGTGAACAAATGGACTTGAGCCCGGACTTTGTAAAGGAGATCTTGAAGGAGATCCATGAGGAATCCGTGCGCCAGCAAATGATTATCATGAACGAACAATAATTTATAAGATGAAAATATTGATTTTAGGCGCAGGAAAGATGGGTTCTTTCTTTACCGACCTGCTTAGTTTTGATCATGAGGTAGCCGTATTGGAGAAAGATCCGAAACGTATGCGTTTTATCTATAATGCCCTTCGCCTACAAAAACCGGAAGAGGTTAAGGATTTTAATCCCGAGTTGGTCATCAACTGCGTAACGTTAAGTTACACGATAGAGGCTTTCAAGGCCGTGATGCCTTACTTGCAACCGTATTGCATTATTTCCGATATCGCTTCCGTGAAGACTTATTTGAAGGAGTTTTATGAGACATGCGGTTTCCCGTATGTCTCCACTCACCCGATGTTCGGACCTACATTCGCTAATCTGGGACAACTGGAGAAAGAGAATACGATTATTATCTCCGAGGGCGATCATCTGGGCAAGATCTTCTTCAAGGATATTTATTCCAGCCTCCGCCTGCATATCTGCGAATACACGTTCGAGGAGCACGATAAAGTGGTAGCCTACTCACTAGGTATCCCTTTCGCCTCCACTATGGTATTTGCCGCTACGATGAAGCATCAGGACGCTCCGGGTACCACTTTCAAACGCCATATGAAAATCGCCCGCGGCCTTCTGTCCGAGGACGATTTTCTATTGACCGAGATCCTTTTCAACCCCCGTACCCCTCGCCAAATCGAGCGGATACAGGAAGAATTGCATATCCTGCAAGAAATCATCAAGGATAAGGATTCCGAGAAGATGAAAGAGTATCTGACGAAGATACGGAAGAATATCGAATAAGAAATTAAGAGGGTTGTGCTGATTAATTTTTCAGCACGGCCTCTTTTAAAAGTTCTCTCCTTACCAACATAAAGGAGATAAATAACGTACACAACTCCGCCACCGGTACATTATACCAAATACTTTGGATGCCGAATAAAGAAGGATAAACGATAATACCAAAGGTTACGAATACCAAGCTACGCAGCATAGAGATAACAACCGACAGCTTAGCGTTGCCGATAGCCGTGAAATAACTGGAGGCCAATATATTCAGCCCACTCATCAAGAAGGTGAAGCAATAAATCGTTATGCCGTAATTAGCGATCGCCAAAGCGTCCAAAGCCTCTCCTCCCTTAAAGAAAAAGGACGTGATCTGTTGCCCGAAAAAGAATAAGATGGCGAATAACGTTATACCTATCATAAAATTAACACGCCCTGCTAATCTCAGCACTTTCTCGATCCGGTCCAATCTTCCCGCCCCGAAATTATAACTGATAATCGGTATAATTCCATCGGATATCCCTAAAAATACCGTGGTGGCGATAAACAGGATATAGTTAATCGCCGTAAAGGCGGCGACTCCATCCTCTCCTAAATATCGCATCATCGTTATATTGAACAAAAAAATCGTGATTCCGGCTGATAGCTCGGATATTCCTTCCGAAGAGCCATTGTATAACGCATTCCAGACCAAAGGCCAACGGAAACGTCCTCTTTGTACCGCTACGACTTGCCCTCGCTGGAACATCCGGGGAATATTGAACAGCGCTCCCAAGGTAAAGGCCAAGCCTGTAGCCAATCCCGCCCCCTTAATCCCTAAACCCATTACCGGGATAAACAAAAGATCCAGACCGATATTAATCAACACCGTACTTCCCATTACGATCATGGCATAAAGCGGATGCCCCATCGCCTTAATCATATAATCTCCTAAGAACATCAATGATAATAAAGGGAAAAACGGGACAAGGGAACGAATATAGTCCACGGCTCCCGTAACCAATACGTCATTCGCACCTAACATACGGGCGATATCTCCGGCGAATATATAAATCAACCCGCTAATCAAAACGGATATTCCTCCAAGAAACAAGAACGAAGTAGTTATAGCGTTATTCGCCTCTTGCCGATCCGAACGTCCGAGGTTTATACCGATCAAGGTCTGACACCCTACTCCTATCACGATAGACAAAGCCGTCATCAAACTATAGCAAGGTAAGATCAGATTCACGCTGGCCAAAGCGTTCGCCCCGACAAACCGCCCTAATATCACACCATCGATCACCGACTGAATCCCGAGGAATAATAGGCCGGCTACTCCCGGTATCGTATATTTCAGAAATAGTCTTGAAATCTTTTGGGTTAGTAAACCACGCTCCAACTCTTGGCGATGGATCGCCTTTTCTCCACTCATTTTCATATTATCCACTTCACGTTTTTAACGACGCGAAGGTATGGCTATTGAAAACAAGAAAAATTACCCTATGATAAATAATGACTTTTCCCTATTTTTTTACGGAAGCACGGATACGGCTCAATGACTGTGGAGTTATCTGTAAATAGGAGGCGATATGTTTCAAGGGTAGTTTCAAGATCAAGTCCGGACGGGTTTTCAGCAATGACTCATATTGTTCACGAGCTTCCATCCAGCTATCGTTTATAAAATAGTTCTCATATTCCCGAAGATAGTAATCTTGTATTTTCAACCCCCAATTGGCCAACTCAAGGGAGCTCCGGCATAGGTAATCCAATTTCGTTTTCGGTATTCTCAATAATGTCGTATTCTCCACCATTTGAACATTATAGGCGGAGATATCCCGATAAACAAAATTGATCACCTCGCTATCTGAGGCGAACCATAACGAGATATCTTTCCCCTCACGCTCCACGAAAGCCCGGACCAATCCGGTTTTCACGAACCAAACAAACGGATCTCTTTCTCCCTCCCGGATCGATAATTCTCCCTTAGCAAAAGAAACCTCTTTCATTTCTTCCAACAGCTGCCCCACGATCTCATCTGATAAAGGAGACACCTGCCTTAATTGTTCTACGAACTGATCCATAATCATTCATTTATCTTATAACCGTAAAGATATAAAAAAAGTACGATCCCAAAAACAAAGGTAATTTTGAAGGTTTGCGGATTCCAGTGATTTTACGTAATTTTGCACCGCTAAATCTAAGAAGAGGTATGAGCTGTAAATTCGAATATTATTTTTTTACGACTAAAAGCATCTTGTTCGTCCATTGGACTACGAGAGGTTCTACAGTATCCGCACCCTATTCCTTCTAATTTATCTTTACATTTTCATTTAGAACAACTCTATCGTATATCCGGCATATACGATCAAGGATTTTTACACCATCATTAATAACAGAACAATACATATGTACAATAGAATAGCGGGTTACAAACAATATTATAAATCCTTAGTAATGCTAGGGGTACCTATCATCATTGGACAATTGGGGGCTATCATCACCGGATTGGCAGACACCATCATGGTGGGACAACACAGTACGGAGGAACTAGCGGCGGCATCGTTTGTCAATAATGTAATAAACGCATTTATCATAATGGGAACCGGATTCTCCTATAATCTTACCCCGCTGATCGGACAAAATTTAGCGATGAATAAAAAGATCGTGATCGGAGGCTGGCTCAAAAACAGTCTGGTTGCCAATATGACTACCACCTTATTATTGATAGCCGTCTTACTGGGGATTTACCTAAACCTAGACTCTTTAGGCCAACCCGAAGAACTCTTGCCATTGATAAGACCTTATTTCGCGGTCTCATTAGTCTCGATCCTATTCGTAATGCTTTATAATTCATTCCGTCAATTCGTGGAAGGCATAGCCAACCCATCCATATCCATGTGGGTCCTATTGACAGGGAATCTGCTGAATATCATCGGCAACTATATCCTCATTTACGGAAAATGCGGAATGCCGGAACTCGGACTGCTCGGGGCAGGTATAAGCACCTTTATCTCGCGTATCATCATGCTATTGCTTTTCATCGCCGTATTCATGCTGCGAACCGGCTATAAGCCTTACCGGAAAGGTTTCACCCATATTCGTATCAATAAGCAGAGTTGGAGAAGGCTGAATTCCATAGGCTGGCCGATCAGTCTGCAACAAGGCTTGGAAGCGGGAACATTCTGCGTCACCGCCATCATGGTGGGTTGGCTGGGTAGCCTTGAGCTTGCCGCCCATCAAATAGCCATTACCATATCAACGATCAGTTTTACCATCTATTTAGGTCTTGGAGCCGCCGTAGCGATTCGTACCAGTTATTATAAAGGGGCGAACGACTGGTATATGGTGCGTAAGATCACCATTGCCGGGCTTCATCTGGGGCTTATTGTCGTTTGTATTGTCTGCACCTCCTTATTCATGACCCAATCCGGGCTTGGATTAATATTTACGGATAATCTTCATGTCAACGCAATCGTGAAGACACTACTCCCCATATTGATGCTCTATCAAATAGGAGACAGCGCACAAATCATTTTAGCGAACTCCTTACGAGGGCTAGCCGACGTGAAAGCAATTATGTGGATCTCGTTTCTCGCTTATTTCATCATAGCCATACCTGCCGGATATCTATTGGGATTCACGTTCCATTGGGGTATCGCCGGGATTTGGATGGCTTACCCATTAGGCTTCTTATGCTCCGTATGCCTGCTGGGATACCGGGCGAAAATGCAGGTAAAATCGCATCTCGCCTAATCCGATCAAGCCTTACGATTGATCCGGGAGAAACTAATAACCGCCCCGATCAAGGCCAACACACTTCCCAGCCATAACGCCGCGGGCATGCTATGGCCGGGAAATAACTTAAACATCAAGGCTACCAGCGAAGCCCCGCAAGTTTGTCCCAGCAAACGGGCCGTACCCAACATACCACTAGCCCCTCCACTCCTACTTTCCGGAGCGGCCCCGATCATGAGGCTATTGTTAGGAGTCTGGAACAACCCGAAGCCACAACCACAAAGCGCCATGCGCCAGATAATATCCACATCGGAAGGATGCGCCGGCAATTCCGCCAACGAGAACAACCCTCCCGAGAAGATAATCAACCCGATACCACTCAAGACCCCGGCATTCATTTTCTCCGACAAGATCCCGGCCAAAGGGGCGCACACCATTGTCGCCAAAGGCCAAGGAGTCAATAATAAGCCGGTCGCCACCTCATCGCGTCCCAGTACCCGCTGCAAGAAAAACGGGAAAGAGACCATAGCCAGCATCTGAGCGATGAAAGAAAACACAGACGTAATGATAGAAAGGGTAAAAAGAGGAATACGCAGCAAGTCTATCGGCAATAATGGATAGGCCTGCCGTTCCTCTCTCCGGACATAGAAATACCCACAGAACAATACGATAACAATTGCCGCTATTATCAATGAGATATGTACATCATGCGTGAACGCCTCGATAATCGCTATCACCAAACCGAATGTCAGCGCATTCATGAGTGCCGCCGTAACATCAAACTTACGTCCGACAGCCTTCACCGGATTTTGCGGCAAGAACTTAAAGCTCAATATCAAAGCGGTAATACCTATCGGGATATTTATAGCGAACAACCAAGGCCAGTTCCCCACGGACAATATACCGGCGGCTATCGTAGGACCAGCGGCGGCCGATACGGATACCACCAAGGCATTAATCCCCATACCTCGCCCCAGAAAACGTTTGGGATAAATAATACGGATCAAGGCCGTATTCACGCTCGCTATGGCAGCGGCGCCAAAACCTTGTAGCGTACGGGCGATAATCAGCGTAAACAAGGAATCGGATAAAGCGCAGGCCAAAGAGGTACAGCTAAATAACAGCAACCCGATCGTATACACCTTCCGATACCCCCAGATCTCTCCCATCGACGATAACGACAGCAAAGAAATCGTGATCGCCAACTGATAAGCGTTCACCACCCATATAGAAGCAGACGGACTCGTATGGAGATCGCCGGCAATCGTAGGTAAAGCCACGTTTGCGATCGCCCCATCCAACACCGACACGGTAACACCAAGCCCAATCGCTAGGATCGCCCAATAACGGCTAGGGATTGGCAAGCCATCCGGGATATTCCCTCCCGTCTGACCATTTATATTCGTTATTTCTTTATCCATACGGTATATGAAACAGAAATAGGGTGTATCTGGTTTAGGAAGTATCGACCAGATCGAGTATCTTTGCCCGTATAAATGGACATGACATGGCAAAACAAGGCACTATACTAGTTGTGGATGATAATAAAGGTATCCTGACCGCCGTACAAATGCTGTTAGGAACTTGCTTCGAGAAGGTTATCACCATCTCTACCCCGAACAAGATAAAAAACACGCTGCACGACGAGAGCGTGGATGTCGTATTGCTCGACATGAATTTCAGCGCCGGTATAAACAGCGGCAACGAGGGGCTGTTCTGGCTCTCCGAGATCAAGAAGGCATATCCCTCGATACAAGTCGTTCTCTTTACCGCCTACGCCGACATCGATCTGGCGGTACGAGGAATCAAGGAAGGAGCCACCGATTTCGTGGTAAAGCCTTGGGACAACGCGAAATTATTGGAAACCTTGCAAGCCGCTTACCAAATCCGCTCGGCCAATCATAAAGGCGGTGCCGGCAACAAGCAGTTGGTATCCAAGGAAAGCGGTATGTTCTGGGGAGACAGCAACGCCATGCAGCAACTACGGATGCTGATAGAGAAAGTAGCCAAGACAGACGCCAATCTATTAATCACGGGAGAGAACGGAACCGGTAAGGAAATGCTGGCCCGGGAAATACACCTGCTATCCCCCCGCAAGGATGAGGCCATGGTACCGGTGGATATGGGCGCTATCACGGAGACGCTGTTCGAGAGCGAGTTATTCGGCCACGTAAAAGGGGCCTTCACCGACGCCCGGACGGATCGCCCCGGTAAGTTCGAGGTAGCGAACAACGGAAGCTTGTTCCTCGACGAGATCGGGAACCTATCTTATCATTTGCAAGCCAAATTATTGACCGCCTTGCAACGCCGGAGCATCGTACGGGTAGGTAGCAATACCCCGATCCCCATCAATATCCGCCTGATCTGCGCCACGAACCGGGACTTGCAGGAGATGGTACAGAAAGAGCAATTCCGCGAGGACTTGCTGTATCGTATCAATACGATACACGTAGAGATCCCGCCCTTGAGGGAGCGGCCGGAGGATATCGTACCGCTTACCGAGATATTCATCACGAAATATACCAACATCTACGGTAAAAAGCCCATGGCCCTCACCGACGACGCCAAGGAAAAGCTGAAAGCCCAACCTTGGCTGGGTAATATCCGCGAACTGGAACATACCGTGGAGAAAGCGATTATCATCGCCGATGGTGATACTTTAGATGGTAGCAATTTCGATTTCCCTCGTAAGCGGGAGGCGCCCGTCAAGAATGACATCACTACGCTCGAGGAAATGGAGTATACTATGATCAAGGCCGCCATGGATAAATTTGGCGGTAATCTCTCGCTCGTGGCGAACCAGTTGGGTATCTCACGGCAAACGCTTTACAATAAGATCAAGCGGTATGAACTTTAAAGGCATTTATTACAGCCTCACCTTCCGCCTCGCCCTCGCTATCGGGCTGACGGCGGCACTCACCTACCAGGCCTTGGAGAAAGAATGGGGGTGGTTCCTGTTCTTAGGCATCGGATGGCTGGCTGCCTTGCGGGGCATCAGCCTTTTGTTCAAGCGGAACGCGCAAAAGGTAGCCTTCATGTTCGACGCGATCGACAATAGCGATTACGCCTTCAAATACGCTACCCGTGGGCGTTCCTCCAACGACAAGCTGGTTAGCGACTCCTTAAACCGCATCACCCAGATACTTTTTCAAGCGAAAGCCGAGGCGATCCAGAAAGAGAAATATTACGAGTTGATCATGAACCAAGTGAATACGGGTATCATCGTAGAAGATGATAAGGGCAATATTTTCCAGACAAACAACGAGGCCTTGCGACTGCTGGGATTGACGGTCTTTACCCATGCCCGCCAGCTCGGACGTATCGACGAGAATCTAGAGCGCCTCATCAGCGACGTTCGTCCCGGCGAGAAACATCAGATCTCTTTTATCAACGAGCGGGGCACGGTACATCTCTCGGTCCGTGTCTCCGAGATGACGCTCCAAGAGAAACACGTCCGCATCATCGCAATCAATGATATCAACAGCGAGCTGGACGATAAGGAGATCGAGTCATGGATACGACTGACACGGGTCTTGACCCATGAGATCATGAACTCCGTCACCCCTATCACCTCCTTGAGCGACACCTTGCTTTCCCTCCACCAGAATGTCGACGAGGAGATACGGGGCGGCTTGGAGGTAATCAGCTCTACCGGAAAGAGCTTGATCGCGTTCGTCGAGTCTTACCGTAAGTTTACGCATATACCGACTCCTCAGCCCTCTTTATTCTACGTCAACAAATTCGCCGAACGGCTCACGCGGTTGGCCCGCCACCACAATAACTACCCGAACATAACCATCCGTATCGACGTGGAACCGGAGGACTTGATCGTCTACGCCGACGAGAACCTGATCACGCAAGTAGTCTTGAACCTCTTGAAGAACGCCATGCAAGCGATCGGGCACGAGCAAGAAAACGGCCTTATCTTGTTCAAGGCGTATTGCGACCCCAACGAGGCCGTTATCCTAGAAGTGACGAACAACGGCCCCATCATCCCCCCCGAGGAAGCCGAGCATATATTCGTGCCGTTCTTCACCACGAAAGAAGGCGGAAGCGGTATCGGGCTGTCCATCTCACGACAGATCATGCGCTTGTCCGGCGGCAGCATCGCATTGAGAAGCAATCCGGCCCAACGGCAGACTACCTTCGTGTTGACATTCCCGTAGCTCGTTTACCGTATCCGCATAAACGCGGACACGCGGCCGGGCGGATACGCGGACACACAAGCCCGGATACACGGGCGCGACCGTACGGGTACACCCGCGTATCCGTACAGCTACCCATCCGTATCCGAGTAGCTACATCTTTGTATCCGGGCAGCTACATCTTTGTATCCGAGTAGTTACATCTTTGCAGCCGTACGGATACGGACGGACAGCCGGGCAGCTACAAGAGGACAGCCGTACGGATACCCGCCATCGGCCGTACGAACGTATTTCCGGCCACCGTTGGGTAACAACGAAACTATTCGTATCTTTACGCTGTTTTTTAAATTTAAAAGTATCTATACAAACATGAACTTACTAGACAAACTGAAGATCAACCACCGCCCCCGCTCCGGGGCATTGGATTTGCTAAAATATATCGGCCCCGGATTACTTGTCACCGTAGGCTTTATCGATCCCGGAAACTGGGCGACGAATCTCGCGGCAGGCTCCGAGTTCGGCTACGCCCTCCTGTGGGTCGTCACCTTCTCGTCCGTCATGCTGATCATTATCCAGCACAACGTGGCCCACCTCGGTATCGTGACCGGCCTCTGCCTCTCGGAGGCGACCAACAAATACATGCCGCGCGTGCTAAGCCGCCCGATCCTAGGATCGGCCATGCTCGCCAGCGTATCCACCTCCCTCGCCGAGATACTCGGTGGAGCCATCGCCCTCCGGATGTTGTTCGGTATGCCGATCAAGGCGGGAGCGGTGATCGTCACCATCGTATGCCTCGCCATGCTATTCAGTAATACATATAGTAAGACCGAACGCTGGATCATCACGTTCGTGTCCATTATCGGGCTCTCGTTCCTATACGAGCTGGCGTTGGTCGACGTAGACTGGGGGCAGGCCGTGGTAGGCTGGGTGAAACCCACCTTCCCCGAGAACTCCATGCTGATCATCATGAGCGTACTGGGAGCCGTCGTGATGCCTCACAACCTGTTCCTGCACTCGGAGGTGATACAGAGCCGGGAATGGAACCTAGAGGACGAGTCGGTCATCAAGAAACAACTGAAGTACGAGTTCTACGACACGCTCCTGTCCATGGTGATCGGCTGGGCGATCAACTCGGCGATGATCATCTTGGCCGCCTCTACCTTCTTCAAGCAAAACATCGCCGTAGACGAGCTGGACCAAGCGCAACAGTTATTGGTACCCCTCGTAGGAAATAACGCCGGGGTGATTTTCGCCGCCGCCCTATTACTGGCGGGCATATCCTCGACCATCACATCCGGTATCGCCGGGGCTTCCATCTTCGCCGGATTCTATGGCGAGGCGTACAATCATACCGACCTGCACTCAAAGCTGGGAGTCCTGCTATCGTTCGTCCCCGCCTTGGCCATCATATTCCTGATCGGCGATCCGTTCAAGGGATTGATCCTGTCGCAGATGTTGTTGAGCGTGCAATTGCCGATCACGGTCTTCACGCAAGTGTACCTCACTTCCAGCAAGAAGGTCATGGGTGTCTACGCGAACAGCCGCTCTACGACCATCCTCCTCTTGCTGTTGGGAACGATGGTAACCGTCCTAAATATAGCCCTGCTCATCAGCCTATTTTAAAAAGAAATCGCTACCTTTGCCCCATTCGAAGAAAAACTATCAATTTTTAAGTATGAGCGATATCAATACAAACGAAGAAGAAGGCAAGAAGAACCTGAATTTCATTGAGGCAGCCGTAGAGAAAGATTTAGCGGAAGGCAAGAACGGAGGACGTGTACAAACCCGTTTCCCGCCCGAGCCCAACGGATACCTTCACATCGGCCACGCGAAGGCCATTTGCCTAGATTTCGGCATCGCTGAACGCCATGGCGGTATCTGCAACCTCCGTTTCGACGACACGAACCCGACGAAGGAGGATGAGGAATACGTGGAGGCGATCAAGGAGGATATCCAATGGCTGGGATATCAGTGGGGAAATATTTATTACGCATCCGACTACTTCCAGCAATTGTGGGATTTCGCGATCCGCCTCATCGAGGAAGGTAAAGCATATATTGACGAGCAGACATCCGAACAAATAGCCCAGCAAAAGGGCACGCCTACCCAACCGGGCATCGAGAGCCCGTATCGCAACCGTCCGATCGAGGAAAGCCTAGCTCTCTTCAAGAAGATGAACACGGGTGAGATAGCGGAAGGTGCCATGGTACTTCGTGCGAAGATCGACATGGCAAACCCGAACATGCACTTCCGCGATCCGATCATCTATCGGGTGGTTAACCATCCGCACCATCGTACGGGCACGACGTGGAAAGCGTATCCGATGTACGACTTCGCCCACGGACAGAGCGATTTCTTCGAGGGCGTGACGCATTCCTTGTGTACCTTAGAGTTTGTCGTACACCGTCCTCTGTATGATTTGTTTATCGACTGGCTGAAGGAAGGCGAGGACTTGAACGACAACCGCCCCCGACAGACTGAGTTCAACAAATTGAACCTAAGCTACACGCTGATGAGCAAGCGTAACCTGCTTACATTGGTAAAAGAGAACTTGGTAAACGGCTGGGATGACCCCCGTATGCCGACCATCTGCGGTTTCCGCCGCCGGGGTTACTCTCCGGAGTCTATCCGTAAGTTCATCGACAAGATCGGTTATACGACTTACGACGCCCTGAACGAGTTCGCCTTGCTGGAAAGCGCCGTACGCGAGGATCTGAATGCCCGCGCCATCCGTGTATCCGCCGTGATCAATCCGGTGAAACTGATTATCACCAACTATCCGGAAGGACAGGTCGAGGAGCTGGAAGCGATCAACAACCCGGAAGATCCGGAAGCCGGCAGCCATACGATCGAGTTCAGCCGTGAGTTGTGGATGGAACGTGAGGATTTCATGGAAGACGCTCCCAAGAAATATTTCCGGATGACACCGGGACAGGAAGTTCGTCTGAAGAACGCCTATATCGTAAAATGTACGGGCTGTAAGAAAGACGAGAACGGTGAGATTACCGAGGTATATTGCGAATACGATCCGAATACCCGCAGCGGTATGCCGGACGCTAACCGTAAAGTAAAAGGTACCTTGCACTGGGTAAGCTGCGCCCATTGCCAAAAAGCGGAAGTACGCTTATACGACCGCCTTTGGAAGGTGGAGAACCCCAGAGACGAACTGGCCGCTATCCGTGAGGAGAAGAATTGCTCCCCGCTAGAGGCGATGAAGGAAATCATCAACCCGAACTCCTTGGAGATCCGGAAAAACTGTTACGTAGAGAAGTTCGTGGCTACCTTGCCCAAGCTTTCCTACCTTCAATTCCAGCGTATCGGCTATTTCAACATAGATAGCGAATCCACCCCCGACAACTTGGTATTCAACCGTACCGTAGGACTAAAGGACACGTGGAGCAAGATTAATAAATAAAGAATAGTAAATGAAAAAAGACGATATCTCACGCTTGTTACAACATTATCTTTCAGCGAAGGAAGAGGGTAAGGAGCCTTATTTCGACGCTGATCAAATCGATGAAATGTTGGACAGCTTTGAAGATTCGAACGATTATACTTACTTTGATGAAGTCTTAGCCCTCGGGCTAAAGCTTCATCCCGGTAATTCCGCCTTGCAAATCAAGAAAGGCAGGCAATTCGCGTATAACGAGGATTATGAGAGCGCTCTCGCTCTGCTCGAGAATATAGCGGAGACTGATAACCAAGATCTGGATATGTTAAAAATGGAATGCTATTGCTCGCTCAACCAATATCCCAAGGTTCTGGAGATCACGGAAGAGTTGATCACTAGGGATTGTGACTATTTGGAGGAAGTCTTCGAGTACATCTCCCCCATCCTGAATGATTTAGACATGAACAAAGAGGCCCGCGATTTCGTGGACCGTGGCTTGGCTTTATTTCCGGATAACTTGATCCTTAAGAATGAGCTTTGCTACATCCTCGAGACGGAAGGAGACGTTCCCCGGGCGATCGAGTTATGTAATGAGCTAATCGATAAGAATCCTTTCTCATACGAGTATTGGTTTACGCTGGGAAGGCTACATTCCATGGTTGGCGATTACGAGAAAGCGATCGAGGCTTTCGACTTCGCCTTGACGTGTGATGATTCCGATACGGAACTGAAAATATTGAAAGCGTACTGCCTGTATATGAACGAGAGCTATGAGAAGGCGATCGAGGAATATCAAGAAATCGAGGGTGATGAGGAGGTGATGCGCCGTATCTCTCCACTCATGGCGGAATGTTATATGAAGCTGGAGCAATATGAGAAGGCTTACCAACTGCTTTCCACGATCATAAACGATCCGGATATGGAGGATGGGCCGACCAATTATATCAATTATATCCGTTGTTGTACCGAGACTGAGCGCGACAACGAGGCTTCCATCATGTTATTCAAGGCGGCGCAATTGTATCCGAACAATGTCCGTCTCCTTTCTCTTTTAGCGCTTTGCTTGCTTGATAGCGGGAAAAAGGAGGAGGCTATCGCTATTACGAATAAGATATTCAAGATCATCGATAAGAAAAGCATCAATCCGGAAACTCAAGAAGAATGCAACAGCCTGCTTCATGCCGGACAATATTTGCTTTCTAAGGGAGATATAGATAAGGCGATCTCTTATTACAAGAAAGTCCTTCAAATCAACCCGAAGACTCCAATGATTCATATCCATTTGGCTATGGCTTATCTGGATAACCGTGATATGGAAAATTTCATGGAGCATATCGGCCAAATATCCGGAGATGATCTTCTTTATTTGCTTCGTAAAGTGGGACCAGAAGTATTCGCGGACTTTACCATCGATTCCGATAAAGAGAAGAAACATATCCAACCCGAGGATCTGGTAAAAGAGTTTTTAAAGAATAAAGATAACAGTAATTAGACAATTAATAATGTAATATGCCTAACAAACGAAATCTCAAGGACTACGGTTTCTTAGTATTAAAAGGTATGGGTATGGGAGCGGCGGATGTCGTTCCCGGCGTGTCGGGAGGAACGATCGCCTTTATCGTAGGTATCTACGAGGAACTGATCGACTCTATCAAAAGTATTAACGGGACGACATTGAAACAATTATTCACGGGGAAAATAGCGGCCTTCTGGAAAGGGATCAACGCTAATTTCTTGCTTTCTATCGTGGGTGGTATTGGTATTAGTATATTCTCCCTAGCGAAGATCATTACGTATCTCTTGGTGTATCATCCGATCTTGGTATGGTCTTTTTTCTTTGGTTTGGTGCTGGCCTCCACTTGGTTCGTCTCTAAGGATATCAAGCAATGGAACTGGAAGACGATCTTGAGTTTTGTTGTCGGGGCGGTGATCGCTTTTTATATCACCGTGGCGACTCCCGCCGAGACTCCGAGTAATTTACTCTTTATCTTCCTCTGTGGGGCTATCGCTATTTGCGCCATGATCTTGCCGGGTATCTCGGGTAGCTTTATCTTAGTGTTGCTCGGAAAATACTTCTATATCATGGAGGCGGTCAAGACGTTTAACGTTCCCGTTATGTTGGTGTTTATAGCGGGTGCAGCTATTGGTATCACGACGTTCTCCCGCGTGTTGTCATTCGCCCTTCGTAAATTCCATGATATAACGATCGCCGTATTGGCCGGATTCATGTTGGGTTCGCTTAACAAGGTATGGCCTTGGAAAGAAACGATCGAGACCTATGTGGATAGCCATGGCATGACCAAGCCGTTGGTTGAGGCGAATATCGCTCCGAATCAGTTTGTTTGGGAGGCCGTCGGATTGATGATCTTAGGTTTCGGGATCGTATATTTCCTAGAAAAGCTCTCACAAAAAAGCGCTAAGGCGTAACCGATATTACAATGGGCATTATAAGGTGATTAGAATGCCCATTGTAACCTTCTTATAATGCCCATTCAAAGGTGGCTACAATGCCCATTCTTATCTACTTATCATTTCTATCATCGCACATCGTATTTTTCCAATAAGCGAAACCCTCCCCATCCCAGTAAGGCAATAAAGAAAAACGTGGTCAGCGCATACAGGCCGATAAGCGCAAGACGTTCTTCTAAGGGAACGCTTCTTTCTTGATATCGAGGCGCTTCTTTTATATCAAACGACTTTCGGCTGGTAGAGACATCCTCATAAGGATTATACCAATGTGGGCTTTCCGGGTCCTCGGCGTCTTTTTGCTTGAACCATGCGAGGAACGTAAGTTGGAAGGCCTGTAAATCACGCCAATTTTTCTGGAATCGTAGATGGCCTCCTCCTAATAGAGCTTCCATCGCCCGTTCGTATTGGACGGTTGGGGACAGGAGGGTCAATCGACGGACTCCCTCGAACTGGCGGATCAGGCATTCGTAGTAATCCCGATAGGATTTCTCCCTTACTTCTTTCTTTTTCATCCACAGGATCGCACGGCGTTCATGATAGGGATAAAACGGATTCTCACTCTGTTGCGCCATGCTACCGGGAGGTGCCTCTTTGGTCAATTGGCTCTCCTTCGCCTCTACCTCTTGGGCTATGTCTCGCAATAAAGGGGTCGGATAAAGGGTATAGCCCCAGAATGTGGCGCTATTCGGGATGATAATAGTCCCAAACAGCCAGAAGGATACGCAGATCAGCAGACTTACATTCGAATGCCTTGTCATGACGGAGGCGAAAAGTCCAAAGCAGACGCATAACGTGATCAGTAAAAGGCTGATTCCGATAAATCCGAGTAACTTATAAATGAAAGAGGGCGTATAGATGGATGGTAACATATCGCCTAAGGCTAATAATCCCACGAATATGCCTCCTAGCAATAAGAGCATGACAACGGATATATGCGAGAATATCTTACTGATCCAATAGTTCCTCCGGGAAATGGGATAGGATAACAAATAGCCTAACACCTTATCCCGTTTCTCTCCACATATCGAATCATAAGAGAATAACAGGGCGATAAAGCTAATGAAAATCGAGACGATAAACGTCCAGTCCACCGAGCTTTTCGTGTCCAGCAAAGGGTTCAACATTCCTTGTTCCACCTCCAGCCTTCCCGCGTTCCATACATTATATTGAATGGAGTTTACCATTTCCTCCTCTTTACAGCCATACAGGAAACCGTCCGTACGGGGAGAGTAACGGAATATTCGTAAATGATTCGCGAAATTCGTCAGGTTATCGCTCAACTCACGTTCCTTTTGCACCTCATCTTCCACCAATTGCTTATAAGTAGCCTGCTGCTCCATGTAGAGCGAGACAAACAAACGACTTCCGCCGGCAAATAACAGCACGATAAGCACGAACGATACCCGGAAGCGCAAACTACGCAGCAGGCGGCTCACCTCGTGACGATATACTATAAGACTATCGCAAATCATATCTTTTAAAAATATATATACCACCCGATAAGAACCCGATAAGCAGGAGGGATAAGAGGACAAATGCCCGCATCCCTTTCTTCGCCCGTTGCCAGCCGGATAATTCCCGTGGGCAAAACCGAGGAACATCCCGAACATCCACAGGCGAGTAGTTCGCGTCGGCATACTGTTTCTCTGCCTCTTTCATGGTCTTCTCAAAAGCGGCAGGATCTTCCTTCTGGAGTCTCTCCCATTGTCGCTCTAACGCCTCCCATTCCGCTTGGGGCATGAACTCATCCTCCCGGCAAGGGGTCACATAAGAGGCCGAATAGAACAGGTCCCGATCCGTCAAGTATTGGATGAACCGTTTGCGATAGTCGCGGGCATCGCTCATATAAGACAAAAGCGCATCGGCATCGGTATTACCCAGCCGGGCCATCAAACGGATATAAGTAGCCGACGGGGAGAGAAGATTCAAGATATCCTGCCACTTCCGCTGGGCAGACAAGATACGCGAGTATTCCTTATCCAGTTTCCAGAGCCGCTCCGCATGATCCATCCGTATATTAGCCTCTACGACGGCCATCCGGCGGGTATGTTCCAGCACCAAGCGAGAACCTCCCCGGATATCTTTCATGCCTTCCCCATCCTCCATGTTAAATAAATATTGAAGTGACTGGAGCCTCATGGAATCCCGTAGCTCCACCCATCGCTTATTACACTCTCCTCTCATCGACCAGAAAAGTTCCACCTTCTCATTCTCCACCTGTTTATAGGAGGGCAAGGCCACCATGCTCCGGGAAGCGTAGGAGGACAAAGCCGGAATCACGAACAGGAATGTCAGCCAACTGAGCATACAGAGCACGATTGAGGTTACCGACCGGGCCGTCAGCGACGACACCAAGATACCGAACGAGGCAAAGAAAGCCAAATAGACAAACGAAGCCAAAAACATCCACCCTACGCCCATCCATTCGCTGCCCGAAAAACGGATGCCGCCTCCCAACACCACCAAGCCGAGCGCCAGCAAAAAGCAAGCCAGCAAGATCGGCAAAACGGTCAATACCACGCCTAGCCACTTCCCCAACAAGAAGCTATACCGGCTCACGGACGAGGAGAAGATGAAACGAAGCGTCCCCTCTTCCCTTTCCCTCGTCACCGCATCATAGGAAAAGACCAGCGCAAGGAGCGAGATCATAACGCTCAATACCGCCGAGAAATCAAACGGGGGAAACACTTTCATGAACGGGCTGTTTTGCGCCCAGTTAAATTGAAGTGGCAGAAACGGGATTTCCCATAAGTCGATGGAGACGATATAGCCCACGTTATTCGTGATCCCCCGGCTGAGCAGGCTCAAAGGTTCCGGCTCACGGACGAGCTTAGGACTCACTTTAGACCATACCAAGCAGGAGCGCATTTCCTCCCCCGCCTGTCTCGCCTCTGCCTCACATACCTCTTTTTGTATCTGATAATCGCTGACGCTGACAATCATCGTGAAAAGCACGATCACCAAGCAGAGCAATAATCCTACCACAAAACGGGACGAGCGGACGTTTAGCAGGAACTCCTTCCGAGCGAATATCCATACATTCCTCATAGGATAGCCTCCTGCATATAATCAAGGTAAATGCGTTCCAGGTCATCATGCAAGAACTCGTCACGGGCACGGACCATGACCAGACGCCCATCCTTCATGATCCCTACTCGATCCGCCAAGGAACGGGCACGGAACAGGTCGTGGGTACAAATCAGTATCGATTTTCCTTCCAAGCGGAGGTGGTGCAAGAGTTGCATCAACTCGGCGGTGCTCCGGGGATCAAGGCCGGAGGTAGGCTCATCCATCACCATATTGTCGGCGTCTTTCAACAAGAGGGCGGCGATCTCTACTTTTTGCCGCATTCCCTTGGAGAAGGTCTTCAACTTACGCTCGAAGCTTTCTTCCGGCAGGCCGACACGACGCATCGCTTGATAATAGTCTCTCCGATCCAAGCGTTTCCCGGTAAGGCGTGTGAAGAAGTCCAAGTTCTCCCGGGCGGTAAAGTCACCGTACAGCATGACGTTCTCGGAGACATAGGCGATATGACGGCGTGTCTCCGCCGGATTGGAACGGACCTCTACCCCGTTCACCAAGGCCCGCCCGGAAGTGGGACGGATGAAATCGAGGAAGAGGTTCAAGGTCGTACTCTTCCCCGCCCCATTAGCCCCCAAAAGAAAGAAGATCTCTCCCGGCTCGATCCGGAGGTTCAAGGCATCCAGAGCCAGATGCCCATCCTCATATCGTTTCGTTAAATCAATCGCTTCTAACATGAAACAAAGATAATCATAATCTGTTGATAACCTCATTGGCCGCACCGGAACCTTTGTACTTACTACGGGTGGCGTTGAAACGATACGTAACGGTCAGGCGCACTTGGCGACTATCCGGATTACTCCATTTCGTCATACTGCGGTCCGCCGCATACATCACGAAAGAATAACGTTGCGTAGCGAAAATATCGAAGCCTTGCAAGTTCAATGTCAACGCCTCGTCTTTCAAGAACGACTTACGTAACCCCACATAAACCCCTCCCGTTCGCTTACTTAAGCTTTGCATATTATCGCCATCTGTCGAAACACGACCATCCAACGAGAATATCCATCCTTTAGGCAAACGAAACGAGTTGTTTAAACTAAAGCCATAAGTAGGTTTATTAAAGGATCGCACCTCCCCCATCGTAAAAGCCTCAAAGAAAGGTTTGCTCACGCTTAGGTAAAGGGAAGGTTCCCAGAAATTAAACTTAGGGGAAAAAGAGACGGAAGCGTTCAAATATTGCGCCTTCGGATAGTTTTCTTGGGAGAAGACCGTAATGACCGGATCCGGCTCGTACGCCTTCATCATAAACGACGAAACATCCTTTATATATTGGTAATTCAATGAGGCTTGGATAAATTTATAGCCAAATTGATAAGTCAAGTCGTGATTGAAAGAGGGTTTCAATAGCGGATTACCGCCCTCGTAAGTGAAACGATCGTCGTACTGCAAATCACTCCGCAATTGAAAAAACGAGGGGCGACTTGTCTTTGCCGTATAACTTAACGACATCTGGGTCTTTCCTATCGGCATGGAAAGAGCGACATTCGGGAAGACATTATCATACAGACGGCTTTGTTCCGGAAGGAAAATACCTTTGTCATAATAATCAAAGTCAACATGCTCATAACGCAAACCGATCTCAGTGCTTAATTTCTGCCAAGTCAAGGCATAACTGATAAAAGCGGCGGCATTCTGCTCCCGTATCTTGCTATCGGTAGCGGGCAGGATGCTTTGTGGATTGTCGAAACGGTCCGTACGATGTACATAACTGTATTCCCCTCCCCATTTCAATTCTCCCACGGCGATCGGGTAAGTCATCACTAATTTAACGGCATACAAACGGTTGCGAGTCCGGTTACTGGTTGTTACCAAGCGATCGTCATCCATCTCGCTATTCTCATTGGCAAACATACGGTTCTCCGAAGATCCGGTTAACCAGTCCGCATTAAAACTAATGGTTAGTTTATCATTAAACCTCCCTTCATAATAAGCGTTCACCTTGTGTTGATTTACGTCCGTTTCCATGCGGGTTTGGTAATGCAATACATCATATACCGTTTTATTTGCGTACATCGTGTTATCCGATATGAAATCACCTCCCGAGTTAAAACCCTTATTTCCTTCATACGTAGCGCCGAAGGAATGATGCTCATTCACCTCGTAATTCGCACCCAACTGACCATATACCGAACGGGAAGACTGGTCCACTGTCGTTTCCGCTTTCTGTTCCCACAGCGTGTCCACTTGAATATAGCTACTTGTCCGTTGCCTCGTTTGGGCTTGCCACAAGGAATAGTTAACCATCCCAAACAAATCCAATCCGTTCTTACGATAGTTCAAGTTCAATTGATCCGTGTTACTCGTCTTATGGTTTTGGGAAACATTACTCCGGACATTGACACCCAATCCCTCGCCCGCATGCCGAACCGTACGAATTTTCAATACCGCCTTCACCGTAGCGTCATATTCCGCACCCGGGTTCTGGATCAGTTCCACCTTGGAGATATCCTTCGAGCTTAGGCGTTCCAATTCCGAATTATCACGAACCAAACGGTTATTAATGTAGATCAAAGGCTCTCCCTTGCCGAACACGGTATATTTCCCGTCCGAGCTTTCCAAGCCGGGGATATGCGAGAGCACGTCATTCGCCGTACCGACCGTACTCAGCAAAGTCTCCCGAATGTTCGTCACCAAGCTACTTCCCTTTAGTTGGTAAGTAGGCAGTTTACCGGTCACGACCGCCTCGCCCAAGGCGATGGCATCCGGTTCCAGACGGATCGTTCCCACATCCCCCGCCTTCGGGCACTCCAGACAAATATCCTTATATCCGATATAAGATACCCGCAAGATATAACACTGCTCTTTCAAGCCTTCCAACACGAACTCACCCGACTCCTCGCTAACCGTCCCTTTTACGAACGCGGAATCTTCCGGATTCAATAACACCACATTGGCGAAACCAACAGGCGCCTCTTTATCATCTACTAACTTACCTAGGAAAGACTGTGCATTGACGCTTCCCCCAAAGATCGCTATAAGTATAGCGAGTAAAATAACAGCTCTCTTTCTCATATTCTTATTCTTTTTATCGTATCTAATCAAGTCTGCGATCACTATCCACTAAGCATTGATAACCAGCAAACTACAGTTTCTTAAAATTCCTTACTAGGAAAACTTTTGTTTCTCCTAATAGAAACTTTAGTTTCTTCCTGTGAAAACATTTGTTTCCCTATAGGAAAACTTTAGTTTCTAGTAAGGAAAAACATAGCCCCCCCTATGGAAACTAAATGGGTATCGGTAAACTTTTACCCAAATATACCAGAGATCATCCCTCTTTACCCTATAGAATACAAACGCCGTGCCAAAGCATATAACTCACTAATAAACAATATTATATACAAACAGCCAATATTCCATCTTTGGGTAACGGGTAATATCCTTACTCAAAACGGGTAAATTCTTACTCAAAAAGAGTACATTTGCCCATCCTAATACCCGAGAAGCATGTTATCCTTATTCAAGCGACACACAAATACACCGCAGCCCGAACTCAGCAAGATGCTTTCCGAGTTCAACCGCTCCTTGATGCTTATCGCAGATAAGTCCTTACTGATCAATAATTTTATCTCTAAGATCAGACAGATATGTCCTGTAGAGATCGTCCATCTTTTCTTATTAGACGAGAATACGGGAAAGTATAAACCGCAAGACGGCCCGCTATCCTCTTCCCTCTCTTTCAATGGAAAAGATAAACTGATCAGTTGGCTATTCGTGAACGAACGCTCGCTTCTGCTCTCCCAAAATCCCGATATAGCGGATTACTTCACGGCCGAGGAACGGGAGAAGCTGGGGCAACTCCAAGCGGAACTCATTTATCCGCTGAAAGTGATGAATAAGGTGAGTGGAGTGATTATGCTGGGAAAGAAGACAGATCGCACCGATTTTACCGAGAATGAGCTAGGACTTCTCTCCCTCTTGTTCAACCAAGCGGCATTCGCCATCGAACATGCCTCCCTTTATGAGATCCAATCCGAACGGATCAAGAAGATGTACCGGACCGACCGGCTCGCCACTTTAGGGGAACTGGCTGCCGGAGCCGCCCACGAGATCCGTAACCCGCTGACCGCCATTCGTAGCACGATCCAATACTTAAGCAAGGATTTCTCGGCCGATCCCGTGAAATCGGAGATGGTCACGGAACTCATCTCCGAGGTGGAGCGTATCAACAAAATCGTGCAAGGCCTGCTCTCTTTCGCCCGTCCATCCGCCTTGAACTCATCGGAAGTCAATCTGGAGCAATTGATCAACCAGACATTGCTACTCGTCCATAATACGCTGAAGAAGCAACAGGTCGAGGTGGAATTTGAATATTTCCATGAGAATACCGCCTTGCAAGCGGATGCCGAGCAACTCAAGCAAGTATTTCTCAACATCATCCTCAACGCAGTGGAGGCGATGAGCCAGAATCCCCCGAAACGCTCACGTACATTAATAATAAGTATAGAGAAGGGAGCATCCATTGACGATCATTCCCATTACCTGCTCCTCTCCTTCGAGGACAGCGGAAAAGGCATCGGCGAGAAAGATCTGGATAACATCTTCAATCCCTTCTTCACCACCAAAGACGAGGGGACTGGTTTAGGGCTCGCCATCTGTTACGGTATCATCAACCGCCACGAGGGCGAGATCGAGGTACACAGTACTCCCGGCAAAGGCACATGTTTCACCATCAAGTTACCGCAATATATAGTATGAAAGCAAAAATAGTAGTAGCCGACGACGAGCCGCGCATCCGTGCGATGATCGCCCTGCTCTTAAAAGAAGACGGATACGAGGTACAAACCGCCGCAAACGGACAAGAGGCCGTAGACGCCCTCCTCTCCTTCCGTCCCGACGTGATCTTGCTAGACCAGCAAATGCCGGTGCTTACCGGCGTGGAGGCATTGGAGAAGATCAAACGGCTATGCCCGAACCAAGTCGTCGTGTTCATAACCGCCTTCGGTTCCGTCTCCTTGGCGGTAGATGCCGTAAAGAAAGGCGCTTACGATTTTATTGAGAAGCCTTTTGACAACGATAAGTTGCTCCTTACCGTAAGCCGTGCCGTAGAGCATTGCCGGATGAAAGGCGAGATCAAGCACTTGAAAAACAAGTTAGGAGATATGAACACCGGTATCATCGGCGAGAAAAGCGGACTGAGGCAGGTCATGCTCCAAGTGGAACGGGTGGCGGAAACCGACGCTACCGTCTTGATCCACGGAGAGAGTGGAACCGGAAAGGAACTGATCGCCTGGGCGATACACGACCGGAGTAAACGCGTGAGCCAGCCTTTCGTGGCGATCAACTGTGGGGCGATCCCGCTCACCTTGATGGAGAGCGAGCTTTTTGGGCATGAGAAAGGCGCCTTTACCGATGCCAAGGAAACACAAGCCGGCACGTTCGAGCGGGCAAATGGCGGTACCCTGTTCCTAGACGAGATCGGTGAACTCCCGCTAGACGCCCAAGTAAAATTACTGCGTGTATTAGAAGAACGTAAGATTACCCGCATCGGAGGCAAGAAAGCGATCCCCGTCAATGTCCGGATCGTGGCGGCTACGAACCGGAACTTGGAAGAAGAAGTAAGACTGGGTAAATTCCGTCTGGACCTGCTCTATCGGCTGAATGTCTTCACCATACAGCTTCCACCCCTTAGGGAACGGAAAGAGGACATCCCGTTGCTGGCCGCATTTTTCCTTCGCAAACATAATTCCTTGCTCAATCTCTCGATCGAGAGCATCACGCCCGAGGCTATGGATCAGTTATGCGCCTACGACTGGCCCGGTAACGTACGGGATTTAGAGAACGCCGTACAAAGCGCCATGATACTCTGCGTAGACCGGCAAATCCATTCCGGACATCTGCCCGCCCGTATCAAAAGCTACCAGATGGAGCGACTGATAGCTCCTCAGGAAGCGGAAGAAGACACCTCGCTCCGTGATACGAACTCCTTGGCGGAGAAGGCCCGCATCCTGTCCGCGCTGCAAAAGCATAACTATAACCGTACCCTGACCGCCGAGGCTTTAAATATCAGTAGAAAGACGCTATTCAACAAAATGAAACGTTATAATCTTGGCAACGAGTAATTTTTTACTAACTTTGATGCCTCAATAGAAATGTGTTACATTTAGATTTTAAATAAACAAGTATTATGGCGAAAATAAAAGGAGCTGTTGTTGTAAACACAGAGCGCTGCAAGGGATGTAACCTTTGTGTAGTAGCCTGCCCGTCGGATGTACTGGAGTTGCACCCACGAGAAGTAAACAACAAGGGGTATCACTATGTGTACATGAAGAACCCGGACGCATGCATCGGTTGCGCTAGTTGCGGGTTAGTTTGTCCGGACGGTTGTCTAACGATCTACAAAGTAAAAATATAAAGTTATATCAAGATATGGCAGAAGATATAAAATTAATGAAGGGTAACGAGGCCATCGCCCATGCGGCTATCCGCTATGGCGTGGACGGTTACTTCGGCTATCCGATCACTCCGCAGTCGGAGATATTGGAAACCCTTATGGCAGAGATGCCGTGGGAAAAGACCGGCATGGTAGTCTTACAAGCGGAGAGCGAGGTAGCCGCTATTAATATGGTATACGGCGGAGCCGGCTCCGGAAAGAAAGTGATGACCTCTTCTTCCAGTCCGGGCGTGAGCTTGAAACAAGAAGGTATTTCTTATATCGCGGGAGCGGAGCTTCCTTGTCTGATCGTGAACGTTATGCGTGGCGGTCCCGGATTAGGAACGATCCAGCCGAGTCAGGCTGATTATTTCCAGACCGTGAAAGGCGGTGGCCATGGCGATTACCGTTTGATTACCTTGGCACCCTCTTCCGTACAAGAGATGGCCGATTTCGTAGGCCTTGGTTTTGATCTGGCTTTCAAATACAATAACCCCGCTATTATCTTGGCGGACGGTATCATCGGACAGATGATGGAGAAAGTGGTTATGCCTCCCTATCATACCCGTCGTACCGAGGAAGAGATTATCGCTCAATGTCCTTGGGCCGTACAAGGAAAGAAGGGCGGACGCAAAGGTAACGTCATCACTTCCTTGGAGCTAGACCCGGCGAAGATGGAAGAGAACAATATCCGTTTCCAAGCGAAATATCGCAAGATCGAGGAAAACGAGGTTCGTTACGAGGAGTTCCAATGTGAGGACGCTGATTATCTATTGATCGCGTTCGGTTCTTCCGCCCGTATTTGCCAGAAGGTAGTTGAGATCGCCCGTGCGGAAGGTATCAAGCTTGGCTTGTTACGCCCGATCACGTTATGGCCGTTCCCGACAAAAGTGATCGCCGCTTATGCGGATAAGGTAAAAGGTATGTTATCGGTTGAGTTGAACGCCGGACAGATGGTAGAGGACGTTCGCCTAGCCGTAAATGGTAAGGTGAAGGTAGAGCACTTTGGCCGATTGGGTGGAATCGTATTCACCCCGGATGAGGTATTGAACGCGCTGAAGGAAAAATTATTCTGATCCGTATGACACGAGGAAGTAAAGCTGACGAGATATTGACGCTGGTCTTTATGCTACTGGCCATAGCTGCCGTGGTATGTTACTTCGCTGTTAGCGATAAGACCGTATTCTTGTATTGCGGTGGAGCGGCGATCGTATTGCGGCTGGTGCAATATGTCCTAAGATATATACATTAATAATTAAAGATTATGGAACTCAACGATATAATTAAACCGGAAAATCTGGTGTATGAAAAGCCCAGATTGATGAATGAAAATCCCATGCACTACTGCCCCGGTTGCAGCCACGGTGTGATACATAAGCTAATCGCCGAGGTTATAGCCGATATGGGTCTGGAAGATAAGACAATCGGTATCTCCCCCGTGGGATGTGCCGTATTCGCATATAACTACTTGGATATCGATTGGATCGAGGCAGCCCACGGACGTGCGCCAGCCATCGCTTCTGCCGTTAAACGCTTGAATCCGGAGAAGATGGTATTCACGTATCAAGGAGATGGTGACTTGGCGGCTATCGGTACTGCCGAGACGATTCATGCAGCCAACCGTGGCGAGAATATCGTGATCGTATTCGTAAATAACGCAATCTATGGTATGACCGGCGGACAGATGGCTCCGACTACACTGGAAGGTATGCCCACGGCTACCTGTCCTTACGGACGCAACATCGCCTTGAACGGTTACCCGCTGAAGATCGGTGATTTATTAGCCCAATTAGAAGGAACTTGCTTGGTAACACGCCAAAGCGTACAGACGGCCGCGGCCGTACGGAAAGCGAAGAAGATGCTTCGTAAGGCTTTCGAGAACGCTATGGCCGGTAAGGGTACTTCTGTGGTAGAGTTCGTCTCCACTTGCTCATCCGGCTGGAAGATGACTCCGGAAAAAGCCAATAAATGGATGGAAGCGAACATGTTCCCCTTCTACCCGCTGGGCGACTTAAAGAATGTTGAATAAGTAATACGGTAAACGACAATGAAACAAGAAATAATTATAGCAGGCTTCGGTGGACAAGGTGTATTGTCTATGGGTAAGATCTTGGCCTATTCCGGTTTGATGGAAGGCAAGGAGGTTAGCTGGATGCCTTCATACGGACCTGAGCAACGTGGCGGTACGGCCAACGTAACCGTTATCTTGAGCGACGAGCGTATCAGCTCACCCGTATTGAATGAATATGATATCGCTATTATCTTGAACCAACCTTCCATGGATAAGTTCGAGAGCAAGGTGAAACCGGGCGGTATCTTGATTTACGATGGTTATGGCATCCATACGCCGGCGAAACGTACGGATATTAACGTATATCGGGTAGATGCCATGGACGCCGCTACCGAGATGAAGAACGAGAAGGCATTCAATATGTTGATCTTAGGCGGGTTGCTTAATATCGTCCCGATGGTTCAATTGGAGAACGTCATGCTAGGATTGAAGAAATCCTTGCCCGAGCGTCACCATCATTTGTTGCCGATGAACGAGGCTGCCATTAAGAAAGGAATGGAGATTATACAGAAAATATAAGAAGCTCATTCATTGATGTGCCGATATGCCAATTAAGTTTTCTGATTGGCATATTGGCATATTTTATAATTGGCACATTATTTTTTGTTATATCTTTGCAACCCATGAAGTATTATCTATACATATTACTTTTTCTGATAGGAACGGCGGCTTCCGCGCATGCGCAAGGACGTTCCGGGAGCCGGGGAGGACGAGGTGGATTCTCGTTATCTAATTTATCATCCTCAAACAAGGAAATACCGGATAGCTTGCTGCAAACAGATAGCGCGGCGCTGAAATCAAAACGAATCATCGGTTATCGGCTCACGCCTCTTTTGGGAGAACGTTATATCGCTCCTATGGATACCAATCGATTAAATTTCGGGAATAGTACGTTGGTGGAAGCGAACTCATTGGCCGTAGGTTATCTGGCGAATGTGGGATCGCCGGCGCAAACCCGTATTTTTAACGAACGTAAGGAGGAACGTGATTTCATCTTCGCCGATGCCTATGATTATTATATCACGACCCCGACAAACGCTTATTTCTATGATACCAAAGTACCCTATACCCAAGTGACTTATACGACAGGAGGAGCCAGCCAGAATAAGATGGACCGACTGAAAGGGGTACTGACCATGAACTTTGGCAAGAAGATCAATGTCGGTGGCGAGATGGATTATATCTATAGTCGTGGATATTATAACTCCAACGGTAATAAATTATTAAGTTATCGCTTTTTCGGAAGTTATATCACCGACCGTTACGAGTTAAACGCTTATTTAAGTAATTTCAATTTCGTAAACTACGAGAACGGTGGACTTACAAATGACCAGTATATCACGAATCCCGATGACTTGGCCGAGAATCAAAGAAATATCGATAGTAAATCATACCCTGTCCGTTACACGGACACATGGAACCGTGTCCGTGGAAAACAATATTTCCTGACACAGAGATACAATCTCGGTTTTACCAAAGAATTGGAAGAAACCGATGAGGAAGGGAACGTAAAAGAGGTATTCATTCCGGTTTCCAGTATCATCCATACCATCGATTACGAAGATAACCGCAGACGCTTTATCTCTAATGATGCCGGGATCGATACCTGCTACACTCATCTTTATGGTATGGACGCATCTTTGAATGACCAGACTTCCTCATGGAATTTAAAGAATACTTTTGCGTTGGCCTTGCGGGAAGGTTTCCAAGATTGGGCTAAGTTCGGGCTGACCGCCTTCGTTACTTTCGAGAAACGCCGGTTTAGATTGGCATCCCAAGTTCCCGGACTGGATTACGGTCCGGATGGTCGTGGAAGCTCTGAGCCGAGTACATTAAATTTCCCTACTTCCGAGGTATATGATGAGTTTACGACCTACATCGGAGGCGAATTATCCAAACGCCGTGGTAGCCTTCTTACCTACAATGTCCGTGGAGAATTAGGACTTGCGGGAAGTGACGCCGGAGAGGTTCGAGTGAGCGGAGACTTACAGACCAAATTCAAGCTTTTCAAGAAAGACGCTACCATCAAGGCGGAAGGATATATCAAGAATATCACCCCGGCGTTTTACCAACGTCACCATCATGGGCGTTACTATTGGTGGGATCTATCATTGAAAAATGTGCAAAGGATTTACGCCGGAGCGAAAATCAACTTGGAATCCACCCGTACCCAGTTATCCGGAGGAGTGGAAAGTATCCAGAATTATGTATTCTTCAACGGCAAAGGTTTGCCGGAGCAAAGCAGTAAGAACATTCAAGTTGTCTCAGCCCGTATCAAGCAAGATATCATGTACCGTGCGTTCGGATGGGAGAATGAGGTGGCCTATCAGCTTTCTAGCGAGAAGTCTCAACTCCCGTTACCGGATATCAGCGCATACTCGAATATATATCTAGCGTTTAAGTTGGCGAAAGTATTAACCGTACAGATTGGTGCGAACGTATACTACAACACCGCTTATTACGCACCTTATTACGAGCCGGCTACCCAGCAATTCCAAGTACAGGAAGGCGATACGAAGGTGAAGGTTGGCAATTATCCGTTGATCAACGCTTATGCGAATTTCCATTTGAAGCAAGCTCGCTTCTTCATCATGGCATACAATCTAGGCTCTAAGTTCGTTGACCCGAATTACTTCTCTCTTGCGCATTATCCGTTGGACCCGATGGTCTTGAAAATGGGTATCTCCGTGACTTTCAATAATTAATCGATTGCCATGAGATCTAAGAAGTTGCTTATCCTATACGCTTTTCTACTGATTGTCGCTGTAACGACAATGATACAGCTTTGGAGATTCAACCAACGTCCTCAAGAGATCGGACCTCGTGATTATCCGGAAATCAAGGAAGAAGGAATTCTCCGGATGATAACCGAGTACAATCAATCCGGATATTTCGTATCCGGCGATACGGTGCAAGGTTTTCAATACGAGCTTAGCCAAGCGATCGCTAAATTATCCGGATTGGAGGTTCAGACGCATTTGGAAATGAGTTTAGCGAAAAGCTTCGAGGAATTATCGGACAACAAATGCGACGTAATCGCAAGAAACATACCCATTACCTCCGAGATGCGGGAAAACTACCTGTTCACCGAACCAATCGTTCTCAACAAGCAAGTCTTGGTACAACGTACGGCAGAGGCGAACAACGGACAAGCCCCTATCCGTAACCAATTGGATTTAGCCCAAAAGACTTTATACATACCGAAAGATTCCCCGGCCTTATTGCGTCTGCAAAATCTGGGACACGAGATAGGCGATACGATCTACGTGGTGGAAGATGAGTTATATTCTACCGAGCAGCTTATGATCATGGTAGCCAAAGGCGATATCGATTATGCCGTATGCGACCAACAAATCGCCCGCATGACCCAGAAAAACCTGCCGGAAGTCGATATCCTAACGGATGTCAGTTTTACCCAATTGCAATCGTGGGCGGTCCGTAAAGACTCCCCTGTCCTACTGGATAGCCTAAATAGTTGGCTCCAGCAAATCAAGAACAGTGGATTATACGACCAAATTTATAAGCGCTATTACAAATAGCGCTATTCGTGAGACGGCAAAATAAAGGAGAACTCTGAACCTACCCCTAATTCAGAAGTAACATGTATCGAACCTCCCATCTTAACAACTAATCCTTTGCAGATAGCCAGTCCTAATCCGATACCTTCCATATAGTCGTTTATTTTCACGAAACGACCGAAGACATCTTTCAATTTGTCCTTATCGATACCGATTCCCGTATCCCTTACGTAAAAACGTAATTGATTATCCGGTTGAATGGTATATCCCATCGTGATGCTACCTTCTTTCGTGTTCTTGATAGCGTTGTTCACCAAATTATTAATCAACTGCAACAGACGCATGCTATCCGTACCGAACATATGGTGGTCAGCCCCTTTCTCCAAAACTAACTTGACTCCTCCCGGAACCCGTAACTTGGCGGAAGCATAAATCGTATCCATCAATTCACTGACATCTAATTGCTCATATGTGATCTTTATCGCATCCGCCTCGATCTTCGAGATATCCAAGATGTCATTGATCAATTGCATCAACAATTGGTTATTCATCTTGATCACATCGTAGTACGACATACGTTCCTCATCCGTATCAGCAAAAGCCATCAATTCAGAGAAGCCGGTAATCGCATTCAAAGGAGTCCGGATCTCATGGCTCATATCCGCCAGATATTTCGATTTCATCTTATCAGCGGCCTCGGCCTTCACCTTCGCCTCCTCAAGGCTTAATTCTTGATTCTTCCGTTCCTGAATATTCGTTGAACATCCAAGGATAACCGAAGGTCTTCCTTTCTCGTCCCGTTCATACACGGTAGCAAATACCTCTCTCCAAACATATTCCTTCTTGCCGGGAAATAGCATACGTGCCTCGATCCTTGCCTCAGAGATTTCCCCTCGGCAAAGACGGGTAAACATATTATGATAATGTTCTTGATCATCCGGATGCGCCCGGCTGATAAACTGCCCCCATGACACCTCTATCATATCTTCCGACATGGTATTCCAATCGTTCAAGGTCACAACGGAATCCTTGAAATTATGGGTACTGTCCGGATCGATGAAGATCGAGCATGTACGTATATCACTTATCCGCAATGCCATTTTCGTCAAGATCCGGGTTCTTCTCAAAGTATTCTCCGTAGCCAACTCGGAAGTTATATCTCTCCATAAAGCCAAGACAAGCGGCTTGCCATTATTTAGGGAAATAGGATATTTAGCGACCTCTATATCCCGGTAATCGCCGGAGGCCGATTTTACCTTGCCCTTGAATCTAGCGGTCAGTCCTGTCTTGATCACGTTCATATCGGTTTCCAGACGCTCCTCGGCGGTCATCAAGGCATTATAATTCACCTCGAAATCATCATGTCCCTCGATCTCCCGGGTTTCAATACCCGTTATTTCCTCCATAAAATGATTCCAATACAGGTAATTAAAATGGTTATCCCCATCTTTCACGAAAACCCCCAACGGTAACCGATCTAATATCGTATTGATCAGTTCTTGTAGATTTTTTTCTGTTTTCAGAGAAGATACATCGCATGTATAAACGATTACAAGCTCCTCATTAAAAAGGCTTGCTTGCGATAGATAATAATAGTTCTTTCCTTCAAAAGAGACCTCAAAAGAGAAATCCACTTTCACTTGCTCCTCGAAAACACGTTTAACCGCAGCTCTATAGATCTCATATTGATCGTAGTTCTTCCCGTCCGGGAACAACGCTTGAGGTTGCTTTCCGATACAGTTATTCGCTAAATAATGATAATAATCGTCTTTTGCAGAAATAACCTTGACAAGAGTAAGATTTCGATCTACTAATACAATCGTATCGGGACTCTTCTCCATGATCATCTCTAATCCAGACTGAACGTTACTTCCGCTTTCTAGACTATTCATATTAATTCTTTCGTTTTTGGGGTATAACTCGGGGATAAAGGTATTTATTTTTCTATTTATCACCAAAGAGAAACCTACCTATTGCATAATATTTCTAAATAATCTTTATCTTTACCGGGAATTTGAATGTAAAAAGATGAGATTTGATGAATTAGATTTGGAAGATGCCGTATTAGACGGGCTTTATGACATGAATTTTGACGAAACGACTCCAGTCCAAGAGTTAACGATTCCTGTCATTTTAGAAGGTAAAGACATCATCGCTTGCGCACAGACCGGAACCGGTAAAACGGCGGCGTATGTTTTGCCAGTTATTAATGAACTAAGCAAAGGTTGTCATCCGACAGACGCGGTGAATGCGGTCATTATGGCACCGACCCGGGAATTGGCTCAACAAATAGACCAACAAATTCAAGGATTCACTTATTTTATACCTTCCATATCCGCAGTAGCCGTGTATGGAGGTACCGACGGAATCGCTTGGGAACAACAAAAGAGAGGTTTAGAGATGGGTGCGGATATCGTGATCGCTACCCCGGGACGTTTATTGTCCCATATTAAGTTAGGTACTGTAGATTTGTCTAAAGTGTCGTTCTTCGTCTTAGACGAGGCGGACCGCATGCTGGATATGGGTTTTTATGACGACATCATGCAGGTTCATAAACAGCTGCCCCCCTACTGCCAGACGATCATGTTCTCGGCTACCATGCCGCCTAAGATCCGGACGTTGGCTAAAACCATCCTAAAAGATCCGGAAGAAGTCAAGATCGCTATCTCACGCCCACCCGAATCTATCATGCAAACCGCATATATCTGCTACGATCCACAAAAGCTCAAGATTCTACAAGATCTCTTCACTCAAAGCCGCCCTCAACGGGTAATTATCTTCTCCTCTTCTAAAATGAAGGTGAAAGAATTAGCGTCTACCTTAAAAAGATTAAAGTTCAATGTAGCCGCCATGCACTCGGATCTAGAGCAATCCCAAAGGGAGGAGGTCATGAAAGAATTCAAGAGCGGACATATCGATATCCTTGTGGCTACGGATGTCGTAGCACGTGGAATTGATATCAATGACATCAAGTTGGTCGTGAACTTCGATATCCCGCATGATCCGGAGGATTACGTACACCGAATCGGACGTACGGCACGGGGTACGAACGGCGAAGGATTGGCGATTACTTTCGTATCGATCGACGAACAAGCACAATTCAAGCGCATAGAGGATTTCTTGGAAAAAGAGGTTTATAAGATACCGGTCAGCCCGGAATTCGGCGAAGTGCCCTTGTATGAGCCGGAAAAATACGGTATGAATAAAAGAGGCAGAGGACGGCCTCGTAAAAGTGAAGATAAAAGATCATCCTCGAGCCCACAAAAACGAAATATGGGACATCGTGGAAGACCTAAAAAGGTGCAATAAAAGCACTATACTTTTTAATAGAAAAACACTATACTTTTGGAGCTAAAACAATATTGCTTTGAACTCAAAAGTATAGTGTTTTTTTATGGGATATTATCAACCGTTCATGGATGCCAAGAATTCCATATTATCAACGGTTTGTTCCATCCGTTGCTTAACAAATTCCATAGCCTCCATAGAGTTCATGTCTGATAGATATTTGCGTAAGACCCACATACGGTTCAACGTGCTCTCATCCTGCAATAAATCATCACGGCGAGTGCTGGAAGCCGTGATATCCACAGCTGGATAGATACGTTTATTGGATAATTTACGATCCAATTGTAACTCCATATTACCCGTACCCTTGAATTCCTCGAAGATCACGTCGTCCATCTTAGAGCCAGTCTCCGTAAGGGCGGTGGCTAGAATCGTAAGGCTACCGCCATTCTCAATATTACGGGCGGCACCGAAGAAACGCTTCGGCTTCTGCAACGCATTTGCGTCCACACCACCGGAAAGCACCTTACCGGAAGCCGGTTGTACCGTATTATAAGCACGAGCCAAACGAGTGATCGAGTCCAGAAGAATCACGACATCATGACCACATTCTACCATTCGTTTCGCCTTGTTCAATACGATCTCAGCGATTTTCACGTGACGTTCAGCCGGTTCGTCGAATGTAGAAGCGATCACTTCCGCATCCACGCTACGAGCCATATCCGTAACCTCCTCCGGACGTTCGTCGATCAATAATATAATCATATAAACCTCGGGATGGTTGTAAGCGATAGCGTTCGCGATATCTTTCAACAACATCGTCTTACCGGTTTTCGGTTGAGCGACGATCAAACCACGTTGCCCTTTTCCGATCGGGGAGAATAAATCAACCACACGTACGGCGATATTATCGTATACTTTCGGTGATTTACGTGCCGTAAGCATGAATTTCTCATCCGGGAATAACGGGGTCAAATGATCAAAAGGAACCCGGTCGCGAACCTCTTCCGGCGTACGTCCATTGATCTTGTCCACTTTCACCAACGGGAAATACTTCTCACCTTCCTTCGGCGGACGGATCGAACCTTCTACCACGTCACCCGTTTTCAAGCCAAATAACTTGATCTGGGATTGAGAGACATAAATATCGTCCGGTGAAGTCAAATAGTTATAATCTGAAGAACGAAGGAAACCGTAACCATCTTGCATCATCTCCAACACGCCGGTTCCTGTAAGGATGCCATCAAACTCATACATTTTCTCTTGAGCCTGCTGGTTGTTATTAGCGTTATTGTTATTACGGTTGTTATTATGATTATTCTGTCGATTGTTCTGTCGAGGATTATTCTGCTGGGGAGCGGCCTCGGGTTGAGGTTTGTTAGCCTCGGGTTTCGGAGCGGAGAACGGGAAAATTTGATCCAATACGGATTTAGCGTCCGGATGGCGGAATACGATGCGCTTAGGCTCTTCTTCTGTCGCTTGTGGAGAAGTGGTTTCTTCCGCTACCTCTACAGGAGTCGTATTTTCCGGCAAAGCGGCTTCTTCTTCCGTTTCAAGTTCCGCCACAACAGGAGGCAACAACGGTTTCTCCACCGGGCTCTCTGCTACCGCCGGAGTTTCCACGGCCGAGATTTCCGTTACCGTAGAGATCGTTTGCGGCTCTTTCGAAACCACCACTTCCTTGTTATCCTCGGAAGGAGCGATAACGCCCGCTACCTTTTCCTTTTTCTCGATACGGACTCTTTTCTTACGTTCAGGCTGCTCTTTTTGCTCTTTCTTGTCAGCCGGAGCAGTCACTAGCTTTTCCGGAGCCTGTTGGGTACTCTCTGCAGTTTCGGCAGTCTCAGCCTTCGCCACTTTAGGAGATTTGGCCGGACGGCCTCTCTTACGGCCCTCTGCAGGCTTCTTAGCCTCTTTCTCTTTCATCTTTTCAGCCTGGATGCCGGCATAGGAGATCGCTTGCTCATCAAGAATCCGATAAACCAACTCTTCTTTCTTTAAGCTGCTAACTTTTTTTATTCCCAACTCTTCCGCGATACTTTGAAGTTCGGGAAGAAGTTTTTCATTTAGTTCTAGAATGTTATATTTCTGCATATTGCAAAGTAATAATATAAATGGTACATACACACGGATCACATATACAAACACGATGTACGCCCAATGGTATCATTGTATCTTTATTTAATTATAATTTTCATGTAATAACCGGATTGTTCAGCTAATTTGAACCATTAGTAACATATCTGCGGAGTAAATCTTCGCAAATGTAAGAATATTTTTACAATAAACGAGGATTTAGCCCAAAAAATTCACAATTAGCACACGCTTTGTTGATTCGTCTATACGAAAACGATTATCAGTCCTTTCTCCTACCACCCAAACGATAGCGTCGCCACTACAAAGAAGCCATGTGCGCTCCTTCTCAATCCGGCTAAATTTATGATCGGAGAAATAGTCACTCAACTTCTTACGTCCTTTCATTCCGAAGGGAATAAACCAATCGCCTTCTTTCCAAGTCCGCAATGTTAAAGGGAAATCGAGTTTATCATAATCCAAATAAGCGATCCGCTTATTCTTCTCGATAGGGAAATCTATAGTTATAACAAGTTTTTGGAAAGATAGTTCAATAGGTTCATGATTAATGCCCTTTTCTGGATCTAAAACGAAGGTTCGCTTTTCCTTCTTCTCTAAAGAAGTGATCCATAAATAATCCCGATCCTTCAGCAAACGATGGGTGGAAGAGTAAAACAGCTTACCAGGCTCCTTGGTCAAGGCAGCGAAAATATCGTCCGAGACCAGACGGGTAAAACCATATTCTTTTAATAACTCATACAAAATCGTCTCCGGAGCCGGAAACCGCATCAACGCCCCGATAGAAAGACGATCATCCGATACGACAACCTCTTTCCGGGCTTGTTCCAATACATATATATATATAGTCTCTGCGGCAGAAAGATGCTCGGCGGAACGTGCGATGGTATTCCGGGCCGATGGATTTATCTCCTCCAAAAGCGGCAACACATTCAAACGGATGAAATTACGGGTATAAGCATCCGATAAATTCGTGCTATCCACCATATAGGCGTAGCCTTGATCCGCCAGCCAAGCCAAGATATCCTCACGGCTTACGCACAGCAAAGGACGGACGATGAAACCATTCCTCGGACGGATCCCGCTCATCCCCCGGATTCCCGTGCCCCGTATCAAATTCATCAAGACCGTCTCCACATTATCGTCCCGGTGATGGGCGACGGCGGTCGCCTGCCCTCCCAGCCGCTCCCGCATCTCCTCAAACCAAGCATAGCGCAATTCACGGGCAGCCATCTCTATCGAGAGATGCCTCTCTCCGGCATAAGAGATCGTATCGAAATCTATCTTATGAAAGGGTACTTCCAAAGATTCCGCGAACTCACAGGCAAATGCCTCATCCCGATCCGACTCCTCCCCACGCAAATGAAAGTTACAATGAAGCGCTATACACGGATATCCCAAACGCACCAATACGCCCAACAAAGCCACAGAATCGGCACCACCGCTCAATCCGACCAAAACCGGACGATCCTCGGATAACAGCCGGTACTTCTCTATATATAAACGTATCGTATGTATCATAACATCTTTGTATTAAAAATAATAATGGCCCTAGCCGGTTTTAGCTAGAGCCATTACTTATAGATCTTTTGAATTAATCTTCTACACCTGCTAATTCCGGGTCGATCATAATACGACCACAGTATTCGCAAACAATAATTTTCTTACGCAACTTGATATCCAATTGCTTCTGAGGCGGGATCTTGTTAAAGCAACCACCGCAAGCGCCACGTTGCACATAAACAACAGCCAAACCGTTACGAGCACCTTTACGGATACGCTTGAAAGCGGTCAACAAACGAGGTTCGATAGTGGCTTCCAGCTTCTTCGCTTTCTCACGAAGTTTCTCCTCATCCTGCTTTGTCTCGGAAATGATCTGCTCCAACTCGCTCTTTTTCTGAACCAAGTCAGCCTTACGGCCTTCCAGCTTCTCAGTCAGTTCAGCGATATCTTTTTTCTTAGCGTCTACCGCCTCTCCGAACTCACGGATTTTCTTCTCTGAGAACTCAATTTCCAAACCTTGGAACTCGATCTCCTTGGACAGGTTATCAAACTCCCGGTTATTACGCACATTATCTAATTGTGCCTTATAGCGATCTATCAATGTGGTAGATTCCGTGATCTTATGCTTTTGCTCAACAACAGAAGCCTCAAACTCCTTGATCTCCGCCTGATAGTTCTGGAGACGTGTTTCCAGTCCTGCGATCTCGTCCTCCAAGTCTTGAACCTCCAGAGGAAGCTCACCACGAAGGGTCTTGATCTTATCAATTTCAGTCATCATCGTCTGAAGTTGATACAGCGTAGAAAGCTTTTCTTCAACCGTATATTCCTTTTCAGCTGATTGTTTATCTGTAGCCATTCTATAAATATTTTACTGGGTTTGAATTAACATTCGAAAAATGTACCGCAAAGGTAGGGAATTTTTTCGATATTATGTTATAAAATATGTCTTTTGTACAGATTTCCGATTCATAATGACCGATAACCGCCAGTAGAATCCGGTCCTCCACATCGTAAAAATCGTTGTACTTCGCCTCCCCCGTTATAAAGACATCGGCACCATACGCGATAGCGTCCTTGATCAAGAAAGCGCCGCTGCCTCCGCAGATAGCGACCTCTCGGATAGGCTTACCAGTAAATGGGGAATGCTTCACGCAACCGACGTTAAACAGGGCCTTGATCCGCAACAAGAAACTCAACTCATCTTCCTCGGCAGGCAACTCTCCCACTACACCGGAACCTGCCTGTTCCCATGTGTTTGATAACGAATAAAAATCAAAAGCCGGCTCCTCATACGGATGAACGGATAACAGGGCACGGGTCACCGCCGTCTTCTTGAATGCCGGAAGGATCATCTCGATACGCACCTCTTTCTCTACATGCAACTCGCCGATCTCACCACAAAACGGATTGCATCCCGCATTGGCACGGAATGTTCCCTCGCCATGTAAATTATAACTGCAAGCATCATAGTTCCCGATACTTCCCGCACCGGCATTGAACAAGGTATTCCGCATGATCTCGGCATAAGCCTCGGGGACAAACGTCACCAACTTCAGCAAAGCGCCTTTTTGGGGGCTCAAGATCCGTACATTTTGCAAGCCGATCAACTCTGCCAAACGGTAATTCACGCCTCCTACGGCATTATCAAGATTGGTATGGGCGGCATAAACCACCAAATCATACTTACACGCCTTCATCATGCAACGCTCGATATAATTGGAGCCAGTCAACGACTTAAACGACTTAAAGGCCAAAGGATGATGAGAGATGATCAGGTTGTATCCCATCTCGATCGCTTCATCAAGCACCTCCTCGGTAACATCTAGGCATAGCAACACACCCGTCGCATGCTGGTTCACGTCGCCAACTTGCACACCCGCATTGTCAAAACCTTCTTGAAGCGGCAGCGGGGCGTAATGCTCGATTTCTCTCAATATATCTTTAACCTTTACCATGCTAAATATCTTTTGATTTATGTTCGGGAGAAAAAGTAATTCCTTTCGGAAGAAAAGAAAATTCCATTCAGATGGAATAAGATTCCCATTCGAATGGAATTTCAGATTGGATTATTTCTTGATATCAACGATCAAATTCAGTTCGTCCAACTGGGCCGGATCCAAGACACCCGGAGCATCGAGCATAACATCTCGTCCAGAATTGTTCTTCGGGAAAGCGATACAGTCGCGGATAGAATCCAAACCGGCGAACAAAGACACGAAACGATCCAAGCCATAAGCCAAACCTCCATGAGGAGGCGCTCCGTACTTGAACGCATTCATCAAGAAACCGAATTGCTCTTGCGCTCTTTCTTCGGTGAATCCTAACAGCTTGAACATCTTATCCTGTAATTGGCTGTCGTGGATACGGATAGAACCACCACCCACTTCAACGCCATTGATAACCATATCATACGCATTCGCACGAACAGCGCCCGGATCCGTGTCCAACAACGGTATATCATCCGGATTCGGAGAGGTAAACGGATGGTGCATAGCGTAGAAACGTTGATCGTCCTCGTTCCATTCGAACAGCGGGAAGTCGATTACCCACAAGCAAACGAACTTATCCTTGTCACGAAGGCCTAATTGATTACCCATCTCTAAACGCAACTCGCAAAGTTGCTTACGAGTCTTCATCGCATCGTCGCCGGAAAGGATCAAAATCAAATCACCCGGCTTAGCGCCGAACGCATTCTTCATTTCTTGAAGAACCTCTTGGCTATAGAATTTATCTACGCTTGATTTCACGTTACCATCCGCTTCCACACGGGCGTAAACCAAACCTTTAGCACCTACCTGCGGACGTTTCACGAATTCAGTCAGCGCATCCAGTTGTTTACGGGTATAGCTTGCAGCACCTTCCGCACAGATACCCCCTATGTAAGCAGCGTTATCGAATACGGAGAAACCATGGCCTTTCATGATGTCCATCAACTCGACGAACTTCATGCCGAAACGCAAATCCGGTTTATCGCTACCATATTGTTTCATAGCATCTTGCCAAGTCATACGCATAAACGACTCCTTGAACTCGACACCACGGATTACCTTAAACAAATGTTTCGCCATGCCCTCGAACATATTCAAGACATCCTCTTGCTCCACGAAGCTCATCTCACAGTCGATCTGCGTGAACTCCGGCTGGCGATCCGCACGCAAATCCTCGTCACGGAAACATTTTACGATCTGGAAATAACGGTCGAAACCGGAAACCATCAACAATTGCTTCAAGGTCTGTGGAGACTGAGGCAAAGCGTAGAACTGTCCCGGGTTCATACGGGAAGGAACCACGAAGTCACGGGCACCCTCCGGGGTAGAATTTACAAGAACCGGAGTCTCTACCTCCAAGAAACCTTGCTCATCCAAATAGCGGCGAACCTCGAACGCCATTCTATGACGAAGTTCCAGATTCTTACGAACGCAAGCACGACGCAAGTCCAGATAACGATATTTCATACGCAAGTCATCACCGCCATCTGTCTCCTCCTCGATCGTGAACGGAGGGGTAAGCGCAGTGTTCAGGACATTTAATTCAGAAACGATCAACTCAATATCACCTGTCGGGATATGCGCATTCTTGCTGGAACGCTCACGAACCGTACCCGTAACCTGAATCACGAATTCACGGCCCAGTTTATTCGCCTTTTCGCAAAGAGCTGCATCAACCTCCTGATTAAATACCAACTGAGTAATACCATAACGGTCGCGGATATCGACAAATGTCATTCCTCCCATTTTGCGGGTTTTCTGCACCCAACCGGCCAGTGTAACCACCAGACCTTCATCCGCAAGGCGCAAGTCGCCACAAGTTCTTGTTCTATACATCTTTATTATTTAATTTGCTAGATTTACCAATCTTTATACCTCGGTTTATTACAAACCGCAACCACAAAGATAATACTATAAATCTTAATAATTATTCTTTTAAGCAAATTAAAATACGTTTTACCCTCTGCTACCCAAGCTGTCCGTATCGGGATTAATCTCTTTCACAGCCTCCTTTACATCCTTGGCCGTTATTTTCTTCTCATTTTTAACAGCGATTTGCTCTACAGGATACTTTTCCTCCATCTCCTCCAATTTAGAGTCTACGGATGTTTTTGAATCATTTGTTCTCATATTCTCTATTTTATTAACGTAATAATGGCTATTAAACAAGCAAGTACTGCCAATGGTTTATAGCGATAGCGACATTGTCCGTGAACATGGAAGGAGTTATGGGAATGCGAGACATTATAGCACATCATTATTTCGATATAGACGCTGTTATAGTGTTTGATGTGATGAAAAATAATCTGCCAGCCATAAAAATGACTATTGATAAAATGTTATTTGATATTTGAGACACCTTCCGTGAGCGATACTGTGGATGAGGACAAAAAGCTATTTACCCCCGGATGAGCCTCTTATAGAGCAACGAACGCAAGCCATTAGGGAGAAGACGGGTCACTAAGCGAATACAGACATTCTTTAGCAAGGAGAAAAAGCCGATAAAACCCATCTTGTAAAACAGCGTCTGCAACCTCACTTCCGTTACGGCATACCGCCATCCTCCCCGCCGCCGAAACATATCCGGCGAGAAGCGGAAAAAGAGCAGGCTCTCTTGTATATTATAGAACCGGGCACCATTCATCAGCATCCGTACCCACAGATAATAATCCTCGAACAAAGGAAAATGCTTATATCCTCCAGCCTTTAGCACGGCCGACTTCCGAAACATCACCACCGGATGGTTCACCGGACACCTTCCCTTGGCAAACCTCAAGATATTTTCATGCTGCTCCGGCACTTTCCGCATGGAAAGTACATTTGATACCTCCCCTTCAAACTCATCGATCCAAGCCCCCACTACATCAATTTCCGGATGTTCCAAAAATATCGCCAATTGCTTCTCAAAACGATCCGGCTTAGCGATATCATCCGTGTCCATACGAGCCACAAGGTCATACGAACAATGCTTCAGCCCCTCGTTAAGAGCCTTGCCGAGACCTCGGTTGGTGGGCAAAGAAATCACTTTTAACTCAGGATGCTGGCTTGTGAATTCTTTTATGACCGCATACAGCTCATCCGTCAAAGGACCATCTTCCACCAAGACAACTTCTATAGGCAATAGCGTTTGCGTGAAGATACTGGTCAGACTTTGACGTAAAAATAGTGGGCTCTCTTTATGATATAAAGAAAGTAATACGGAAAATAACATAGACTTTCAGGAAAAGTATTATATAAGAAAAATTTCTATATGTACATATAAGATGTATCCGGAACACTTGAAGATTGACTCTTTACAGAGTCTGTACGTAAAGAACCGTCTCAAATCTATCTTTCTCATTCTCATGATCCTAATCTGCCTCATAAAAAAAACAACTCTCTGATTTACAGAATTAAAAAACATAAACATTCTTCATAACCACATTACACCAGCTCATCTCTTCGTTGCAAATTTCATACCCACTCTACTTAAGACATTTTTTAGCGCTCTCCGTTGCTTAGGTGATATTTTCCACTGAAGCCAATTAGTCATATCAATCTTTATCTGTTGAGAGAGAGGAACAATGCCTCTACCAGAATCTATATACAAGCTCAATCTACTCAAATTTTCAACAGCATGCCTAATCCATTTACCTTTATATACTCCATGTATATATGGCAAGATATATTCTGAAACTGCCACCACATCTTTATAATCCTCTGATGGAGCAACAGCGGCTTGTTCATTTATTGAGTTTTCAATATCCCATGCACTAAGAGAGCCATCGCCTAACAGCTCAACAAAAAGATCCTTTCGAAATATTCCAAATTGAAGATTGATAGCATAGGGGATTTGCTTATTGACACTACGCAATAAAGGAAAAGATTTAATTTTAGATCCTTTAGGAGTAGGGCCTAAATTACAATACCTTATCTCGTGGCTATCCATATAGTCAAGTAACCGCTCTATTAATGAATTGTCAACATTGTCACTCAAGATAATGTCATCACACATCAACATTACATACTTCGATTTTATAACTGGCAAAGCCGCTATAGTACGCTCAACCCAAGTATCATTTTGCTTATTATTGCATATACAAGTAATACCTTCATACGATTTGGTATTGGTGGTTAGAATAAACTCATAGGGACAATCACTCCAATATCTCCGATACCCTTTTAAAAATACGGCAAGCACATCAGAATACGAATCAGGAGAACTAACATAAATAGAAAGTCGCTTATCCATCAGCTATTGTACTTTTTCTATATATTCCTTCAAACTCATCAAGTTTTTATCCTTGTCAGAAATGATCAATTTCTCAATACCGCCAATCTTATCGAAAGGCCACTCTATAGCCATATCCGGATCATTATACATTATGCCGGCATCACCTTCACCATAAAACACCTCACCACATTTATAGCTAACGACAGAATCCTCCAGCACCAAATAGCCGTGGCCAAAATACTGAGGTATGTATAGAGCCTTCTGATTCTCTCCGGTCAGATCAAAACCTTGCCATTTACCAAATGTTGGCGAATCAGGGCGAAGATCTATGATTACGTCATACACATGGCCACTTATACAACGAACAAGCTTGGCTTGCTGTTTAACAAGCTGGAAGTGCATCGCACGAATTACACCCTTTTTACTAATGGTATAGAACACCTCTTTAAGTTCATGATCTATACCATTTTGCTTAAATGCATCAATATTGTAATCCTTTATAAAGCCACCACGTTCGTCTGTGGCATAGAAGGGAGTTATCTCATATGCCCCCTTCATATCAAGTCCCTTGAATTCAAATTTCTGTATCATGACTAATTCCGCTATAACATCAAAGAGTTTTTAAGCCAATTAATAGTTTTATTAATGCCTTTATCAAAGTCTATAGACGCATATTCTCCAATAGTACTAACCAAGTTACTATTGTCAAACATATCCATTGTATACTTTACACCATCATCTTCACGGACTCCTATCCCTACCTTATCTGCGCAACCAACTAGTTCTCCTATACGAATAAGATAATCTTTCAAGACTTTAGGATTGCCAGAGCCTATATAATAGAATGGCTTATTAGTTTCCTTAAAGCCTAGACGATATACAGCTTCTATAAGATCATCCACATAAATAAAATCATATGGTTGTAAAGCAGGACCAAATGCTGCTTCTTTACCAGCCATCAACTCACCTAACGTATAACTAACCAAATTGCCCGTTTTATTACCTACACCGTATATATTTGAGAACTGCATCCACACAAACTGTTGAGCGATATTCTTGCAATAATCTTCCAAAATTATTCTGCAAGCATGCTTAGCCACACCATACATCATTCCACCAGTCGTTTTTTTCAGATGCGACAAACTAAATGCTACATTCTCCGCTACAGTACCCGCACAAAGAAATTTTTTCACATTTAGCCTCTTGCAAATATTAGCGCAATCTACTGCCATCTGAATATTTGATAATTGAACCGTAGGATCTGCTTTATCAGCCCCATTTACACCTTTCCACGCAAAATGATAGAAAGAGTCATATTCAATTACTGGCAGTCTTTCGACTAGAGATGTATTCACCCCTGATTCTATCCTCGTAATAAGATTTGAATCAGGCAAACGATTGCCATGAAAGGTAATATCAACAGCAACAACCCTAGTACCTTTTTCTATCAATTTCTTTATAAGTGAACTACCTATAAAACCATTGCCCCCTGTGACGATTACGTTCTTCATATTATCGTTATACGTTTAAAAATTCATTTATCTGTTTATCCATACAAACACGAACATCCCCACCTGCTAGCCAAACCTTACTCCATTCAACAATCTTTTCCATTGCCTCATCCAGATTCCATCGAGGGCTCCATCCAAAAGTCTTTTTCAATTTAGAGCAATCAAGCTTCAAGAAATTAGCCTCGTGAGGACCACCGTCATACTTGTCTCT
>OJQU01000142.1_pt1 | contig 57850 bp, 55 predicted proteins | sample 1598981 | NCBI WGS metagenome assembly OJQU01 (sample SAMN03922514, study PRJEB24848) | human gut metagenome | isolation source: stool sample | host: Homo sapiens | place: Germany | collected 2010-02 | reverse complement strand
AAAAAAGGAGGCAATAAGTAATGGATACGAAGCTTATTGTTTCGGCCTCCCCGCACCTGCGCAGTGAGGAAACGACCCAGAGCCTGATGGCCAACGTGATCGTTGCCCTGTGCCCCTGTGTGGTGGCCTCTGCAATCATCTTTGGTGCGCGTGCCCTGCTGGTCACTGCAGTGTCCGTTGTGGCATGCGTGGCCTTTGAGTGGCTGTACTGCAAGCTGCTGAAGAAGGCAAACCCCATCAGCGACCTGTCCGCTGTGGTCACCGGCATCATTCTGGCCATGAACGTGCCCGTGGGCATGCCCATCGGCCAGCTCATCATCGGCGACCTGGTTGCCATCATCGTGGTCAAGCAGCTGTTCGGCGGCATTGGCATGAACTTTGCAAACCCTGCACTGGTCGGCCGTATCGTGCTGTTCGTCAGCTTTGCCGGTTCCATGAACAATTGGGTGTTCCCCGATGCAGCGGTTGACCAGCTGTCCAGCGCTACCCCACTGGCTGTGGCTGACACCAGCAAGCTGAGCCTGCTGGATCTGTTCATGGGCGTGCACGGCGGTGTTCTGGGCGAGACCTGCGCTCTGGCCATCCTGCTGGGCCTGATTTATATGGTGGCCACCAAGACCATCAGCATCGCCATCCCCGCTTCTTACATCGGCAGCATGTTTGTCTTCTATCTGATCTCCACCGGCAGCCTGCACGGCGCACTGGTCGGCATCCTGTCCGGCGGCCTGATGTTCGGTGCTGTGTTCATGGCAACGGACTATGTCACCAGCCCCTTTACCCTGAAGGGCAAGCTGATCTACGGCCTGTGCCTGGGCATCGTCACCTTCGCCATCCGTCAGTGGGGCAGCTACGCCGAGGGCGTTTCCTTCGCGCTGCTGTTTATGAACCTGTGGGTCCCCTTTATCAACGATTGGACCCGTCAGACTCCTTACGGCTATGTTAAGCCTGCAAAGAAAGCAAAGGAGGGTGCTGGCAAATGAATAAGAATTCTTCCTGGGAGACCAGTGTAAAGCCTGTTGTTGTGCTGAGCGTGATCGCACTGATCGTCAGCCTGCTGCTGGCCATGGTCAACTCCTTTACGGCTCCCATCATTGAGGATAACCAGAAGGCCGCAACGCTGGCTGCCTATGTGGACGTGATGCCCACCGTTTCCAGCGCCTCCGATCTGGAGGAAGTGACCGACTACACCACCGAGAACATCACCGGTGCTGTAAAGGCCACCGACGGCTCCCTGGCCATCAAGGCTGAGGAAAAGGGCTTTGACGGCGGCATCCTGTCCGTCATCATCGGCTTCGACACCAACGGCACTGTCACCGGCATCTGGGTGGACGCTTCTACCCAGACCAAGGGCATCGGCAGCAACGTTGCCACCGACAGCTTCCTTGCTCAGTTCGATGGCATGGATGGCACCCAGAACATCACCCTGGGCCAGGGCTACGACGCATACAGCGGCGCAACCATTTCCTCTAAGGCTCTGTTTGCCGCCATCAACGATTGCATCAACTGCTACAACGAGTTGGCATAAAGGAGGTTGGTAAGAAATGGCAAGCGAAAACAAGTCCAAGGTAAGCATCCTTACCAACGGCATCATCAAAGAAAACCCCGTTCTGCGTCTGGTTCTGGGCACCTGCTCCTGCCTGGCTGTTACCACGGCAGTTTCCAGCGCGCTGGGCATGGGCGCAGCCTTCACCTTCGTGCTGGTGTGCTCCAACATCCTGATCTCGCTGCTGCGCAACGTGATCCCCGCTAAAGTCCATCTGCCCTGCTACATCGTCATCATTGCAGGCTTCGTGACCATCGTTCAGATGGTGATGCACGCCTACATGGACAGCCTGTACACCGCACTGGGCGTGTTCCTGCCCCTGATCGTTGTCAACTGCATCATTCTGGGCCGTGCCGAGATGTTTGCCTGCAAGAACAATGTGGTGGATTCCGCACTGGACGGCATCGGCATGGGCATCGGCTACACCCTCACCGTGGTGCTGATGGCCTCCATCCGTGAGATCCTGGGCAGCGGCACCTGGCTGGGCTTCCAGGTCCTGCCCGAGAGCATGGCTAAGATGAGCATTATGACCCAGGCTCCCGGCGCATTCTTCTGCTACGGCGTGCTGATGGCCGGCTGCGTCTGGCTGGAAGGCAAGCTGGATGCCCGCATCGAGCGCAAGAGCTGCTGCGACCTCGACAACCTGAAGAAGGAGGCAGAATAAGATGTTAGTCAAACTTGCTGCGATCTTCTTCAGCATGATCCTGGTGAACAACTACGTGCTGGTGAAGTTCTACGGTATCTGCCCGTTCCTGGGCGTTTCCAAGAAGCTGGATTCCTCCATTGGTATGTCCGGCGCTGTTATCTTTGTTATGCTGGTGGCAACGGCTGTCACCTTCCCCATCCAGATCTTCATTCTGAACCCCGCTGACCTGGGCTACCTGCAGACCATCGTGTTCATCCTGGTCATTGCAGTGCTGGTGCAGTTCATCGAGATCTTCCTGAAGAAGTATGTTGTTGCACTGTACAATTCTCTGGGCGTTTACCTGCCCCTGATTACCACCAACTGCTGCGTGCTGGCCGTGACCATTCTGGTCGTGGACGACTACGGCGCAGACGTTGCTACCCTTGGCTTTGCCGCTGCCTACATTGAGGCTCTGGTCTGTGCCGTGGGTGCAGGTGTCGGCTTTATGCTGGCCATGGTCATGTTCAGCGGCGTGCGCAAGCGTGTGGAAGCCTGCGATCCCCCGGCACCCTTCAAGGGCCTGCCCATCACCCTGATCGCAGCAGCCATCACCAGCCTGTCCTTTATGGGCTTCGGCGGTCTCGTCGAAAACCTGTTCAACGTGACGCTGTAAGGGAGGAACAGGATTATGAATATTGTATCTGCTGTGATCCTCTGTACCATCGTGGGCGCGATCGGTGCCGTTGTTCTGGTGCTGGCCGCAAAGTTCATGGCGGTTGAGGAAGACCCCCGTATTGAAGAAGTTTCTGCCTGCCTGGCCGGTGCAAACTGCGGCGGCTGCGGCTACGCCGGCTGTGCCGACTACGCAAAGGCCGTTGTTATGGACGGCGTTCCCTGCGACAAGTGCGCCCCCGGCGGCCCCAAGGCTGCTGCCGCCATTGCCAAGATCATGGGCGGTGAGGCAAGCGCTGTGGAGAAGAAGGCTGTGGTCCAGTGCCAGGGTAACTCCGAGCACTGCAAGCCCAGCTACGAGTACAAGGGCATCCAGACCTGCGCCGCTGCTGCCACCCTGTACGGCGGCCCCAAGACCTGTACCTTTGCCTGCATCGGCCTGGGCGACTGCACCAAGGTGTGTAAGTTCGATGCCATCCACATTGTGGACGGCGTGGCCAAGGTGGACAAGGACAAGTGCACCGGCTGTGGTGCCTGCGCCAACATCTGCCCCAAGCACGTTATTATGATCGACGCAGGCGGCCCCCGCAAGCCCGTGGTCATGTGCTCCAATCAGGATAAGGGTGCTGTGGCAAACAAGCTGTGCACCACCTCCTGCATTGCCTGCGGCATGTGCGAGCGCACCTGTAAGTTTGATGCCATCCACGTTGTGGACGGCGTGGCCCGCATCGACTACGACAAGTGCAAGGGCTGCGGCATGTGCGCCCAGAAGTGCCCCAAGCACATCATCCTCTTCCCGCTGAAGGACGATCCGAATCCCCCCAAGCCCGTGGTGAAGCAGGCCCCGAAGCCCGCTGCCGCTCCTGCCGCTCCGGCAGAGCCCGCCGCAAAGGCTGAGGAGGCAAAGGCTCCCGAAGCCCCCAAGGCTGAGTAAGCGGAACCCATTGTAATATGGTAAAGCGCCCCCATTGCTCCTTTGAGTGATGGGGGCGCTTTTTTGGTGGGGCGAACCCCCCAGTCACCTGCGGCGACAGCCCCCGCTAGTAGGGGGGCCCTTGGCATTTCGCAAAGCCTGACCTCTTTGCCAAGGCCGCCCCTATTAGGGGCGGTGGCATTGCGAAGCAATGACGGTGGGGTTATTCCTCTCCCCCGAAAACTTTTTTCAAAAAATTTCGAAAAAAGTGAAAGGAATCTGCGTTTCATGTATTATAGAGAGTGAAACTGCGAATATACAACACAAAACTGCGCGATATATCAATGCGGCGGGCGGTGCGGATAAGTTAGACTGCGCTACTCCCCGCAATATATTGCGGCGGTTCATAACTTGCTGTATATCGCAGAATATTTTGTCTGAAAAGGGGAAGGGAAAATAAAATTTCACTATTGAAAATACTGGATATACATGCTATAATTACGATAATGGGTTTGTCTGGTAAAAATAACCTGCCAAGGGAAAGAAAAACGACAAAAGTTGAATATCTTTTCCTCCGGTTTTGCCAAAAATACTATGATGCAGGGAGGGCTCCACTGTGCGGAAAAATCATCACGGAAAAAAAGATAGGCTGGTGAAGCGCGTTTTTGCGCTTTGTCTGGCGCTTGCGGTCATCTGCACCTGCCTTGTGCCGGTGTTTGCAACGGAGGGTCTGATCGATCCTCAGGTTCATCAAGAGGCCTCCCGGCCCGTAGATGACGGCGAGGCATCCTATCCTGACAACGAATTTGCCGGTTTCGGCGAGGAGGAAGCCACCCGGCCTGTAGACGGCGGTGAAGCTGCCGGTTTTGGCGAGGACGAAGTTGCCACCCGGCCTGTGGAAGGCGGCGAGGACAACCTCGACGGCGGCCCCACCGTTACGGATTCGGAGTGGGGTACCGTTATTGACTACGGCACCAGCACCGACACCAGCTCCAGCACCGAGACCCAGTGGTCCGGCGAGGACGACATGGTGGAAAAGCCTGATGACAAAGTGGTCGTTTCCGGCGACGAGATCAAAAAGCTGCAGGACATGGTGGTCTACCGCTTCTGGCTGAGGGAGCTGAACACCCTTGACCTGCAGGACATTACCGCTCAGGCACAGATCAACAATATGACGGAGAGCGAGTATCTGGCCCGGAACGGCGAGGTTCTGTGGAACCTGTACTTCATTCAGGCTGTGCCCCGGGTAGAGACCATCGCGGACTACAGCAGCTACATCGAGAACCCCTCCTCCAACCGGGACCCCAAGGGCGAACTGCGGCTGTTTGACTACTGGTACACGCTGGACGAGTTTGGCAACCGGGTGCGCCTGAACCTCTCCGACCCCACCAGCAACATTCTGGACAGCAAGACCACCACTGTGAACGTCTACGCCGCATGGAAGGACGGCACCGTGGGCTCTGATGAGGAAGAGAAAGTGGATCACGAGGATCTGGTGGATAAGAACCCCGTGCCTGTGGATCTGACTGCCAAGGCCGCTGCTTCCTACGAGGACGAGGACGGCAACACGAAGAGCGTCAATCTGCCGGTGGAGGTGAAGAATCTGCCCTCTGCCGCAGACCACGTCGTCGTGACCCACATGGGTGATAACTCCATGACGGAGTTCTGCAATACCTACGTGAATAAGCTTCAGGGAATGCTGCCTCTTCTGGGCCTGAAGATCTCCCCCAAGAACGCCAAGGGCGAAACGGTGCAGCCTGCCAAGGGCCAGAAGGCTACCGTTACCGTTTCTGGTTTGAACAAACTGCCGGAAATTGCGGCAATGGAAGAAGAGGGAGCGCTCACTGCCGATGCACTGAAGGTGCTCCACAAGAAAGACGACGGCAGCGTGGAGACACTGGATGTCCTTTCTTATCAGAATGGCACCCTGACCTTTGAAACCTCCAGCTTCAGCCCCTTTGTGCTTGCGCTGGAATACCCGGATCAGGAAAGTGAAGACTTCGATGATGACGGCATTGAGATCGTCAGCATTGAGATCGATGGCGTTGAGTATCCGAATGTGAATGATGGAATTGCTACGATCAGTAGCATCAGCGGCATTCAGGGCGATACAAAAGTTCCGGTTGGTGCAACGATTACACTGCGGGCCAAAAACGGAAAAACAAACTACAATCACACATGGAGACTTAATCCGGACAAGACTAACGGTAATGCGGTATTTATAAACAGTAAAAATAAAGAAGTTAATCAGATAAAAGGTACAGGAGATACCTACAAAACAGTACGGATAAAGGTTACGCAAGAGGGTAAGGTGACGGTTGCTCACCGTTATGGTGACCCTAAGAGCAAAGATCCGGAAGGTAACGGCGATGAGCTGGAGATTACAGTTGTGAAGAGCGATAATCCGACATCTCCTTACAATCTTTATGTTTACACGCAGGTTTTGGGCTATTCGGGTGATTACTATGGTAATAAAGCTGAAAATAAAGCGTGGAACGGCATGGCCGTTGGTACGATTTCAAATGTAGATGCTCCGAGTAAATACAATAAACGTACCTCAATTTATGACACGGCCGTTATTGCTACGAAGTTGGGAACTGAAATTATAGTTGATTCTGGACAGTTTCCTGTGATTCCGATTAAACAGGATGGCAAATACAAGGACTACTATTACGAATCACTCCCGAAAGAAATCCAAAAGGAAATTGAGAAGGATCCAACGAAAGCGAATACTGTAGGCACGTACACAATTGAATGGTACGAGGTCGTTGCTGCGGGTGGAGCCAATACTGGCAAAAACGGCGAGGATGGAGACTGGACGGGTGAAGAGAACTATAAACCCACATACACGAAGGGCATATATAAATCTCCGATTTCGTCGGTCAGTGATAAAAAAATGACGTACCATCTGGATGGTTTGATAGTGCTCCATGATACAACGCACATCAACGTCAAGTTTATGGTTCAGGATGTGGGTAAAGATACCTTTGCTCTAGTGCGTGATTATGGCGGAGCATTTACTGTCCCAGAAGGGAGTACTTCGATTTCGCTGAAAGCGATTGCCCACCCGGATGTTATTGGTGAAGGTCAGACTGAAGCAACCTGCCCGAAAACTAAAACAACCCCAGATGGTACAGTTTACACCTTTGATGGTTGGTATACAAATCAGGACTGCACGGAAGGTAGCAAGTTTGATTTTGATGAAGATACCATTAAAGAAGATACAACTTTCTACGCAAAGTATGTGCCTGCTTCTGCAAACCTGACCGTCTCCAAAACCGTTACCGGCAAACTTGGCGACACCAACAAAGCCTTTACCTTTACAATTACCAAAGCTGATGGCACAGCGGCAAATATCACTGATACCAATATTGAGATTAGTGAAGCAGATCGTGCAAAGGTTGAATGGAAAGGTAATGGTCAGTTTACGCTGAAAGACGGAGCTTCGATTATCTTCAAGAATCTACCGAGCGGCCAATACAAGGTTGTAGAGGATAATTATTCAGGCGAAAAGTACGAGACCAGCTATGTGGTTGGTTCCGGAACACCTGAGAATGGGCGAGAAGTAAGTGTGACGATTGGTACGGACGCTAAACAAATCGACTTCACCAACCATCGAACTCTCGAGCCTGATCTTGGTGTCCTCCTCGACACCCTGCCTTACATCGTCATCCTTGCTGTGGTGGCTGGCGGCGTGGCCCTGCTGATGCTGCGCAAGCACCGTAAGGAAGATGACTAAAGGGGGCTGACCGCATGGCGAAGAAGAAAGCGCCCCAGCGGCTGGCCGGTGCAGAGGAAAGCTGTATCAGCCCGGAGCAGGAAGCGATCATCCAGTGGTTCCGGACGGTGAAATTCCGCAAGAACCTGCTGGGCGGCGTGGACGAAGCGGCAATGTGGAAGAAGCTGGAAGAGCTTTACGCCCTGTACGAAGCCGCCATCCGCGCCGAGCGCACAAGGTACAATGTGCTGCTGGAAACCTCTCCGTCAAAGCCTGACGGCTTTGCCACCTCCCCTAGTAGGGGAGGCAAGACAGGTGCTGCGCAGCCGGAGGCATCCGGCACCGGTGAACCCGGGAACGTAAACCTGGCTTCCACCAAAGTTGACAGTTTTGCCAAGGGCTCCCCTACTAGGGGAGCTGTCACGGCGAAGCCCGTGACTGAGAGGTTTAACCCGGAATCTGACAGCTTTGACCCCCAAAAGGAGGCGCATTCCGATGCACCCGCTGGACAATAAAGCCCTGAAGCAGGGGGCAAAGGCGGTGCGCCGCCGCAGGCTGGACGCTGAGAACCGGCAGGATTTTATCAGCCTGCTGGGCCGCATTGTGGTGATCCTGCTGTGCGCCTGGGTGCTGTTCACGCAGGTGTTCCTGCTCACGCAGGCCAAGGGCAGCAGCATGTTCCCCGCGGTAAAGGATGGCGACCTGCTCATCTGCTACCGCCTGCAAAAAACCTACGCAAAAAACGATGTTGTGGTCTACACCCAGGGCGGCAAGCTCCGGGTGGGCCGCATCCTTGGGCGCGAGGGCGACCTTGTGGCTCTGGACGACAGCGGCACCCTTGTGGTGAACGGCGCGGTGCAGAGCGGCGAGATCCTCTACCCCACCTACGCAAAAGACGCGCTGGAGTACCCCTACACGGTGCCGGAAGGCTGCTTTTTTGTGCTGGGCGATTACCGCACACAATCCGAGGACAGCCGGGATTTTGGCCCGGTTCCGCTGGAGGATGTGCAAGCAAAAGTAATTACACTACTGCGGCGACGCAGTTTGTAATACCACGGAGGCCGGAAGAAGCTGCCGGCATCCTGCCTGTGAACCGCGGAGTTTGGGCCGCGGCACAGGAGTACGAACTATTTCTTACTAGGGAGGAATAACAATGAAACTGAAGAAATTCTTCGCGGGCGTTCTGGCTGCCGCCATGATGCTCACCGTCGGCGCGACCGCTGTGTTGGCGACCAACACAACAGATTCGATGATTGTTGCAGATAACAATGGCGTTGCAAACTTTACTCTGACCAAGAAGCTGATGGTGGCAGAAGGTACTGCACCTCAGAAGATGACTTTTAATTTTACTGTGAGCGGACGTGATGCTGATGCAGCCAAGGGCGCTAAAGCAGGTACACTTGGTAAAGATTTTACCACACAGCCTAGTGTGACGCTCGAAAAGACTGGTAATGAGCAGTTTACCACATCTACTACTGCATATTCTCAGACCTTCAGCATTGACCTTGTTAAGCTGCTGGGCGACAACTACAACAAGGTTGGCAAATACGCTTATACCATCTCTGAGAATGAAACCAAGATTCCTGGCATTACCAAGGATTCTCACGAATATGAGATGATCGTTACTGTCGTGAACAAGGAAAAGGATAATCTGACCAGCGATACTGGTTACGGTTATTTTGTTGGTATGTATGACGCTGACGGAAACAAGGTTCCGGCCGAGTTTACGAATACCTATAATTCCTATTCTCTGGAAGTGGAGAAGACTGTTAAGGGCAACTTTGGCGATTTGAATGATATTTTCACCTTCTACATTACTCTTGGCAAAGAGGCTGGTAAGGACGATAACTACGCAACCGTGAAGGTTTCTGATACCAGTAATCCTGCCAACAATGCAAGCTGGACTATTGGTGGCGGTCAGCAGACTATTACCCTGAAGCATGGTCAGACTGCTACTATTTCGAATCTGCCTGTTGGTGTGACCTATACCGTTACTGAGAAGAAGACTAACGACGATGATAGTGCATGGGTTTATACTACTACTGGTGAAGCAACTGCTGAAGCTAATAAAACGATTGCGGCTGGTGATAACAAGGTTGAGATCGTCAACGAACATCAGGGCACCCCTGACATGGGCGTTATCCTCGACAACGCTCCTTACATCGCTCTGCTGGCCATCGTTGCCATTGGCGGTGTGGCCCTGATGCTGAACAAGCGCCGCCGCGACGAGGAGTAATTGCTCGCGGTAGATTAAACCCCACCGTCATCCCTTGCGGGATGCCACCGCCCCTAGTAGGGGCGGCCTTGGCAAAACCGTGAAGCTTTGCGCCATGCCAAGGGCCCCCCTATTAGCGGGGGCTGGCACGCGAAGCGTGACTGGGGGGTTATCTCAGCACAAACCTAACGAATAACCACTTATTTGAATTTGTTTAACCGGAGGTGGGCTGTATCAACTGGCAGAGAAAAGCGTTGAGGGCAGCCGACTTTCTGGTGAGCACGGTGGTCGTGCTGTTCCTGGTGGTCGCCGGGGCGTATTCAGCCTATGCCCTGTGGGACAACTCGCAGGTGTACGCCGCCGCAGACAATGTTCAGGCAGAGCTTTTGCAGTTCAAGCCCAAGGCGGGCGCGGATAACGGCGCGAGCTTTGAGGAGCTGTTGGGCATCAACCCGGATGTCTGCGCGTGGGTCACACTGGACAACACCGCCATCGACTACCCTGTGGTACAGGGCGAGGACAACTTTACCTATGTGAACACCGATGTCTACGGTGATTTTTCGCTGGCAGGCAGCATCTTTTTGGATGTGAACTGCGACAAGAACTTCACCGACCCTTACTCTCTGCTGTATGGTCACCACATGGAAGAGAGCAAGATGTTCGGTGATCTGGATCTCTACAAGGATGCAGAGTTCTTTGCAGAGAACACCACCGGTGAGCTGATCCTGCCCGACCGCACCTATGATCTTAAAACCTTTGCATGTCTGCTGGTCCCTTCGTCTGAGAGCGCGATCTTCCAGCCCCAGCGCTGGGACAGCGACTTGCAGGGGTTGTACACCTTTGCGCAGGAGAACGCCCTGAACCTGAACACCGAAACGCTGGCCGCCATGAAAGCGGCAGGCGATGACGCTCAGGTGCTGGCGCTGTCCACCTGTTCAACGGAGTTTACCGATGCACGCACCATTCTTCTGGCGTGGATGATCCCGTCCGCGTCGGATTCATAAAGGAGAGGATGAAATGAGGTTCCGTAAAATCGCGGCAGTACTCCTGACGCTTGCGTTGGGGTTCTGCCTGTGTCAGCCGGCGGCATTTGCGGCCACCGCGGCTGACCAGCATACACAGCTGCAGGAGCTTCCGGTTTCCATTCAGTCCACGGGGGAAACACCTCTCCCAAAGGAAACACTGACTGTGGAACTTGAGGCTGTGGACAATGCGCCCCTGCCCCAGGTGACCACTCTGGAGATCACCGACGGCGAGACCGGCAGCTTTGGCCCCATCGATTATACCAAGCCCGGCTATTACGTTAACACCGTGCGCCAGCGCGCCGGTGTCAACACCCGCGGCACCTACGATGAAACCGTGTACTATCTGCGCGTTTCCGTGGTGTGGGACAACGACAAGCTGGTGGCCCGGATGGCCGTGCACACACAGGCCGACCTGATGGACGAAAAGGTGAGCAGCATCACCTTCAACAACAGCTACAAGGCCATCGAGACCCCGTACTACCCGGACCCGTATGACCCTGATCCCGTCACCCCGCCCACCCCTTCCACGCCGGAGAACCCGGCCCCGGCAGATGCCCGCCCGACCGTGACTGAAACCACCACCCCTAGTGCACCGGAGCCCACCGCCCCGGCCAGCGTGGTGGCGGATGCCCGCCCGGCCGAAGGCCCCAAACTGATCCAGACCGGTCAGCTGAACTGGCCTATCCCTGTTCTGACGGCAAGCGGTCTGGTGCTGGTGGCCGTGGGTGCCTATCTGATGGAGCGCAGCAAGAAACGTGAAAAGAATGCGTAAAGTATCCCCTGGGCTTGTCTGCATCGTGCTGGGTGTGGTGCTCCTGCTGGCGGCTGGCGGCCTGTACGCCTACAACCGCTACGAGGATGCCCACGCCGGTGCCGAGGCCCAGACCGTGGTGGCCGACCTTCAGCAGAAGGTGGAGACCCCGGAACCGGAGGCAGAGAGCGGCCCCCTGGACCCCGAGCTCCCGGTGGTGGAGATCGACGGCAACGAATATGTGGGTGAGATCTCCATTCCCGCCATCGGCATTGACCTGCCGGTGATGAGCGAGTGGAGCTACCCCCGCCTGAAGATCGCCCCCTGCCGCCAGTTCGGCTCTTCCCGCACCGATGATCTGGTCATTGCGGCGCACAACTACGAGAGCCATTTCGGCAAGCTGACCTCCCTCACAGCGGGGGACAGCGTTACCTTCACCGATATGGACGGCATCGTGAATGAGTACGTCGTGAACAAGGTCGAAGTGCTTGACCCCCACAGTGTGGAGGAAGTGGAACACAGCGGCTACGCCCTGGTGCTGTACACCTGCACCTATGGCGGCAAGACCCGTGTCACCGTCTTCTGTGATCGTGCATCGTAAAAATCAAGGCTGAAAAACAAAAAGAAGCCCCGACATTCGTCGGGGCTTCTTTTTTACTATGTGGGAACTCCCTCCGTCATTGCTGACGCAATGCCACCTCCCTCTGAGAGGGAGGCTTTTCGTTGCCGTAAGGCTCCCTCCTAGAGGGAGCTGTCGCCGGAGGCGACTGAGGGAGTTACTGTTTTTTCCACCGCCGCATCACACCCATGCCCAACGCATAGGGGCCGGTGTGCACGGCAATGGTGCAGCCGATCTGCAGCAGGACCACATTGCACTCGCAGGTGGGATACTTGGCGCGCAGGGCGGCGCGGGTCTGCATCCAGAGCCGCTTGCCCTCGTCGGCATCGTAGCCGTAGCCCACCGTGATGCAGTAGTCATCGGGCGTTCCGTTGTGCTCGGCCAGATAGGTCATCAGCAGGTCGAGGGCCTTCTCAAAACTCTTCTGGCGGCCGCGGGCCACGCCAGCGGAGAAGATCTCGCCCTCCTTGAACAGGATCATGGGCTTGATGCCCAGAATATTGGCAGCACGGCCCGTGACTTTGCCGATGCGCCCGCCCTTGATGAGGTAGTCCAGGTTGCCCACCGTGAAGAAGATCTGGTTGGTGATCTTTTCCGCTTCCAACCAGGTCACGGCTTCGTCCAGCGTACAGCCTGCATCCCGCATGGCCACCGCGTTTTCCACCACGATGGATTCGGTCACGGTGGCGGCGGTGCTGTCAATGACCTCGATCTTAGCATCGGGGAAATCCTCCAGCACCAGTTCCCGGGCGTTGCGGGCACTGCCCACGCAGCCGCTCATCTTGCTGGTAAAGCAGATGCAGAGCACCGGGCGGCCCGCCTCGGCATGGGCCCGGAAGGCGGTTTCAAAATCCTCCAGCGAAGGCAGGCTGGTCTTGGGGTAGGCCGCGGGGTTATCTACCATGAACTGGTAGAAATCGCGCACGGCGATCTCCTTGCCTTCCTTGCGGTAGTGCTCACCGTCCAGCGAGACATAGAAGGGGATGATCTCAATATTCAGCGTTGCGGCCGTCTCAGGGGTCAGGTCACAGGCGCTGTCCGTGATGATATCAAACATAGTCACGTTTCCTTTTCAATGCGGCGGGTTCTGTGGCGCGGATCAGACGTTGTGGTGGATGTAGGCCTCACGCTCGGCACCCACGGAGATGTAGGTGATCTTGCAGCCAATAGCCTTTTCCAGATACTCAACGTAATCGCGGGCTTCCTGGGGCAGATCCTCCCACTTGCGGGCGGCAGTGATATCGCAGTGCCAGCCGGGCAGATACTCCACCACGGGCTGTGCGGTGTCCAGAGCCATGCCCATGGGGAAGCGCTTGGTGATGGTGCCGTCGGTCAGCTTGTAGCCGGTGACCATGGGGATCTTCTCCATGTAGTCCAGCACGTCCAGCAGGGTCAGGGCAACCTCATCGCAGCCCTGGCAGAACACGCCGTAGTGGCTTGCCACCAGGTCGATGGGGCCAACGCGGCGGGGACGGCCGGTGGCTGCACCGTACTCGTGGCCAGCCTCACGCAGGGCGTGCTTCTCTTCCTCGGTCATGGCCAGCTCAGTGACAAAGGGGCCGTCGCCCACGCAGGAGGAGTAAGCCTTCATCACGCCGATGCTGTTGGTCAGCTTGTGGCCCGGGATGCCTGCGCCGATGGGGGCGTAAGCGCCGATGACGTTGGAGGAGGTGGTGTAGGGGTAGATGCCGAAGTCAATGTCGCGCAGAGCGCCCAGCTGGGCCTCGAACAGCACCTTCTTGCCGGCGGCATCTGCGTCAGCCAGATACTGGCCCACGTCGCAGATGTAATCCTTGAAGATGGCGGCATACTTCTCCAGCCATGCCCACATCTCGTCCACGCTGATGGGGGCGGAGTGGTAGCTGCCCTCCATCACCAGGTTCTTGGAATCCACCATGGTCACCAGGCGCTTCTTCACGCTGTCGTCCAGGTGGAGCAGGTCGCCCATGCGCAGGGTCTTCTTCATGTACTTGTCACCGTAAGTGTAGGCGATGCCGCGCTTGGTGGAGCCGAACTGTGCGCCGGTCTTGGCCAGGCGGGCCTCTTCCAGGCCGTCCTGATCGACATGGTAGGGCATGGTGATGGTGGCCCGGTCGGAGATCTTCAGGTTATCGGGGGTGATGGAAATGCCCTGCTCCCGCAGCTTGTTGATCTCGCCGTCCAGATGGTGCGGGTCGATGACCATACCGTTGCCCATCACGCAGACAACGTTGGGGCGCAGGATGCCGGAGGGCAGCAGGTTCAGCACGAACTTGCCGCGCTCGTTCTTCACGGTGTGGCCTGCGTTGTTGCCGCCCTGATACCGTGCAACGATGTCATACTCCTGGCTGATCAGATCGACCATGCGGCCCTTGCCCTCATCGCCCCAGTTGATACCCGTAATTGCAGTAAGCATAATAAATGACCTCTTTATCATTTTTTCAAAAGACAGCCTTTTCCGTGCACCTTGCCCGGGATACGCCACCTTGGGAATCTGTACCGCCTGCGGAAATGTCCGCAACAATACAATTATAGTATAGCACGAAACGCGGAACAAAAAAAGAGGGAAGAAATACTTTTCTCTCAATTATCCGCCAGGCGCTCCTCTTCGTGATGCTGCTTTAGTTCTTCTTCCCCAGCTTGTGCACAGTGCCATCCGGCTCTTTGATCGAGGTGTTGTTCAGCTGGGCGCGCAGGCTGGCCTTTACGTCCGCAACATACTCCTGCCGCAGGGCCTGCTGCTCTGCCTTTTCGGCATCGGTCAGGCCGGTGGTCTTGCTCTTTTTTGCCAGCTCGTTGATGCGAGCGATCTTCTCGTTTGTCATCGCAGTTCTCCTATTAGATAAAATGTGATATAATATGACCGGAATGCCCCTTCCGGCAGCTGCGGCTCTTTTGGCGAGGCAGCAGGAGGGAGCTATTTGAATCAAAGCAAGTATAACAAAGGATGAAACCGATGTCAAAACAGTTGAATTTTGCACAACAGATGGACGAAGTGTTGAAAACGCTGGGGCCGCAGCGGCCAAAGCTGCTGCTCCATGCCTGCTGCGGGCCCTGTTCCAGCGCCGTGCTGGAAAAGCTGTGCCGGTATTTTGAGATCACGGTGCTTTACTATAACCCCAACACCTGGCCTGCCGAAGAATACTACCGCCGGGGCGAGGAGCTGAAAAAGTTCGTGGCGCAGGCGCACCCGCTGGGGGTCACGGTCATCGAGGACCACTACGACCCGCAGGAGTTCTACACGGCTGTGCAGGGGCTGGAAAACGAGCCGGAGCGGGGCGGGCGGTGCACCGTCTGCTACCGTTTGCGGATGCGCCGGGCGGCTCAGTACGCAAAGGAGCACGGCTTTGATTGGTTCACCACCACGCTCTCCATCAGCCCCCACAAGGATGCTGCCCGCATCAATCAAATCGGGCAGGAGCTTGAAGCCGAATTCGGCATCAGGCACCTGCCCTCGGATTTCAAAAAGCAGAACGGCTACCTGCGCTCCCTCCAGCTCTCGGAGGAGTACGGGCTTTACCGTCAGGATTACTGTGGGTGTGAGTTCAGCGCAAAGGCGAGGGGATGAACCGCTCAGTCGCCTGCGGCGACAGCTCCTCTGCCAGGAGAGGTGGCATTGCGATGCAATGACGGAGAGGTTTACTCCTCCCGCATTCTGGACACCAGAATCGCAAAGACGATCAGCCCTACGCAGGGCACGATGTTGGTTGCCATACCAACAGCAAGACCGGCGCTTTCGGCCACCTTGCCGATGACCCAGGGCATCAGGATCGCGCCGCTGGATGCCACCGGCAGCATGATGCCCATGCTGGTCACGGTGGTCATTTTACCGGCGCTGGCCACGGCGGTGGGGTTCATACCGGCCATGGAGAAGGCAAAGGCGAACAGCAGCAGGATGGCAGGCAGCTGGCTGTGGGTCTGCATCATGGCAAAGTAGAAGGCAGTGCAGAAAACCGCCATAAATACCATGGCCTTGCGGGGCTGTTTGAGCGGGAACACAAAGGCGATGAGCAGGCGGCCGATCAGGGTGGCACCCCACATCACGGTGACGGTATAGGCCGCCAGCGTGCCTGCAATGATGCCGCTGTCCTTGAAGTAGGTGACCATCCAGCCCACAACGCTCTGCTCGGCGGCGTTCTGGCAGAACAGCAGGCCGGTGAGCAGCCAGAAGCGGGAGGAGCGCAAAAAGCTCCAATCGGTGACAGCTTCTTTGGCCTTGGCACGGCCTGCCATGGGGGTGAACAGGTATACCAGCCAGAGCACCAGACCCAGCGCCGCCAGTGCCAGCACGGCCAGCGTGGTGCTGACCCTGGCCGCGGCAGAGATCAGAAAGGGGCAGAGCAGGGCACCGCAGGCGTAGCAGGCGTGCATGGTGTTCATGCCCCGGGTGCGGTCTGCAGAGTTGCCGCTGACAAGAATGGTGCAGGTGTTCAGGACACTGCCCTTGGCAATGCCCACAATAAAGAAGGCCAGCGCCAGCAGAATGGGCAGGCCGGTCAGGCCCATCAGGCCGTAGCCCACCGCATAGCCGATGGTCAGCAGCAGGACGCTGGGCTTCATGCCCATTTTTCCCACCAGCGCACCGGCCAGCAGGCCCGCCAGCAGGTTGCCGATGCTCAGCAGGCTGAGCAGAGTGCCGGTCATGCCGTAGGCAAAGCCGTATTCTTCCTGCAGCAGGCTGACCACCACACCGCTGGAAATGGTGCAGATGCCGCTGAAAAAGAAGGTGACGAAGCCCGCGTTCCGCAGGCGGGTGTTCCGTTGTTCCATAGGGTTCTCCTTGCAGTATTCGGGGGCGCAGCGCCCGTAGTTGCTTTTATTAAAGCATATTCTTGTCGGAAAGCAAGGGCTGTTGAGCCAGCAGAAGCAAAATCAGCGCCCAGTGGAAGCGCCCTGCCGTTCGGTGGGGCGCTTCTGTATTTTATTTTGCGTCTCCTATTGACAATGGTCGAATCGTGCGTTATGATATTGTACGGCATCAAACAGTTCTAAAGAAAACAATCCTGTCACAAACAATTCAAAAGGGAAACCATTATGCACGATGAAAGCAACAAACAGCCCTGCTGCAACCCCCCATGGGAGCCGCCGCAGGTCATCCCGGCACAGGTGCGCCGGGTGAACAACCTGATCTTCCGCAAGATCAACCAGTTCCACCGGGAGAACAACGTGGACAACGTGACCCCCATGCACGACTGGATCATGAGCTACCTCTACTGGCACAAGAACGAGCCCGTGTACCAGCGCGATATCGAACGGGAGTTCTCCATCACACGCTCGACTGTGACGAACATCCTGCAGCTGATGGAGCGCAAGGGCTACATCGAGCGCCAGAGCGTGCCGCAGGATGCCCGGCTGAAGCGGCTGATCCTGACGGAAGAGGGAGGCCGCGTCCACGAAAAGACGATGCTCTCCCTGCACCAGACCGATGAGTTTGTGGCCGGATTGCTGACGGAAGAGGAAAACGCAGAGCTTCTGCGGTTATTGAACAAGCTGCGCAAGGGGCTGGAATGACCCCTGCAAATAAACTTCAGGAGGATTACAACAGATGATCAAAAAACTTGTGTCACATCTGGGCGAGTACAAGCGCGCCGCGATCCTGACACCGATCTTCTCTGCTCTGGAAGCCATCATGGATGTGATGCTGCCCACCATCATGGCCTTTATCATTGACCAGGGCATTGAAAAGGGCGATATGAACGCCGTTGTCAAGTACGGCCTGCTCACCTTCCTGGTGGCGGCCATTGCCCTGCTGCTGGGCGTGCTGGCCGGCAGGTTTGCTGCCACGGCATCCACCGGCTTTGCAGGCAACCTGCGCGATGCGATGTATGAGAACATCCAGCATTTCTCGTTCTCCAACATCGACAAGTACTCCACGGCCGGTCTGGTCACCCGTATGACCACCGACGTGACCAACCTGCAGAACGCGTTCCAGATGATCGAGCGCATGTGCGTGCGTGCCCCCGTCCATCTGGTTTTCGCGCTCATCATGGCCTCCATGATCAGCCGCTCGCTGACCATGGTGTTCCTGGTGGCGATCGTGTTCCTGGTGGCAGTGCTGGCAGGTATTATGGTTCCCACCTTCGGCATCTTTGATAAGGTGTTCAAGAACTACGATAACCTGAACGCCTCCGTGCAGGAGAATGTCTCGGCCATCCGCGTGGTCAAGAGCTTTGTCCGGGAGCACTTTGAGAACGAGAAGTACACCAAGGCCTGCGAGAGCCTGTACAAGCAGTTCGTCCACGCCGAGAGCCGCCTGAGCTTCAACAATCCTGCCATGCTGGTCTCTGTGTACGGCTGCAACATCGCCCTGAGCTGGTTCGGCGCACATTACGTCCTGAACGGTGCGATCACCACCGGCCAGCTGAACGCCCTGTTCGGTTACATTATGAACATCCTGATGGCCCTGATGATGCTGAGCACGGCCTTTGTGATGATCGCCATGTCCGCCGCTTCTGCCCGCCGTATCGTGGAAGTGCTGGACGAGACCACCGACCTGCCCGCCCCCAAGGCACCGGTGCAGCAGGTCAGGGATGGCGGCATCGAGTTCGAGCATGTTACCTTTAAGTATAAGCACGGCTCCGGCCAGCCTGTCCTGAACGATGTCACCTTCAGCATCCGGCCGGGCGAGACGCTGGGCATCATCGGCGGCACCGGCAGTGCAAAATCCAGCCTGGTGCAGCTGATCCCCCGCCTGTATGATGCCGAGACCGGCTCTGTCAAGGTGGGCGGCGTGGACGTTAAGGACTACAGCCTGGATGTCCTCCGCCGGGAGGTCTCTATGGTGCTGCAGAAGAACGTTCTGTTCAGCGGCACCATCCTCGACAACCTGCGCTGGGGCGATGAGAACGCCAGCGAGGAAGAGTGCATCCGGGTGGCCAGGCTGGCCTGCGCCGATGAGTTCATCGAGCGCTTCCCTGATAAGTACAATACCTGGATCGAGCAGGGCGGCTCCAACGTGTCCGGCGGCCAGAAACAGCGCCTGACCATTGCCCGCGCGCTGCTGCGCAAGCCCAAGGTGCTGATCCTGGACGACAGCACCAGCGCCGTGGATACTGCCACCGATGCCAAGATCCGCAAGGCCTTCCGGGAGGAGATCCCCGGCACCACCAAGATCATCATTGCACAGCGCATCTCCTCCGTGCAGGATGCGGACCGCATCCTGGTGCTGGACAACGGCCAGATCAACGGCCTGGGCACCCACGAGGAGCTGCTCAAGACAAACAAGATCTATCAGGAAGTTTACAACAGCCAGACCCAGGGCGGCGGCGATTTTGACAAGCAGGGAGGTGAGCAGTAATGGCACAGGTGAAAGAAGTAAAGGGCCCCGGCCCCCGTAGGATGGGCGGCCCCAAGCCGAAGGTTGAGAACCCGGGCAAGCTGCTCAAGCGGATCATGGATGAGGTGTTCAAGCACTATCTGCCCCACTGCATCCTTGTGCTGGTCTGCATCATCGTCAGCGCGCTGGCAAACGTGCAGGCAAGCCTTTTCCTCAAGACCCTGATCGATGATTACATCGTCCCCATGACCAAGCAGGCCACGCCGGACTTCGGCCCGCTGGCAGGCGCACTGGTGCGCATCGGCTGCATCTACGCCATCGGCGTGCTGGCCGCATGGCTCAACGCCCGTATCATGGTCAACGTGACCCAGGGCACCCTGCGCAACCTGCGCGTCCAGCTTTTCACCCACATGGAAAGCCTGCCCATCCGGTATTTTGACTCCCACCCCCACGGCGACATCATGTCGGTGTACACCAACGATGTGGACACCCTGCGCCAGATGATCAGCCAGAGCATCCCCCAGCTGGTGTCCAGCGCCATCACCATCGTGTCCGTGTTCACCAGCATGTGCCTGATGAGCTGGCAGCTCACCGTTGTCACCATGCTGATGGTGGCCCTGATGCTGTTCTGCTCCAAGAAGATCACTTCCATGAGCGGCAAGTACTTTGTGGCTCAGCAGAAGGATCTGGGCAAGGTGAACGGCTACATCGAAGAGATGATGGAGGGCCAGAAGGTCGTCAAGGTGTTCACCCACGAGCAGAAGGCTCTGGATGGCTTCCGGCAGCTGAACGATAAACTGAAGGAAAGCGCTAAGCAGGCCAACAGCTACGCCAACATCATCATGCCCGTTACCGCACAGCTGGGCAATATCAGCTATGCAGTCTGTGCTCTGGCAGGCGCGGCCATGGCCGTTGGCAATGTCGGCGGCATGACCCTGGGCACCGTAATGGCCTTCCTGAGCCTGAACAAGAGCTTCAATATGCCCATCAGTCAGGTGTCCATGCAGGCCAACAGCGTGATCATGGCACTGGCCGGTGCGGAGCGTATCTTCAAGATGATGGACGAGGCCAGCGAGGCCGACGAGGGCTATGTCACCCTGGTCAACGTCAAGTATGGCAAGGATGACGAGCTGGTGGAGACCACCGAGCGCACCGGCATCTGGGCCTGGAAGCATCCCCACCACGACGGCACCACCACCTACCACAAGCTGGCGGGTGACATCACCTTTACCGATGTCGATTTTGGCTATGTGCCTGAAAAGACCGTTCTGCACGGGATCAACCTCTATGGCCGCCCGGGCCAGAAGATCGCTTTTGTCGGCTCCACCGGTGCCGGCAAAACGACCATCACCAACCTGATCAACCGCTTCTACGATATCGCAGACGGCAAGATCCGGTATGATGGCATCAACATCCGCAAGATCAAAAAGGACGACCTGCGCCGCTCTCTGGGCATCGTTCTGCAGGATACCCATCTGTTCACCGGCACGGTCATGGAGAACATCCGCTATGGCCGCCTGGATGCCACCGATGAGGAGTGCATTGCCGCCGCAAAGCTGGCCAATGCCGATGGCTTTGTCAAGCGTCTGCCCGATGGCTACAACACCATGCTGACCAACGACGGTGCAAACCTGTCGCAGGGGCAGCGCCAGCTGCTGGCCATTGCCCGCGCCGCGGTTGCCGATCCCCCGGTGCTGATCCTGGACGAGGCGACCTCTTCCATTGATACCCGCACCGAGGCGCTGGTCCAGCGGGGCATGGACGGCCTGATGTATGGCCGCACCAGCTTTGTCATTGCCCACCGTCTGTCTACCGTCCGCAATGCAGACTGCATCGTGGTTCTGGAGCAGGGCCGCATCATCGAGCGCGGCAGCCACGACGAGCTGATCGCCAAGAAGGGCAAGTATTACCAGCTCTACACCGGTAATCTGGCCGAAAATTAAAGAAAAATCGTAAAAAACGGAGCCGCTGTACAAAATGATGTGCAGCGGCTCCGTTTATTTTCAATTTGTTCAAATTCCTCACAAAGAAACTCCATTTTTATCCTGTACAATAAGGGTGCAGTCAGGGAGGAACAGAGAAACATCCTCCCAAGATGCCATGCAGGCAATGAAAACCGCGCATCTCCGGCAGAAGCCGGGCGGCGCGGCCCCTTAAAAAAAACACTGTCCCCTGCTGATGCGAGGCAATAGCCAAGGCAGCGGACAGACTACCAACCATCTCCTGACAGCCGCAAATGTTTGGGAGTTCTCATACACAGCCAGCGCCGCTTTCTCCTCCTTTCCACGGCGCTGGCTGTTTTTGTTTGGCTACGGATTAAACCTCTCAGTCTCGCTTCGCTCGCCAGCTCCCCTAGTAGGGGAGCCCTTGGCATTCCGTTGTGTTTGCATCGTTACTCAGTAACTGTTCTAATACATGCTCCCTTAACTGTGGCAAATCGATTACATGAATCCCCATCTTTTCCATCTGATACAAGACCAGAGCGGGGCTCTGGTCTTTTTTTGCGGCAGAAGCCATAACATTGCGTGTAAAGGCGAGAATCCTGTCCTTTTTGTAGAAAAAGATCAGCTGCACATGGCCGGTGAACAGGGCAAACAGGGCTGTGCGCAGCTCCCAGGAGCCGAAGAGGAGGAGCAGGTCGCTCTCCTCTAAAAAGAGAACGTCTGCCCGGTCAAGAAACTGCAGGGCGGTCTGGCACAGGGCCTCCCGCTGCGGCCAGTAGGGCGCGGCCTGCGCCAGCCGGGGAAGATAGCAGCAGAGCGCCCCGGCATCCCGGGCGGCGGCAAGGGCCTCGAGGTGGGCCAGCCGCAGGGGGCTGTCCACCAGCCCGGCGGAGGAAAAGCAGAAGGCAGAGGAGCCCCGGAACGGGGCGGTTTCCAGCTGCTCCGGCCCAAGGGCCAGCCCGGCGGTGTGGGCACGGTAGGGCAGAGCGGTGTCTGCTCCGGTGAACACCACCGGCGTGGGGAAGGCATCTGTGAAGCAGAGCAGGGAGCAATCCACACCATCCCGGGCAAGCCGGGCCGCCAGCTTGCGGCCAAAGGGGTCGGCTCCCAGCTGGGCCAGCAGAGCCGCCTGCCCGCCCAATGCGGCGTACTGGCGGCAGAAGCCTGCGCCCCAGCCGCCGGTCTGCGCCCGGAATGTCTCCGTCAGCTCCGGAGCCGTGGCGGCGTTCAGCTCCAGCCAGACTTCGCCCAGACACAAAACGGACATGTGCACCCCTCCCTCCGCAAATAAAAATCGGGTTACAGTATACACGATTTGCCCATCGGATGCAACCGATCCGGGGCGAATCCTGACGGAATAAAAGTGCCCTCGGGCAGGAAAGGCTCGATTTTACAAAGACCACCTGTTTTTTACCAATGCCTTTTTTTCATTGCCCAAGGTTTACCTAAGATTTGCCTTACCATGGTTTCCCCTCTTTCTCCGAACGGGTACAATAGAACCGTTCCCAGGATACATTGCAACAGGGCCCGGGAGGGCTCAGGATAAGAGAGGAATCATCGTATGAAAGAACATAAAATGTCCCGCCGTAACTTCCTGAAAGTGGGTGCTGTGGCATCTGCCGCCGGTCTGATGACTGCTGCCCCCGTGGCTGCAAACGCTGCTGCTCCGGCTGCTTCCACCGCAGCTGACGAGGAGAACTGCTTTGGCCTGTTCCAGAAGAAGCCCAAATACATCTTCCTGTTCATCGGCGATGGCATGGGCACCGCCCAGATCCAGTCTGCCCGGTTCTATCAGGGCACTGTCACCAACAACGGTGCCATCACCGAGGCAGAGCTGAGCTTTACCCAGTTCCCGGAGGTGGGCAGTGTGACCACCTACGACAGCACCTCCTTCTGCCCGGACTCCGCTTCCACCGCCACCTCCATCGCTTCCGGCAAAAAGACCGAGAGCGGTGTCATCAATATGTGCCCCTGGACCCGTGATGTGCCCTATGAGACCATTGCGGAGAAGCTCCACAAGCAGAAGGGCTACAAGGTTGGCATTGTTTCCACGGTGAACATTGACCATGCCACCCCTGCTGCCTTCTATGCACACCAGAAGACCCGCAAGAACTACTATCAGATCGGCGTGGAGCTGGCAAACTCCGGCTTTGAGTATTTCGCAGGCGGCGAGTTCCAGAAGGTGAACGGCGATGGCACCGGCCCCAACAACCACGAGGTGGCTGCACAGGCCGGTTACAACGTTGTCACCACCCAGGCCGGTGCTGCTGCCCTGAAGGCCGGGGCAGGTAAGACCCTGATCATTGCCGAGAACCTGGCCGACGGCAAGGCCATGAACTACGCCATGGATGCCGCTCCGGGAGAGTGGCAGCTGACCGACTATGTCCGCAAGGGCATTGAGCTGCTGGACAATAGCAACGGCTTCTTTATGATGGTGGAGTCCGGCAAGATCGACTGGGCCTGCCACGCCAACGATGCCGCTGCCTCCATCCATGATGTGATCGAGATGCACAACGCGGTGCAGGCTGCTGTGGAGTTCTATGCCCAGCACCCCGATGACACCCTGATCCTGGTGACCGCTGACCACGAGACCGGCGGTCTGGGCATTGGCTACAAGACCACCAACTACGACACCTTCCTGACCAACCTGGCCCACCAGAAGATGTCCTACGCAAAGTTCGATTCCACCTATGTGAACAACTATGTGAAGAATCGGACTCCTTTTGAGACCGCCATGCAGGACGTGAAGGCAAACTTCGGCCTGACCCTGCCCACCGACCCCGATGCCGCCAACGCAGGCAAGCTGCTGCTGACCGACTACGAGGTGGAGAACCTGCGCACCGCTTACGAGCGCACCCTCAAGGTCGGCTCTTCCAGCCAGAGCAAGATGAGCCAGCAGGATTACGAGCTGTACGGCACCTACATCCCCTTCAGCATGGCCATCTGCCACACCATCAACCACAAGTCCGGTGTGGATCACACCACCTACGCCCACACCGGTGCCATGGTGAACCTCTACGCCCGTGGTCAGGGTGCAGACAAGTTCCGCGGCGTGTATGACAACACCGAGATCTTCCACAAGCTGGCTGAGCTGACCGATGTGCAGTAAATAACCAGCCCACTTGTACCCCAAAGCCCTCCGGGACGAGACGCACCGGAGGGCTTTTTGTGTAGGCCCGGAATTGTGCACCCCCGCCAAAAATCTGCCCCGCGAATTGGGAAAGATGATGGGAGTTGTGGTTGCAATGGGCCGGAAAAAGGCATATAATAAGACCATCAACAGAGTAAGGCCATGCGCGTTAAGTGCCGCATCAACGGGGAGTTGTGCTGCGGACGAAGGTAAGACCCGCGGTGCATGGCCTGCATCCCGCTGCTGCATGGACTTGGGTGCAGACGGGGCCGTCTGCGGCCCCGTCTGGATGTGAACCGTTGAATCACGCCCTCCTTTGTGCGGTTTGTCACAGGGGAGGGCGTTTTGCATTGCCCGCCCCGCGGTTCCCGAAACAGGGGAGGACAATTGATATGAACCATTCCAGAAATTCCGTCCGCAAGCTCACCATGCTGGCCCTGCTCACTGCCATGAGCATCGTGTTTGCCCGGGTGTTGAGCATTTCCACCGGCTTTGTCCGGTTCAACCTGGGCAGCCTGCCCACCCTGCTGGCCGCTGTGCTGTTCGGGCCGGTGGAGGGCTTTGCCGTGGGTGCAGTGGCCGATATGATCGGCGGTACCCTTTCCGGCTACGCCATCAATCCGCTGATCACGCTGGGGGCAGGCTCCATCGGCCTGACGGCGGGCCTTCTCTGGCGCGCTCTGCCCAACCTGCGGCTGGGCCTGCGCACCCAGATCAGTGTGTTTGCCGGCCATGCGGTGGGCTCCATTGTCATCAACTCGCTGGCACTCCACCTCTTCTATAACTATCCGTGGAGCGTGCTGGTGACCCGCATTCCCAACGCGCTGGTCCTGGCGGCGGTGAACACCGTGCTGGTGCGCTTGCTGCTGGAAAACAAAACGATCCGAGGCATTGCACAATGAACTATGAAGAAGCGCTGAACTATATCCACGCCGTCCAGTGGGCGGGGCACAAGCCGGGCCTGACCCGCACCCGGACCCTGCTGGCCGCACTGGGAGATCCGCACAAGCAGCTGAGATTCATCCATGTGGCGGGCACCAACGGCAAGGGCAGCACGGCGGCCATGCTGGCCTCCTGCCTGCAGGCGGCGGGTTACCGGGTGGGCCTGTATACTTCGCCCTTTATCAACCGGTTCAACGAGCGCATTCAGGTAAACGGCCAACAGATCCCGGACGAGGCGCTGGTGCGGCTGGTGGAGCGTGTGAAGCCCGCTGCCGATGCCATGACCGATATCCCCACCGAGTTCGAGATCATCACGGCATTGGGGATGCTCTGGTTCGCTGAGATGAAATGCGACATCGTGGTGCTGGAGGTGGGCCTGGGCGGCACGCTGGATTCCACCAACGTCATCGACCCGCCGGAGTGCGCGGTCATCACGGCGCTGGGCATGGATCATGTGAAGGAGCTGGGCCCCACCCTGGCCGATATCGCGTCGGCCAAGGCGGGCATCATCAAGCCGGGCAGTCCGGTGGTGAGCTATGGCGGTGTGCCCGAGGCCGATGCCGTCATCGCCCGTACGGCGGCAGAGCGGCACGCGCCGCTGACCGTGGTGGACCTCAGCAGGCTGACCATCGAGGACGGGGATCTGGATGCTGTTACCTTTGATTTTGACGGCCTGAATGGCATCCGCCTGCCCCTGATCGGCAGCTATCAGCCCCGGAACGCCGCCACGGCCATTACGGCCCTGCGGGTGCTGCGCAGCCGGGGCTGGAACATCCCGGACAGTGCCATCCGTGCCGGTCTGGAACAGGTGCGCTGGCCGGGCCGGTTCGAGCTGCTGCGGCATTCGCCCGTCTTTTTGCTGGATGGCAGCCACAACGCCCACGGAATGCGGGCCACCGTGCAGAGCCTGCGGGACCGCTTTCCGGGGCAGAAGTTCGTGTTCCTGCTCAGCATCATGGCGGACAAGGATGTGGACGAGATGCTGGCACTGCTCCTGCCGCTGGCCGGGCAGTTCGTCACCGTGGCGGCACATACCCCACGCGCCATGCCCGCTGAGACGCTGGCCGAACAGATCCGCGCCCGGGGCGGCAGGGCCGAGCCCGCTTCCACCATTGAAGCCGGTGTGGCCCGGGCGGTCGCCCTTGGGGGCACCGGCCCCGTGTGCGCGCTGGGCACGCTCTACTTCTCCGGCGATGTGCGGGAAGCGTTTGCAAAATTGAACCAGTAAAGAAGAGGGGCTGCGGCACAGGGAAAAACCGGTGCAGCAGCCCCCTTTTTGCGGATTGGCTTACAAAAAAATGCCCCGCTGTTTTGTGATGCACAGAACAGCGGGGCAATATCATTTATGGGGCGGGAATGTGCTCAGGAGATGCGCTTCGGCTCAGGCCTTGCCTGCGCAGCCGAACAGCTCGATCTTCTCCTTGCACTTGTCAACGATGGCCTGAGCGCCGGGAGCCAGCAGCTTGCGGGGGTCGAAGCCCTTGCCCTGCTGATCCTTGCCAGCCTCGATGTACTTGCGGGTGGCCTCAGCAAAGACCAGCTGGCACTCGGTGTTGATGTTGATCTTGGAAACGCCCAGGCTGATGGCCTTCTGGATCATCTCGTCGGGGATGCCGGTGCCGCCGTGCAGGACCAGAGGAATGTTGTTGGTAGCCTTGTGGATGCGGTCCAGAGCCTCAAAGTCCAGGCCCTTCCAGTTGGCGGGGTAAACGCCGTGGATGTTGCCGATGCCGGCAGCCAGGAAGTCGATGCCCAGATCGGTGATCTTTGCGCACTCAGCGGGGTCTGCGATCTCACCAGCGCCCACAACGCCGTCCTCAACGCCGCCGATGGAGCCGACCTCGGCCTCGATGCTCAGGCCCTTGGAGTGTGCCAGAGCGACCAGCTCCTTGGTCTTTTCCACGTTCTCCTCGATGGAGTAGTGGCTGCCGTCGAACATGATGGAGGAGAAGCCGGCCTCAACGCAGGCCTTGCAGCCCTCGTAGGTGCCGTGGTCCAGGTGCAGGGCGACGGGAACGGTGATGCCCATGGTCTCCACCATGGAGCTGACCATGGCGGCAACGGTCTTGAAGCCGGTCATGTATTTGCCTGCGCCCTCAGAGACACCCAGGATAACGGGGCTCTTCATTTCCTCGCAGGCGGTCAGGACTGCCTTGGTCCACTCCAGATTGTTGATGTTGAACTGGGGCACACCGTAGTGGCCATCGCGTGCCTTGATCAGCATTTCGGTTGCATTTACCAACATTATTCATTACCTCCGCAAAATCATTTTGGGGTGAAAAAGCCGTTTTGGATACAAGATTGCGCATCCTTTAACGAACCTAAGGGTAGTATACCCCAATTACAGGATAAAATCAAGGCGGTTCCCGCGGCGTTTTCAACACAAATTCACATTGGGCATTTTGATGTTGGAGATTCTGGCAAAAACCACTGGATCTCCCTTCAAAAAATTGTCATAATTCCGACTTGAATTTTACAAAAAGTACGGCGAGAAGTTTGCGTGTCGAACCCGGGAGGTTGAAAACTCGGTGGAAACTGTGGAATTCCACCCGGAAAGTGGGCGTACAAACTTGATTTTTGAACATTTTCCACCGGGTTTTCAACATGTGGAAAAATTTGAGCCGAATTACCGATTGTATAGCCTGCTGAATGTGGAAAACTTTTGCCTTCGGCAAACATTGCGAAGAATGCCGGGGTATGCTATACTTTAGAATGTATCAGTGTCAAAATATAGTAAAACTGAAACAGAACGAAACCATGGCGCGGCTCAAACGGCCCGCCTTGCCATAGAATGGAAGGAGAACACATCAATGGACGAACAGAAAATGCCGCGCCGCCCCCGCCGCAGCAGCACGGAGGAGCAGCCCAGGAATGAGAGCCTGGTCTACGGCAAAAACCCCGTGACCGAGCTGCTCAAGAGCGGTTCCGGCGTGGATACCGTGCTGATCGCGGAGGGCATGGTCCCCGCTGTGGCAGCTTACTATACCGCCATGGCCAAGGAGGCCGGGGCCACGGTCAAGCGGGTGCACCCCAACAAGCTGCGCCTGATGACCGGCACCGAGAGCCACCAGGGCGTGGCCGCCTTTGCCAGCGAGATCGAATATGTGACCGTGGAGGACCTGCTGAACGTTGCCAGAGAGAAGGGGGAGCCCCCTTTCCTGGTGCTGAGTGACGGCATCGAGGACCCCCATAATCTGGGCGCGGTGATGCGCTCTGCTCTGCTGTGCGGAGCCCACGGCATCGTCATCCCCAAGCGGGGTGGCGCGTCCGTGACCCCCACCGTTATCAAGTCCAGCGCCGGTGCGGCCGAGCGCCTGCCTGTGGCCCGCGTGGCCAACATCGGTGAGACCATCCGCCGCCTGAAGGATCAGGGGGTGTTCGTCTACTGTGCCGATATGGACGGTGTGCCCCTGCGCAAGAACAACCTGACCGGCCCCATCGCACTGGTGCTGGGCAGCGAGGGCAGCGGTGTATCCCAGCTGGTGAAAAAGCTCTGCGATGGTGTGGTGCGGCTGGATATGGCTGCTCAGGGTACCGGTGTGGACAGCTTCAATGTTTCGGTGGCGGCTGGCATCATCCTGTACGAGATCCAGAGCCAGCGCGCCGCAGAGTAAGAAACAGCGGCCAGACCGCCGTGACCAGAACAGGGAGGGACTAGGATGCCAAAGGATGATAAGCGCAAAGAGCTGACACAGGAAGAGATCGATGCGCAGAACGAGAAGTTCCGCACGTTTTTCAGCACCAGCGTGGCACAGGTGCCCGAAGAGATGAAGCGCCGCGATGAGGAAAAGGAGAATACCGGCAGCCTGCTGGGCAAACTCTTTCACCGCGAAAAGGCCCAAGAAGAGCCTGCCGCCGCCCCGGCCGTGCAGAATGAGCTGCCGCCCACGGGTGAGATCGTGCTGGGCCATGAGGAAGAAGCCGAGGCCGGCCTGGAGCTGGCATTGGAGCCCGGAGAGCTGGAGGAAGCAGAGCCTGTGGCTCTGCCCACCGCGCCGGAAGCCCCCGCAGCGCCGAAGCCGGAACCCCGGCCCGCACCCCAGCCCGAGAAAAAGCCGGAGCCGCCCCGCCGCCGGGAACCCCTGACCCCGCAGGAGCAGCAGGAGGATGCAGAGATGGCCGAACTCAAGGCCATGCTCTATGGCACCCCCAAGCCCGCCCCGGTGGAGGAGGTGCAGGATGCCCCCGAAGAGGTGCTGGCCGTGGAGCCGGAAGCTCCCGCAGCGCCTGAGGGCCCGGCAATCCCCATGGTGTTTGCCGAGGATCAGTCGGTAAAGCAGGCGAAGTCTGCCCCGGAAGCCGCGCCAGAGGTTGAGCCGGAACCGGAAACGGCTTTCCAGTTCTTTGGCAAGGGCGCGGACGAGAACGAGCCGCAGGCCCCTACCCGCACCGAGGCCCCCAGCAAGGACGACAGCATGAGCCTGCCGCTGATGGGGCTGGAAGAGGACGAAGCACCCGCCCGGCCTGCCGCCCCGGCAGAGGAGGCCCCGGCCCAGCCCGCTGGGGAAGCGGCCCCTGCCGCGCCGGAGGCTGAGGAGAAGCCTGAAGAAGAAGCCGAGCCGGAAACGCCCGAGCAGGTGGGGGAGAAGCTCCGCCGGATGGGCGCGGAGCTGACGCTGCGGTGTGTGCTGGAGGGCATCCTTGCCGTGGTGCTGCTCCACTTTGGCCTTGTTGCCGAGGGGCTGCTGGCCCCTGTGGCCTCCCTTGACCCTGTGATCGCCCCGGCGGCGTTCTATGCCGCCAACCTGCTCTTTCTGGCCGGTGCGCTGGCTGTGGGTTGGCCTGTCCTGCGGGATGGTCTGCAGGGTCTCAGGGGCCGCCCCAGTGCAGACACCATGCCGGCGCTGGCCGCCTGCGGTGCGCTGGTGCAGGCTGCGGTCGCCCTGCTCAACGCCCAGAGCTATCAGAACTCCAGCTGGACGCTGCTTTCCGGCGTGGCCGCACTGGGCCTGTTCCTGGCCCTGCTGGGCAGCCGTGTCCTGCTGACTGCCGTCAGAAACGGCTACGACCTTGCCGTCCGATCCCCCGAGGGGCTGCAGGGCGCGTTCCGCGTCCGGGATAAGGACCTGATCCGGGTGCTGGCCCGGAGCCTGGATCAGAAAGATCCATGGGTGCTGCTCAGCCGCCCTGTCCAGTGGGACGAGGCGCTGGTGGAGCAGAGCTTCGGGGAGCGCGCCAGTGAGCGCCGCGCCCGCAAGACGGCCCTGATCCTGCTGGGCGCCGCCGTGCTCAGCGGACTGGTGTTCCTGCTGTTTGGCGGCGGGCCCAACGGCATGGCCGCAGCCCTGACCTCCATGCTCTGCATGGGGGCACCGCTGTCCTCCACCCTGGTTGCGGGCATCGCTTCTCTGCGCCTGCAAAAGACCGCTGCCGCCGCCGGTGCCGTGGTGCCCGGTTGGGCTGCCATTGAGGAGCTGGGCGGTGTGGACACCGTGCAGGTGGATGCCGACGAGCTCTTTACCGCCGACAGCGTGAATCTGGAGGACATCCGCATCTTCAAGGGCGGCCGCATCGACCGTGCCATCCTCTATGCGGCCAGCATTCTCAACCACAGCTGTGAGACCCTGCGGGGCCTGTTCCGTCAGATCATCGAGGACCGCACCGAGATCCTGTACCCTGTGAAGGATCTGGAGGTCCACCACGGCCTTGGTTTTGCCGCTTGGTGCGATAACAACCGGGTGCTCATCGGCAACCGGCTGTACATGGAGCGGGAGGGCGTGCCCCTGCCTGAGCAGGAGTACGAGGATGAGCACTCCCAAAACGGCGCGCTGCAGATCCTGTATCTGGCTGTTTCCGGCAGCCTGCACGCCATGTTCGTGCTCCACTATGTGGGCGGCCGCAACGCCGCCCGCGGTCTGGAGGTGCTGCAGCGGGAGAACATCCGCCTGCTGGTCACCTGTGAGGACCCCAGCCTGACGGCCCGCCACATCACCGAGGCTTACCATCTGCCCGAGGGGATGATCACCCTGCTGGATCAGGAGCAGTGCAGCGCGCTGACCCCTGCCCAGCCGGACGAGACTGCCCGCTGCTGTATGCTGCATGATAAGGGCTTTGCCAGCCTGATCGGCGGCCTGCGCGCGGCGGAAAAGGCCCAGAATGCCGAGACGAGCGCCACCACAGTGCAGATGGTCTCGGTCTGGTTCTCGGTGGTCATCGGTGTTCTGCTGACCTACGCGGGCAGCATCGGCACCCTGTCGGTGGCCGCTGTCCTGATGTATCAGGCAGCTTGGAGTGCTTTGAGTATTGCGGTCTGCGCCCTGAAACAGCACAACTGAAAATAATTCATAAAATGAAATCGTACAAAAAGAAGCGGCTGTCGTGTCAGCCGCTTCTTTTTGTTGCAATTGCGGACAAAGTGTGTCATACTTCTACCCAGAGTTTACGGAAAGAGAGGGGAGCCCGCTATGTCATACCGTGCCGCGATCTGTGATGACAGCACGACCGATGCTGAATTTGTGGGGAGCATTCTGTACCAGTGGGCCGCAGAGCGTGGCATTGAGGTGGAGCGTGAGCGCTTTGCCTCGGCGGATGCCTTTCTTTTTCGCTACGCAGAGGACAAAAGCTTTGACCTATTACTTCTGGACGTGGAAATGCCGGGCACGGACGGTGTGACGCTGGCCAAAACGGTGCGGCAGGAGAATGAAGCCGTGCAGATCGTGTTCATCACCGGCTACTCCGATTACATTGCCGAGGGCTATGACGTGGCCGCCCTCCACTACCTGGTGAAGCCGGTCAGCCGCGAAAAGCTCTTTGCTGTTCTCGACCGTGCCTGGGAAAAGCACCGCCGCAACGCCCGGTGCCTGAACCTGGAGCTTTCCGGCGAGCTGGTGCGCCTGCCGCTGTATGAGGTGCGGTATCTGGACGTGCACCAGAATTACGTCACGGTTCATGCCAGGCAGGATTACACCGTCAAGCGGACGCTTGGTGAGTTCGAGGCCCAGCTGGACGAAGGCTTCCTCCGGGTGGGGCGGGGGATGATCCTGAACCTGAAACAGATCCGCCGTGTGACCAAAAAGGAAGTCGTGCTGGCCGATGGTACCGCCCTCCCATTGCCCCGGGGTGCCTATGAGCCCCTGAACCGGGCGATCATTGAGAGGACTTAATGATGAAACTTAAATTCTTTTCAAAGCTCCTCGATAAACGCATCGCCGCTTACCAGCGAGAGCTCATCGAGACCCACTACAAAGAGGTGGACAACATGTACCGCCAGATGCGGGGATGGCGGCACGATTACCGGGGACACATCCAGACCATGAAGGTGCTGGCGGCACAGGGGGATCTGGACGGCATCAAAGCCTACCTGGATGCATTGGATACCGACCTGAACACTGTTGATCTGGCTGTAAAAACCGGCAATGCCATGGCTGATGCCATCATCAACAGCAAGATCTCCCTTGCCAAGAGCCGAAATATCCCGGTGCAGATCGATGCCCATATCCCGGTCAAACTGAAAATGAGTGAGCTTGACCTCTGCTGCATCCTGGGCAACCTTTTTGATAACGCCATGGATGCCAGTGCGGAGCTGCCCGAGGAGGAGCGGCTCATCCGGGTATATATGGATATGAAGGGCACACAGCTCTATATCTCCTTCACCAATTTCACGGCAACTAAAAAACAGAAAAAGCTTGCGGGCCGTTTTGTCACCACCAAGGGCGAGGGCCACGGCTTCGGGCTGGTGCGCATTGATGCCATTGTGGAAAAGCTGGATGGCTACCTCAGCCGCAACAGCGAGGATGGGGCATTCACGACGGAGATATTGATTCCACAGGTGTAAACCTCTCAGGCGCTCCGCGCCAGCTCCCCTGATTGGGGAGCCAAGTTCACGCTGCTACTGGCTTGCCTCTCCTACTAGGAGAGGTGGCAATGCGAAGCATTGACGGAGAGGTTCCTGCAATTCATCCCCCAAATCAGGCGTTTCGTCCCCGGAATGTGTCGGGGGCGATTTTTTGTGTTAGGATCATTGCCAGACAAGTGAAAGGGGATTCCAAAATGGGAAAGAACGAGAAAACCAAAAAGCCAAAGCCCAAATACAATGTCTGGCAGAACACTGCCTACATGCTCTCGGTGGCCTGGGACACCCGACGGAGCGTGCCGCTGCTGGTGGTGCTGCTGGCCGTCTGCACGGCAGGCAAGACCACTGCCGAAATGCTCATCAGCCCGGCGGTGCTGGGCAAACTGGAAAGCGGCGCGCCGCTGGGCCAGCTGCTGGGTGCCATCGGCGGGTTCACCATCCTGCTGTTTGCCCTGACCGCGCTGTGCTACTACATCGACCACCTCACCATGTTTGGCCGGTGCGGCGTGCGGCTGGAGCTGCTGAAGCGCATCAACACCAAGCGCACCCGCACGGCCTATGCCAACCTGCTGGATGAAGCCTTCCGTCTGATGTACCAGAAGGGCCACGATGCCTGTATGAACAACCGTGCTTCCGGCGAGGCTTTCTGGAAAAGCTGGACGGATATCATGACAAATCTCATCGGCTTCGGGGTGTATCTGGCTCTGCTGTCCGGGCTGAACCCCTGGCTCTGTGTCCTGACGGCCCTGACCGCTGTGGTGAGCTATTTTTCCACCAGGAATATCAACGAGTGGGGCTACCGCCACCGGGAGGAGGGGGCAAAGATCACCCGGAGCCTGCATTACCTGCGCAACACCGCCGAGGGACGCGAGTTCGGCAAGGATATCCGCATCTTCGGCCTGCGGCAGTGGCTCACTGACCTGTACGATTCTGCTTTGCGGCTCAACTATGCCTTTCTCGAAAAGCGGGAGCGCGCCTACCTGACCGCCAACCTCATCGACCTGGCCCTGCTGCTGGTGCGCAACGGTGCGGCCTATGCTTATCTGCTCTGGCTCACCGTGACCAGGGGCCTGCCGGTGTCGGAATTCCTGCTCTACTTCGGTGCAGCCTCCGGCTTTGCCCAGTGGGTCACAGGCCTGATGGAGCAGTTTGCCCTCCTGCGCAAGCAGAGCCTGGACATCTCCACCATCCGGGAGTTCCTCGAGCTGCCGGAACCCTTCCGGTTTGAGGAGGGCATCCCGCTGGAAAAGCGGCTGGATATGCCCTATGAGCTGCAGCTGGAGGATGTGAGCTACCGCTACCCCGGTGCGGAGAAAAACACCATCGCCCACATGAGCCTGACACTGCACCCCGGCGAGAACCTGGCCATCGTGGGCTTGAATGGCGCTGGCAAGACGACACTGGTCAAGCTGATCTGCGGCTTCCTTGACCCCACCGGGGGGCGTGTTCTGCTGAACGGGCAGGATATCCGGCAGTATAACCGCCGGGATTACTACAAGCTGTTTGAAGCGGTCTTTCAGGATTTCAGCGTGCTCTCCTGCACGGTGGCCGAGAATGTGGCCCAGGCCATGGACGGCATCGACGAGGAAAAGGTGCGGTACTGTCTTGACCAGGCAGGGCTGACGGAAAAAATCACATCCCTCCCGGCGGGTATCAAGACCCATGTGGGCCGGGATGTCTATCTGGACGGCGTGGAGTTCTCCGGCGGCCAGACCCAGCGCCTGATGCTGGCCCGTGCCCTGTATAAAGACGCGCCTATTCTTGTGCTGGATGAGCCCACTGCCGCCCTTGACCCCATCGCCGAGGATGATATCTACCAGAAGTACAACGAGATGACCCGGGGCCGCACCAGCCTGTTCATCAGCCACCGACTGGCCTCCACCCGTTTCTGTGACCGCATTCTCTTCCTTGAAAACGGCCGTGTGGCCGAGGAGGGGACCCACGACCAGCTGATGGCCCAAAACGGCGGCTATGCCAAGCTGTTTGCGGTGCAGAGCAAATATTACAAGGAGGGCAAGGCCGTATGAACGAAGAAAAAATGACCCTGAAGGAAAGCGTCCGGCTGACCCTGCGGGCCTGGTGCTTTTACTGGAAAAATACGCCCCGCTTTGTGCTGTCCACCGTGCTGTGGGCACTGGCGGATGCCGTCAGCCCCTATGCCGTGGTCTGGTTCTCGGCCCGGCTGGTGGCTGAGCTGTCGGACGCGCGGGACCCGCAGGCCCTTGCCGTGGATGTGGCGTGGGTGCTGGGCGTGACCGCTCTGCTCACGCTGGTGCGGTCGGTCCTGCTCCACTGGAAGAGCGTGGAGCGGGAACAGCTGAACTGGCAGCTGGGCCATGACTGCTTTATGGAAAAGCAGATGTCCATGGATTATGCCGACGAGGACAGCCAGCAGGTCTACGACCTCTACAATTTCATCCAGCAGAGCGAAAGCTTCTGCAGCGGCGGCAATCCTAACGCTGTGGCGCTGCTGGACAGTGTATCCGCGGCGGTATTCCGTATTCTGGGCGGCGCGGTGCTGTCGGTGGGGCTGTTCACGGCCAGGGTGCCCGCTGGCCCGCTGACAGTATTTAACAGCCCGCTCTGTGTTCCGGCAGTGCTGGTGCTGATCCTAGCCGTGGCGTGGCTCTCGCCGGTGTGCGCTTCCAGCGCGGGCATCAGCAGCCCGGATATCGAGGAGGAGGGCCGCTGGGGCAACCGGCTCTGGGCCTTCCTCATGGGGGTATGTCGGGACGACAAAAAGGCGCTGGATGTGCGGATGTACGACCAGTTCGAGTTTTTGAAAGATCACGCCGCCGTCTCCATGCCTGCCTTTGAGCGGGCCCGCAAGGGGAAATTCGGCATCCTGAATGCCACGGGCAACGCCGCTTCGGCTCTGCTCATGGGTCTTGCCTACCTCTTTGTATGCCTGAAGGCCTACGGCGGGGCCTTTGGTCTGGGCGCTGTGACCCAGTATGTGGGTGCAGCCACCAACTTTTTTGTGGGCATCGGCGGGCTGTTCACTGCCGTGGGCGACTGCAGATTCAACGCCCCCTACCTGAAAACGCTCTATGACTATCTTGACCTGCCCAACAAGATGTACAAGGGCAGCCTGACCACCGAAAAGCGGAGCGACCGCCAGTATACCGTGGAGTTCCTGGATGTCTCGTTCCGGTACCCCGGCAGCGAGCAATATGCCCTGCGCCACCTGAGCATGACCTTCAAGGTGGGGGAGCGGCTGGCCGTGGTGGGCATGAACGGCAGCGGCAAGACCACCTTCATCAAGCTGCTCTGCCGCCTATACGACCCCACCGAGGGTGTCATCCTGCTCAACGGCATCGACATCCGTAAGTACCGCTACGATGAGTACATGGATATCTTCTCGGTGGTGTTCCAGGATTTCAAGCTGTTCGCCCTGCCGCTGGGCCAGAATGTTGCCACGGCCCAGCATTATGATGTCGCCCGTGCCGCCGACTGCCTGCAAAAAGCGGGCTTTTCCGACCGGTTGGCCCGGATGCCCAAGGGGCTGGACACCTGCCTTTATAAAGATTTGGACGAGGATGGCGTGACCATCTCGGGCGGCGAGGCCCAGAAGATCGCCATTGCCCGGGCCCTGTACAAGGATGCACCTTTCATCGTGCTGGATGAGCCTACCGCCGCCCTGGACCCGGTGGCTGAAGCGGAGATCTACGCAAAGTTCAACGAGATCGCGGGCGATAAGACTGCAATTTATATCAGCCACCGGCTGTCCTCCTGCAAGTTCTGTGATGAGATCGCCGTGTTCGACCACGGCGAGGTCGTCCAGCAGGGCACCCATGAGGAACTGCTGGGGGAGCCGGATGGAAAGTATTACGAACTGTGGAACGCCCAGGCACAGTATTACACCGAAGAAAGCGCGTGAACCTGGCCTCCCTATCAGGGGAGCTGTCACCGGAGGTGACTGAGCGCTTTTTGGTCCTGATGTTCTGCACAAAAAAATCGGAAAAAACTGGAATTCCCGACGAAATCGGGTGCGAAAGCACAGCACTTTGGGCGAAAAACTTGACCCACATTGGCCGGACGTGTAAAATAAATCAGTAGTGAGAAAAATCATGGACGCGAAATTTTTCCATGTGTGCGGCATTCCTTTGATCCCATGGGATGAAACAAGGAGGGAAGTTCGACCCAATGAAATGGAAATTCCAAACCGCGGGGCGGCTTCTGGCCCTGCTGGCTCTGAGCGGGGCCCTGCTGGCTGCCCCTTTGCCCGCGCAGGCCGCGCCCGGTGTGCTGACAGGCCTGACCGGAACCGGCTCCAGGCTGGAACTGGAGCTGACCGAGATGGAGCTGGAGATCACCGATGATGACCCCCGCCCCAAGGGCTACCTGTACACCAGCGGACAGAGCGATTATTACTTCATCGTCTGGATGAGCAGCAACTCCAATGTTGCCACGGTGGATGGCGACGGCAAGGTGACGGGCCGCAATGCAGGCACTGCCATCATCACCGCCATCTCCGACCACGGCGAACGTGCCGCCTGCAAGGTGACCGTGACCCGCAAAAATGAAGAAGCAGCCAGAAAAAAGCCCACGCTGGACACCACCAGCCTGAGCCTTGTGCTGCAGTACAATGACCTGCACCCCACCCATCAGCTCCAGCTGACCAACAGCGACCACTCCTTCCTCTATGTCTACCAGTGGATGAGCAGCAACCCCGAGGTTGCCACAGTCAGTGACAAGGGCCTTGTCACGGCTCAGGCGGCGGGCACCACCACCATCACGGCAATGGTCTCCAACGGCCAGGCTTTGCGGTGCAGCGTCACGGTGACTTCGGATATCGGCAAGGTGACCCTGAACAAGAGTGACCTGCTGCTCCGCACCGTGGGCACCCAGGAACGTCTGACGGCCACCGTTGCGGTGGAAGGCGGCGGCAGTGTACCCATTACATGGGTCAGCAGCAACCCCGGTGTCGTTACCGTGGATGCGGATGGCGTGGTGACCGCCATTGCCGATGGAGAAGCCAAGGTTACGGCTCTTTCACCCGCCGGACGCTTTGATGTGTGCAGCGTCGTGGTGGGCATGGCCGCGGAGAAGTACGAATCTGAAGCCGACCTTGCTGACGAGCTCAAGCTCCCTGACCCCTACGTTGCCGTAAGGCTGAATAAACTGGCATAAAGAAAAAGCACCCGCCCATGGCTGTTTTTGACGGCTATGGGCGGTTTTTGCGTGTATGGAAACGGATGCGCTGGGAAAAACCTGCCAAAGAGGAATTTTTTGCAAAAAATATTTTGCGTTGCGTGTTGTGGTGTACCTGACACATCCGGCTGCCTCCGGCAGGTGAAAAAGGACAAAATGGCCCGAACGTTGTTTTAGACAGGGAGTGGCTGCCCCACGGAGCGGCGAAATCCCTGAAAAGAGGCGGTTGTCCGGCCTGTTTGACACATTTTACAAGAAATTGACGTAAATGGATTGGATTTGCAACTCTTGACAGAAGGCAGGACAAACCATTATCCTTTTATCAGTGGAAAGTATTATATGCCGCCAGGCGTTGAAATGCCTGGTGGACAAGTGTGTGTCAGGAGGGAAAGAATATGACCAACTACCGGAACCGAATCGGGGAAGCCATTGCCTTTGCCCGGAACGTGGCGGGCAGATCCCAGCAGGAGCTTGCGGATATGCTGGGGCGGGACAAGCGCACCATTCAGAAATGGGAGCGGGGCGAGATCCGCATTGCGCTGGAGGATTATCTGGATGTATTCGATACTCTGCACCTGCCGGTGGGGCCCTATGAAATGTGGATCCGGCATCCGGAGCTTTTTCCGTGCGGCATGGAGGATATCAAGGGCTTCAGCACCGAAAAGAAGCGGAGGGTACTGGCGGATTATTATCTGCATCAGGCTGCACCGCTGGAGATCGAGCAGGAGTATTACATCCTGTTCGGCGACCACGGCAGCAACAGCTGCGGCATCCGGCAGGAGCAGCTGGCCAACCTGCAGACTCCGCTCCGTGACCGCAAACGGATCGTGAACCAGATCATCGACAACTACTATGAGGCCCGGGCCATCGGACATCTGACCGACCCGGAGGGCCAGCAGCCAGTGATGCCCATTCTGGAAGCCTGCTACGATGCCAGTGCACGGAGCGTGGAAGCCAACGAGAACCGATACAGCATCGGCAGCATCGAGCGCTATCTGGATGGCGCAGATGATGCGGCAGATGAATGAACCTGACAGCAGACGGCCATGTGCAGCCGCCTGCTGTTTTTGCGTGCGGCCTGCCTGCAGGAAAATATTGTGAAATTTGCGGATTCCTGCTATACTTATCCTATTGACGAAAAAGAAGGGTGAGATAAATGGCATACAACATGGGCGGTCGGCGCTTCCGGCCGGTGGGCAGCGGAAAAAAGCGGACTGCGCCGCAGTACGGGCCGGTGGGCACAGGCTGCCCGTTTGTGGAGGAGGCCGTGGCGCGGCTGTACCGGGAACAGAGCGAGGAACATTTCTGGAGCCTGATGAACGCCCTGAACTATGCGCTGGAATTGCAGACCAAGGTGCTGGTGCCGCTGGATGCGGCGGTGGACCCCCAGAGCGGGGCCGCACCCTGGGCACACCTGCCCATCCCGGAGGATCGGGCCGAGGGCCTGCCGCCCTGGCTGCTCCACGCCCGGAAAGAGCGGCACTATCTGCCGCTGTTCACCTCGGTAAAGAACGCCGAGGCGGAAAAGGCCAGCGCCACCCGCCCCATGGTGGAGCGCAGCCTGCGCAGCGCCATGGAGTATGCGCTGGAAACGGACGGCATCGATGGTGTGGTGCTGGACCCGTGGACAAGCTCTGCCACGCTGGATGTCTCCCTGCTCAGCGGGCTGCTGAGATCGGAGCGGGGAAGCGACAACCCCGGCGCTCAGGAGCTGGAAGCCGGGCACGCCGCCGCCCGGGCCGGGGATTGGCCGGAGGCAGCGGCCCGCTACACTGCCGCCGCCGAGGCGGGCAGCGCAGAGGCGCTTTCTGCCCTGGGGGACTGCCTGTATTATGGCCGGGGTACCCGGAAGAATAAGACCCAGGCCCGGCGGATGTGGAAAAAGGCCGCGCAGGCCGGGGAGGTTCAGGCCATGATCGCCCTGGGGGATGACTGTGCCGCATCGGGCAGGGAGATGGCGGAGACCCTGCAATACTACCGCCGCGCCCAGAGCGCTGCCCGGGAAGTACCGGACATCGCCTACACCCCGCAGGTCTGCCTGCGCCTTGCCCAGTACGAGACCCAGTACCTCTCCCGCAAAAAGGCGCTGCTGCAGGTGGCCGAAGCCGTGCAGGGGTTTCGGATCCTGCAGGCCGAGGGCGAAACGGATGCTGCAGCCTGGCTGCGGGAGGCTGAACTGCTGACCGATCAGCTGCTGGCCGACGATAAAAACGCCTGAAACACAGTTTCTTTACATTTGTTCTAAGAAATCGTCATAGGAAACCGGTAAGATATTCAAGGAAATATTCTGCGCCGAAGAAAAGAGGACAAGCACTATGAGCAAAGTGATCGGAATCGACCTTGGCACCACCAACTCCTGCGTGGCGGTGGTGGAGGGCGGCAAGCCTGTGGTCATCACCAACGCCGAAGGTGAGCGCACTACCCCCAGCGTGGTGGCCTTTACCAAGGACGGCGAGCGTCTGGTGGGCGGCGCGGCAAAGCGCCAGATCGCCACAAACTCCGGCCGCACGGTGTCCAGCATCAAGCGGTACATGGGTTCTGATCACCGGGTGCATATCGATGGCAGAGACCTGACCCCGCAGGAGATCAGCGCCATGATCCTGACCAAGATCCGCCGCGATGCCGAGAGCTATCTGGGCGAGCCTGTGACCGAGGCCGTCATCACGGTGCCTGCCTATTTTGACGACAGCCAGCGCAAGGCCACTCAGGACGCGGGCCGCATTGCGGGCCTGAATGTTCTGCGCATCATCAACGAGCCCACCGCCGCCGCGGTGGCTTACGGCCTGGACAACGAAGCCCCCCAGAAGATCCTGGTCTATGATCTGGGCGGCGGCACCTTTGATGTTTCGATCATTGAGATCGAGGACGGCACCTTTACGGTGCTGGCCACCGGCGGCGATACCCATCTGGGCGGCGATGACTTTGACGAGCGCATCGTTGAGTGGGCTGTGGCGGAGTTCCGCAGGTCTGACCGCATCGATCTGACCAAGGACCCCGCCGCCATGGGCCGCCTGAAGGAGGAAGCGGAAAAGGCCAAGAAGGAGCTTTCCAGTGCGCTTTCCGCCCAGCTGAACCTGCCGTTCATCGCGGTGGGCAAGGATGGCCCTCACCATCTGGATCTGAGCCTGGGCCGCCCCCAGTTTGAGATGATGACCGGCGACCTGCTGGCACGCACCGTTCAGCCGGTGCAGAACGCCCTGCGGGATGCCGGGATTTCCGCCAGCCAGCTGGGCAAAGTCCTGCTGGTGGGCGGCAGCACCCGGATGCCTGCTGTGGAGCGGCAGGTCCGGGAGCTGCTGGGCTGTGAGCCCAGCCATACCCTGAACCCCGATGAATGCGTGGCCATGGGTGCCGCCGTGCAGGGCGGCCTGCTGCAGGGCGGCGGAAAGCTGGCCGGTGCCACCGGTGCGGCCGCGCAGGGCCTTGTGCTGATGGATGTCACCCCGCTGACGCTGTCCATTGAGACGCTGGGCGGCGTGGCCACCCCCCTCATCACCCGCAACAGCATGATCCCCACCCGCAAGAGCCAGATCTTTACCACGGCCCGCCCCATGCAGACCAGCGTGGAGATCAACGTGCTGCAGGGCGAGCGCCACTTTGCCCGCGACAACAAGAGCCTGGGTAAATTCAAGCTCACCGGCATCCGCTCCGGCTTCTCCTCCAAGCCCCAGATCGAGGTCACCTTTGACATTGATGTGAATGGCGTGGTCAAGGTGTCCGCAAAGGATCTGGGCACCGGCCGGGAGCAGAACATCACCATCACCGGCAGCACCAATCTTTCTGAGAACGAGATCCAGCGCGCCATGGCCGATGCCGCCGCCTACGAGGAGGAGGATACCCGCCGCAGGGAGCGGCTGGAGCTCCACAATCAGGCCGAGATGCTGGCTTACAAGGTGGATGAGGCCCTCTCTAAGTGCAAAAAGGAGCTGGACAAGGACGAGAAGAACCGAGTCAAGAACGACCTTGCCAGCCTGCGCCGCTGCCTGCGCAAAGATAAGCCCGAAAAGATGAACGAGACCGAAGAAGCGAACCTCCGTCAGGCAAAATCCCAGCTGGAAGCCAGCGCCAACCACCTGATGGTGCTGTACAGCACGGAGCAGGATGCCGACCGGCAGTAAGCGGGCAATTCCCTACTGAAAAACTTCGTTGAAAGGGTTGACAAACCCGGAAGAGTGGGGTATTATGTATGCAATATCACAAAAATGGCTGTGAAGAGAAGAGTAGGTTTTCGCATTGATCCTTCCAGAGAGCCCGGGCGGTGGAAAAGGGCAGGAAACAGGGAACTGAAAATGGTCTCGGAGCCGCGGGGGCGAAGTGCAAGAGTGCTAAGCCTGCGACGGGAGCGCCCGTTACAGCGTCCGGTTGTCGCGTTGCAAAACGCCGCAGCAGTGAGGCTGTCTCTGTGAGGGGACAGTAAACCAAGGTGGTACCACGGAAGTTTTACGCTTTCGTCCTTGTGGGTGTATGCCCGCTGAGGACGGAAGCGTTTTTTATTTTGCTTCCGGTGCAAAGGGTGCGGATTGTGCCGCACCGCACAAAAACATTTTTGTAAAAGTAGAGAGGGAAAACAAAATGTCTAAGATCACTCGTCGTAATTTTCTGAAAGTTTCCGGCGTGGCCGCTGCTGCCGCTGCCCTGACCGCCTGCGGCGGCTCTTCCTCCACCGCAAGCTCCGCCGCTTCCGGCGCTGCATCCTCTGAGGCTGCCTCCACCGCTGCCAAGCTGGACAAGATCAAGGTCGCCGTTCCCAACGACACCACCAACGAGGCCCGCGCTCTGACCCTGCTGGAGAAGAACGGCTTCTTCAAGCTGAAGGCAGATGCAGGCCTGACCGCCACCAAGAATGATATCGAGGAGAACCCCCTGAATGTCAATGTGGACGAGGTCGAGGCTGCTCAGGTGCCCAACGTCCTGCAGGATGAGGACTACGCTGTCATCAACTCCAACTACGCCATCTCCGCCGGTCTGGACCCCATGACCGACGCTCTGGCCATGGAGGATGGCACCTCTGCCTACGTCAACGTTCTGGTCTGCAAGGAAGGCAATGAGGAGGAGCCTAAGATCAAGGCTCTGGTCGCTGCCCTGCAGAGCCAGCAGGTCAAGGACTTTATGACCGAGAGCTACGGCGGCGCTGTGGTCTCCGTTGTGGAGGACCCCACCGACGGCTATGATCCTTCCATCGATTATGACGCACTGAACGGTGAGACTGTCAGCTGCGCTGCCACCCCCGCTCCCCACTGCGAGATCCTGGAGGTCTGCAAGCAGATCCTGGCCGACAAGGGCATTACGCTGGACATCCAGGAGTACGATGACTATGTGATCCCCAACACCATCGTTGAGGATGGCCAGTGCGACACCAACTACTTCCAGCATCAGCCCTACCTGGACAACTTCAATGAGGAGAAGGGCACCCACCTGGTCTCCGTTGCTGGCATCCACGTTGAGCCCATGGGCATCTACGGCGGCAAGCAGAGCGACCTGAGCCCGATTGAGGGTTAAGCGAACTCCCCCAGTCACCTTGCGGTGACAGCCCCCTCGGGGAGGGGGCCTTTGCTTGACCGTTCTGTTTCAGGCTCCCTCTATGAGGGAGCTGGCAAATCCGTAAGGATTTGACTGAAGGAGCTTATTCAACAGCAAGGAGCAATTTCTGTGATCGAGATTAAACACCTTTCCAAGACCTTCCAGATGAAGGACGGCGCAGTGAATGCGCTGAAGGACATCAGCCTGACCATCCCGGATGGCTCGATTTACGGCATCATCGGCATGTCTGGCGCGGGTAAATCCACGCTGGTGCGCTGCATCAACCTGCTGGAGCGCCCCACCGAGGGCAGCGTGGTCATTGACGGCGTGGAGATGGAAAAGCTCACGCCTGCCCAGCTGCGCCAGCGCCGCCGGGAGATCACGATGATCTTCCAGCAGTTCAACCTGCTGATGCAGCGCAGCTGCCTGAAGAACATCTGCTTCCCCATGGAGCTGGCAGGTGTGAAGAAAGAGGAAGCCGAAAAGCGCGCCAAGGAACTGCTGGAAATGGTGGGCCTGCCCGATAAGGCCAACGCCTACCCGGCCCAGCTCTCCGGCGGCCAGAAGCAGCGCATTGCCATTGCCCGCGCACTGGCAACTGACCCCAAGGTCCTGCTCTGCGATGAGGCCACCAGCGCGCTGGACCCCAACACCACCCACTCCATCCTGACCCTGATCAAGGACATCAACCGGAAGCTGGGCATCACGGTGGTGGTCATCACCCATCAGATGAGCGTTGTGGAGGAGATCTGCGATCACGTTGCCATTCTGGACGGCGGCGTTGTGGTGGAACAGGGCGAGGTGAAGGAGATCTTCGCCAACCCCAAGACCGCCGCGGCAAAGCGTCTGGTGGCTCCCAACGGTGGCAGCGCCGCCCGCGACCTGTCCAGCTTTGCGCCGGACGATCATGTGGTGCGTGTGACCTTCAACGGTTCTTCCGCCGCAAAACCGCTGGTGGCAAGCCTTGCCGCCGAAAAGGGCATTCTGGTGTCGGTGCTCAGCGCCGATACCCGCGACCTGAGCGGCCAGTGCTACGGCTCCATGCTGCTCAAGCTGCCCGCTGACTTGGACGAAGCAAAACAGGCTGCTGCCTATATGCGGGCACAGCCCGGCATTACGGTGGAGGAGGTGACCGGAGAATGACCATTGCAGATTATGGCTTTGCCATCTGGGAGACCTTCTATGTGACGGTGCTCTCCACCGCGTTCTCTCTGGTCATCGGCCTGCCGCTGGGCGTGCTGCTGGTGGCCGGTGATAAGGACGGCATTCTGCCCCTGCCCGGCTGGCTGATGCACCTGCTGAATATCATCATCAACATCCTGCGCAGCGTGCCTTTCCTGATTTTGATGATCTGCGTTTTTCCGCTGACCCGTATCATCGTGGGCACCACCGTAGGCACCAAGGCCACCATCGTCCCGCTGGTGGTGGCGGCCTTCCCGTTTGTGGCGCGTCTGGTGGAGACCAGCCTGCGCGAGCTGGATGAGGGTGTGGTGGAAGCCGCCCAGAGCATGGGTGCGACCCCGTTCCAGATCATCACCAAGGTAATGATCCCCGAGTGCCTGCCCGGCCTGATCTCCAGCATGACCACGGCCCTGACCACCATTCTGGGCTACTCGGCCATGTCCGGTGTCATTGGCGGCGGCGGCCTGGGCAAGATCGCCCTTTCCTACGGCTACTACCGCTACCAGACCAACATTATGATCGTCTGCGTCATCCTGCTGGTGCTGCTGGTGCAGATCTTCCAGACCGTTGGCACTTTCTGGGCCACCAGAAGCGATAAGAGGCTGAGGAAGTAACTCCTTCAGTCGCACTTCGTGCGCCAGCTCCCTCGGAGAGGGAGCCTTAAAGCCTCCCTCTTTGAGGGAGCTGGCAAAGCCGAAAGGCTTTGACGGAAGGAGTTCTCTCCTCATTTCGTCCCGGACGGGAAGTAAAATTCAACGTTTCAATTCCCCGCCGGAGACATGTGCTCCTGCGGGGAATTGTACTATTCGGACAAACCCAGTAAAGGAGTATGTTGCAATGAACCGTGATACCATCTGTGTGCAGGGCGGTTATACGCCCGGCAATGGCGAGCCCCGCCAGATCCCCATCATCCAGTCCACCACCTTCAAATATGCCACCAGCGAGGATATGGGCAAGCTGTTCGACCTGGAAGCCGACGGCTACTTCTACTCCCGCCTGCAGAACCCCACCTGTGACCTTGTGGCCAGGAAGATCTGCGAGCTGGAGGGCGGCACCGCCGCCATGCTGACCTCCAGCGGTCAGGCAGCCAACTTCTTTGCCCTGTTCAACCTCTGCGAGGCCGGTGACCATATCGTGGCATCCAGCACCATTTACGGCGGCACCTTCAACCTCATTTCTGTCACCATGAAGAAGATGGGCATTGAGGCCACCTTTGTGGACCCGCTGTGCACCGAGGAGGAGCTGAACGCTGCCTTCCGGCCCAACACCAAGGTGGTGTTCGGCGAGACCATTGCCAACCCCGCCCTGACTGTGCTGGATATCGAGAAGTTTGCCAAGGCTGCGCACGCCCACGGCGTGCCGCTGATCGTGGACAACACCTTCCCCACGCCGGTCAACTGCCGCCCCTTTGAGTGGGGCGCGGATATCGTGACTCACTCCACCACCAAGTACATGGACGGCCACGGTGCGGTGTTGGGCGGTGCCATTGTGGACAGCGGCAAGTTCGACTGGATGGCCCACGCCGAGAAGTTCCCCGGCCTGTGCACCCCGGACGACAGCTACCACGGCATCACCTACGCCGAGCGCTTCGGCAAAGAGGGTGCCTTTATCACCAAGGCAACGGCTCAGCTGATGCGGGACTTCGGCTCCATGCAGTCCCCGATGAATGCCTATATGCTGAACCTCGGCCTGGAAAGCCTGCATGTCCGGATGCAGCGCCACTGCGCCAACGGCATGGCCGTGGCAAAGTTCCTCGAAAGCCATCCCAAGGTGGCCTATGTGAATTACTGTGGCCTGGAGTCCAGCCCCTACCACGCACTGGCTGAAAAGTATCTGCCCAATGGCAGCTGCGGCGTGGTCAGCTTTGGTCTGGCCGGCGGCCGCGAAGCTGCCAGCACCTTTATGAAGGAGCTCAAGCTGGCCGCCATTGAGACCCATGTGGCCGATGCCCGCACCTGCTGCCTGAACCCGGCATCCAGCACCCACCGCCAGATGAACGATGAGCAGCTGAAAGCCGCCGGTGTGCCCGCAGAGCTGGTGCGCATGAGCTGCGGTCTGGAAAGCGCTGAGGATCTGATCGCAGATATCGCACAGGCTTTGGATAAAATTTAACGGTCTCGCCCTCTCAGCTTCACTTCGTTCAGCAGCTCCCCCAAAGGGGGAGCCTCTGGCAAAAAATAAACTTTGTGGTTTTGCCAAGGCCTCCCACTTTGGGGGAGGTGGCACGGCGTAAGCCGTGACGGAGAGGGCGAGGCCGCTATCAATATCCGCACCAAAGGAGTAACCATCTATGCCCCTCATCATCCCGAAAACGCTCCCCGCCTACGATGCCCTGTACGAGGAAAACGTCTTTGTTATGCACCGGGAGCGGGCAGCGTCCCAGCATATCCGCCCGCTGGAGATCCTGATCCTGAACCTGATGCCCACCAAGATCGCCACCGAGACCCAGATCGCCCGGCTGCTGGCCAACACGCCGCTGCAGGTGCACATGACCCTGCTGCAGACGGTGAGCCATGAGGCAACGCACGTCTCAGCGGCCCATCTGGAGGCCTTTTATAAGACCTTTGACGAGGTGAAGCATAACCGCTACGACGGCATGATCATCACCGGCGCTCCGGTGGAGACCATGGACTTTGAGCAGGTGGATTACTGGCCGGAGCTGTGCGAGATCATGGATTTCAGCGAGACGAACGTCTATTCCACCCTGCATGTCTGCTGGGGCGCGCAGGCGGGCCTGTACTACCACTACGGCATCCGCAAGGAGCTGCTGCCTGCCAAGATGTTCGGCGTGTTCGAGCACCGGGTCATCCGGCCCTCCAACCCGCTGGTGCGCGGCTTTGATGAGGTGTTCTATGCCCCCCACAGCCGCCACACCGCCATGAGCCGGGAGGATATCGACCACTGCAGTGCACTGCGCATCCTTGCCGAGAGCGATGAGGCAGGGCCTTTCCTGATGAGCACCGAGAACGGCCGGCAGATCTTTGTCATCGGCCACCCGGAGTACGACAAATACACGCTGGATGCGGAGTACAAGCGGGATGTTGCCAAGGGCCTGCCCATTGCAGTGCCCAAAAACTACTACCCCAACGATGACCCCAGCCAGCCGCCGCTCTTCCGCTGGCGCGCGCACGCCCATCTGCTGTATGAAAACTGGCTGAACTACTACGTCTACCAGAACACCCCCTATGATCTGGGAGAGATGCAGCGCGTGAAGCACTCTGAGGGGTGAATCCGCGCAGCCGCCTGCGGCAGTTCCCCCATGGGGAAGCCAGGTTTACGCACGACTGTTTTTCTGCCTTTCCTATCAGGAGGGGCAGTATTGGAAAGCAATAACGGAGAGGTATTTATGGGAATCGATAAAAATGAATGGGGCTTCCGGGTGGGGCATCTGCCCGACGGGGAGCGCAATAAGATCAGTGATGTGCCGGGCGTGACGGTGGGCCATTGTACACTGGCGGATGGCGACATCCAGACCGGTGTGACCGCGCTGCTGCCTCACCCCGGGGATGTGTTCCATGACAAAGTGCTGGCGGCCTGCCATGTCATCAACGGCTTCGGCAAGACCACGGGCCTTGTCCAGATCGATGAGCTGGGCACGCTGGAGACCCCCATCCTGTTTACCAACACCCTGAGTGTGGGCACCGTGGAAACGGCGCTGGTCAAATATATGCTGGAGCGCAACCCCGATATCTGCGAGACCACCGGCAGTGTGAACCCGGTCGTCTGCGAGTGCAACGACTGCGGCCTGAACGATATCCGGGGCCTGCATGTCACCGAGGCGCATGTGGCTGCCGCTCTGGCAGACTGCAAAGCGGATTTCGCCGAGGGTGCAGTGGGTGCCGGACGCGGAATGCGCTGCCACGGGCTGAAAGGCGGCATCGGTTCTGCCTCCCGGCTGGTGGAGCTGGACGGTAAGTCCTACACCATCGGGGCAATGGTGCTCTCCAATCATGCCACCTTCGATGACCTCATCGTGGCGGGCACACCCATCCACGAGCTGTTGGAAGCCCGCATCCCGCCCCATGAGGACAAGGGCTCCATCATCACGGTGCTGGCAACAGATATCCCCCTGAGCGAGCGCCAGCTGCGGCGGCTCTGCCACCGGGCGCTGGTGGGGCTTTCCCGCACCGGCAGTGCCTGCGGCAACGGTTCGGGTGAGATCGTTCTGGCCTTTACCACGGCCAACCGGATGCCGCATTACTCGGACAAAGCCCTCCTGCCCATGGAGATGCTCCACGATGATGCCATCAACCCGCTGTTCCGGGCGGTGGCCGAGTGTGTGGAGGAAAGCGTCCTGAGCAGCCTGCTCCACGCCGAGACCGTCACCGGCTACCATGGTCGGACGGTGCAGTGCCTTTCCGACCTGTTGAAAAAATAATGTAAATAACAAGCCTTTCCGTGTGGTGCACCTCACAGTGCGACACCAACGGAAAGGCTTGTTTTTCTTTATCGCTATCTTTATCTCTGCACCAGCGTGATGAATGCTTTCATCTGGGGGGTGAGCCGCTGAAAAGAGAAATGCAGAGATGAGGTTCAATTGACCATATATTTTTGAATAGCATCTTTTGAACTTGACAGAATCTGCCGCAGTGTAAGGAGTTGATTTTTTGGACAATCCCGGAGTTCAAGAGTGATCTCTTCTAACAATTCCTCTCGAGCCAGAGATTCTTTGTCAAAAATCAAATCATCTGTGCGAACACCCAATGCACAGGCAAGATCGACGAGGACGGGCAGACTTAGTTTTGTATAGCCTGTTTCAATATGGCTCATGTGTACGGTGGAGATATTGACCATCTCAGCCAACTCTTCTTGGGAAAGGCTTAATTTTTTTCTTTGGGCACGAATTCTTCTGCCGACAGCGACATAATCCATAAAATCCTCACTTGTCTATGCAGTTTAATTTTTGACCGCACAGTTTATTTCTATCTTGCAGTATAGGATGGACTGTGGTATAATAAAATAAACTATATAGACATAAATAGTCTGTGTAGTTAAATAAATATGGGGTTTACATAAAAAGGAGTGGATTCTTATGCGGTTAAAAAAGAATGTTCTACGGTTATTATCCTGTGTTGCGGTAATGGCGGCAATGGTGATGCTGCTGTTAACAGGCTGTGATGGAGGGGGTGAGGCACCTTCTTCTCCGGCAGAATCTAACGGCACAGCAGGAAGCAATGCTTCCAGTTCGTCTGCTGCTTCTTCTGAATCCAGCAGCAGTTCGGGCAGTTCTTCAAGCACGAACACTGCGAATAAGGCGACAAAACTTCTGCTGTATACAACTGGAACGATTGATGCTGATTATGTGGATGATATGGATGGCTACGTAACACATTATAGATGCGCAGTTCGTGGGGATGACATCTACTCTGTCAATTATCAGGATTCGGGTGAAGCGTACATTACGGGTCTGAAAAAGGGCGACGATTATTATATGATAGAAGGGAATTGTGCGACAAAGACGACAGAATCAATGGTAAAGACCTATCTTAACTCCGCAAAGACCGGGTGTAATTTCCCGACTGCTGCTGAAATTGCAACAATGACAACAGGAACCTATGAAGTGAACGGAAAAGAGTATTATGCCGAGATCCAGAAGAAGAACGTTTACGGAAATCAGGTGCGATACATCTACTGCTTCGATGGCAACGTATTGAAATACCGTGTGGTGGAAGGATTATATTACACTACCGATATGAAACCTATTAAGAATATTATAACCTACAATTCTATTAGCACTAAGGTAAATGAAAATCTCTTCGATCTTTCCAAGTATTCCATCCTTGAAAATTAATAGAAAAGAAAGATAAAAGAACCTCCTCTGACGGAAAATCAGAGGAGGTTCACTTTATCTCTGCACCAGCGTGATGAATGCCTTCATCTGGGGGGTGAGCCATTTATCCCTGTGGTAGAACAGCTGCCGCCGCATTTCCACGCGGCAGGCAGGGACATTCAGGCGGGACAGCGTTCCGGCGGCGAGGGCATTCTGTACGATGTACTCAGGCAGGAAGGAGAGGCCCATGCCGTGCTCGACCATCTGGCAGAGCAGGGAAGCACTGCCCAGCTCGAGGAAGGGCTTGATGGCCAGCCCCTGCGCTGCCATGCACTGGTCGAGGGCATCGCGGTAGCTCATGCCCCGCTCGGTCAGCAGGAACTCCTGCCCGGCCAGTTCCTGAAGCGTGACCTCCGCCTGCCCGGCCAATGGGTGTCCGGCGGGGGCCACCACGCAGATGGGCTCCGGCTCATCCACGGCCAGCACGAAGCTGGGCTGCAGCAGCGGCTTGTCCAGCGTGTAAGCCAGGTCGATCTGATTGGAGCCCAGCATCTGGAGCATCTCATCGTCGGTGGCGGTGCGGAGTACCAGCTCTACCTGTGGGCAGAGGGCGTGATATCGCTGCAGCAGGTCGGGCAGAAAGGTGCTGCAGACCGAATCCGCCAGTGCCACCCGCAGGGTACCGCTGACCTGCCGGGCAGGCTGCAGGGCCGCTTTGGCCTGCTCGGCTGTGGCCAACAGGGAGCGGGCATAGGTCAGAAAGGTCTGCCCGGCATCGGTCAGGCGGACCGTTTTGCCCACCCGGTCGAAGAGCGGCGTTTCCAATTCGGCTTCCAGCTGGGCCACCTGCGCGGAGACTGCCGACTGGGAATACCCCAGCTCCCGTGCCGCACGGGAAAAGCTGTGCAGCTCCGCAATATGCAAAAAGGTGTTGATGGTACGCAGTTCCACGGCGGCACCTCTCAGCGGCGGGTGATGCCGGTCACGGTCAGAACAGCACCATCTACGACAAAATGGACTTCCAATCCCGAAAATTCCATTCCGTATACCCGCTCCGGGTCGTGCTGGTAGGAGGGGCGGGGGTCGTTTTCCAGCACGCCCTGCAGGCCGTCCCGCTCGGCGGCGGGTACGGTTTCCCACAGCTCCGGCGGGCATTCGACCTGCAGCCTGTGCGTCTGGGTCTGTGCCGTGAAGCCTGCCGCTGCATCCGGGTGACAGTCGGCGTAGGGGATGTAGGGCTTGATGTCGTAGATGGGGGTGCCGTCCATCAGGTCTGCGCCCCGCACGATGAGCACCGGGCCCACCTCGGGGCGGTGCTCGATGGCCTCCAGCCTGACGCTGGAAAGGCCCAGCGGATTGGGCCGGAAGGGGGAGCGGGTGGCAAACACGCCCATCCGGGTGTTGCCGCCCAGGCGCGGGGGCCGGACGGTGGGAGACCAGCTCTCCCGCACCGCGCCGGAGAATTGCCACACCAGCCAGATGTGGCTGAAATCCTCCAGTCCGCGCAGGGCATCGGCGTTGCGGTATTCCGGGGTGAAGATGATCTCGCCCCGCAGGCCGTCCACCAGCCCGCTCTGTCGGGGGATGCCGAACTTGGTGGGGAAGGCGGTGTGGATGTGTGCGATGACCTTCAGGGTCATGGTTTCGTTGCTCATATTATAAACCTCTGCAGAAGCCCACGGCTCTGCCCTCGATCTGGATCTCGTTCAACTGTGGCCCGGCATAGATCATGGGCGGGCAGACGGCGGCGTTGTCGGCCAGAAGCATAACGGTGTCGCCCTGCCGGTGAAAATGCTTTAAGGTGGCCTCATCGCCGATCCGCACGGCGGCGATCTCGCCCTGCTCCACCTCAGGCTGGCAGCGGATGCAGACGATGTCACCATCACAGATGGTGGGGGCCATGCTGCTGCCGTGGCAGGTCAGGGCAAAGTCGGCGTGCCATGCGGCAGGAACGCCGATGTAGCATTCGATGTTCTGTTCGGCGGTGATGGGGGAGCCGCAGGCAATGCTGCCCACCAGCGGCACCCGCACCATTTCGGGCAGGGGCTCAAACCCCGGCGGGACAAACGCAGTGTTTTCCAGCCCCATCAGCCATGCGGGGGTGGTCTCCAATGCAGCGGCAAACTCCTCCACCTTGGACTGCGGGATGTCGTTGACCCCTTTTTCCAGCTTGGTGATGGAGGATTTGGAGCGGTAGCCCATCCGCTGGGCAAGCTCTTCCTGAGAGAGCCCCAGCTCGAGCCGACGCTGTAAGATACGGCGGGAAAGTTCTGACATGGCAGAGACCTCGCTTTTCCTGAAAAAGAATGTTCTGCCGTGAGTATATCAGAAAAGTTCTTAAAAATCAACGATTTTCGCGCGATTTTTGTAAAATAGTTGACAAAAAATCAACGTCGAACTATAATACAACCAAAGATTGTGAAATGACACGCAGAGATCCAGATGAAAGGAGAACCTTTGATGACAAATACCACACAGATCCGCGCCTACATTGAAAGCCAGGGCCTCAAGCTGGGCCATGTGGCACGGGTGCTGGGCATCAGCAGCAGCGCCCTGCATCAGAAGCTGAACGACGAGAGCGATTTCAAAGTCAGCGAAGCCGACCGTCTTTCTGCCATGCTGGGGCTGACCATGGAACAGCGGGATGCCTGCTTCTTTGGCCCGGGCACCCGGATGTGCCAAAGAAAGGGGGCGGCGTGATGACCGCTGAACAGCGCAGAAAGACCCGGGAGGCCCTGCAGAACTACGGTACCCGCCAGTGGGCCCGCAGCCCGGCCAACTGGGGCTGGACCCGGGCCATCCAGCAGACGCAGGAGTATTACCGCACCGCCGACCCCATCCGTGCAGGCCTGCTCCAGCTGCGCTACCTGGAGCGCCGCAAGGAGGAGGATGTGCTGGAGCGGCTCTGCATCGGGCGCACCACCTACCAGAAAGCCCAGCTCGATCTGCTGAGCACCGTAGCCGTTTTTGCCGCCCGCTACGGTGCCCTGTGACGCAAAATGCCCCCGGACAGCCATCCGGGGGCATTGCAGTCAGTGCGTTTTCTTTTCCGGAGTATCGCAGTGCTGGTGGCAGGAGGCGCAGTTGCCGCCGCAGCCTTCGCCTTTCCAGCCGCCCTGCTTGGAGATCCAGACCACTGCCAGGGCAAACAGCCCTGCCAGCACCAGAATGGTAATGATCCCACGAAGTGTCAGCATTGAAAAAACCTCTCTTTTTGCGCTGGAATGCGCAATTTTAGTATACACCATTTTGCGCAAAAGAGCAACTGCCCCGCAGTGGGAAAAAATTGCGAAAAAATCAAAATTAGGGCTTGCCAATCCACTTCGGTTGTGGTATAATTCTCTTGTTCCGATTCGGAGGATTAGCTCAGCTGGTTAGAGCACCTGCATCACACGCAGGGGGTCTGGGGTTCGAGTCCCTAATTCTCCACCATACAGTTCGTACTCGAACCCGATTCTTTACGAGAAAGGGTTCGGGTACGTTTTTTGTTTACAGGAAGTTCTGCGGAGGGAGTACGCAGAGCGGTAAGCGAGAACGAGTAAAGGCAGGGTATCATCATGGGCGATGGTATCCTGCCTTTTGCTATTCTTCATAGAGTATGGTATACTCAGCTCAACAATTCAGAAGTTGGCATGGAGATTTATATGAGAAACTATGAAATCGAAAACGAAATGTACCGCAGGGCGGTAGAACTGATTGAAACACGGTATCCTGTCGGTTGGGGTGGTGCTGGTGTCGTGCATACATCGAATGGAAATTATTACACAAGTGTCAGCATTGAGACTGCTAACGCATCTGCTGTTTTGTGTATCGAGACAGGTGCAATGCTTGAAGCACATAAATTCAATGAAAAGGTAACGCATTGCATGTGTCTTGTCCGTAAAGATGAGAAATCCCCCTATCAGATATTGTCTCCGTGCGGTATTTGCCAGGAGAGATTAAGATACTGGGGTGAAGATGTGCAGGTAGCAGTTACCGCAGAAGAGGAAAAAATCAAATTCGTACAGCTGAAAGAATTGCAGCCCTATCATTGGACAAAAGCATACCCCGCTGAAGAACTTGAACATTGGAACGAATAAGTTCGCCGCACATCCTCATCGCATCGGGGAACTGCCCATGGGGCGGTTCTTGCTTTCACGCTTTTAGGAAAAGGGTTCGGGTACTTTTTTATCGGAGGTTTGCGTTTGCGCCAGCAACAAACACCCCAGTGGGGTGTTTGAGCAACAGAACGGTCTGTGTTAGCAGATGGAGGGGCTTTGCCCCAACAAGTTCTGAAAAAAGACTACTCAGAGCGATAAACAAGCAAAGGCAGGGTATCATCATGGCGATGGTATCCTGCCTTTGCTTGTTTTGATATGTTTTATCAGTAGATCACAGCATCCGTTGCAGTATAGCCTTCGAGAGAATTCTCCTTGACCTGAATACAAATATAAGTGATTTCAGAATTGCTTGCAGCAAAGAACTGACGTTTTGCCACGGGAGAAATCTTCAGCCAGTCGCCTGCTGCAAGACTGATTTCTTCGCCATCGATAACGACCTTGCCTTTGCCGGAAAGAACACCGTAGATTTCCTCATTTGCCTTGTGGGAGTGGACAAACGGAACATTTGCTCCCGCAGGAAGCGTATTCAAGCTGATCTCCGCACCAGTCAGGGCGAGCTTTTCATGAAGCTCCGTCCGATTTTCCTTTCCAACTGTCATTTTCGTGTAGCTTGCCATTGTAAGCACCTCCATTTTGATTCGCAATCTTTCATTGCCTGAGCTAAGTATAGAAGCTCGCACATTCAAAAACAAGTACGCACTTTTTTGTAACTGTACACTCAAAAACGAATGTGATATACTATATACAGAGGTGACTGATATGCGTACAAAAGAAGAACTGCCGGAATGTCCGGTTGCAACAGCAGTATCCCTGATTGGCGGAAAATGGAAACTCTTGCTTCTGCGCAATCTGAAAGAGCGTCCATGGAGATTCAATGAGTTGCAAAGAAGCATCGACGGGATCTCGCAGAAAGTTTTGACCGAGAGCTTAAGACAGATGATTGATGATGGGCTTGCCTACCGCCGTGATTATCACGAGAATCCTCCCAAAGTAGAATATGGGTTGACCGATCTCGGAACGGAAATGTTACCAATCGTCAATGCACTTGCAGACTTTGGCAATTACTATAAATCAGTCGTTGATCGGTCATGATCGATATTATGAAGTAGGGTTTGGGGCAGGCACGCCCCAACAAGACCGCGTTTGTGAAGCAACGAACGCCCCAGTGGGGATTTCAAGCAACAGAACGGTCTGCGTTAGCAGATGGAGGGGCTTTGCCCCAACAAGTTCTGAAAAGAGACTACTCAGAGCGATAAACAAGCAAAGGCAGGGTATCACCATGATGGTGGTCCCCTGCCTTTGCTATTATAAGTTCAGCAGATCGAAAGTTATACTGGGGTTTCCAGGCGTTCGAGGTTCTTATGGACCATCAGTCCTTCTTCTCTGCAGTGCGGGCGAAGAAGTTGGCAAGGACAGCACCGGAAATGTTATGCCACACAGAGAACACAGCACCGGGGATGGTTGCCAGCGGATACTGTGCAAAGTGAGCAGCGGCCAGAGAGGTGGCCAGACCGGAGTTCTGCATACCGACCTCGATGGAAATTGCACGGCACTTGGTGGAATCCAGCTTCAGCAGCTTGCCCACGCCAAAGCCGGTGAGGTAGCCCAGCAGGTTGTGCAGGATGACCACGACCAGGATCAGCAGGCCGCTGGTCATGATCTTGGCAGAGTTTGCAGAAACAACGGCGCAGATGATGAGCACGATGGCAGTGGTGGAGATCAGCGGCAGCACACGGACGGCATTCTGGGTGAAGGCGTGGAAGAAGTGGTTGACCACAAAGCCCAGTGCGATGGGAACCAGCACCACCTTGACGATGGACAGGAACATGTTCACGGGGTTCACCTCCACGCGCTGACCGGCATACAGCAGAGTGAGCAGCGGGGTGAGGAACGGAGCCAGCACGGTGGAAACAGCAGTCATGCCAACGGACAGTGCAACATCGCCCTTGGACAGATAAGTCATCACGTTGGAGGATGTGCCGCCGGGGCAGGTGCCCACAAGGATGACACCGATGGCCAGCTCAGTGGGCAGATGGAACACCTGCGTCAGCGCCCATGCAAGGAAGGGCATCAGGGTGAACTGTGCAATGCAGCCGATGATCACGTCCTTCGGGCGGCTGAACACCACCTTGAAATCCTCCGGCTTCAGGGTGAGGCCCATGCCGAACATAACGATGCCCAGCAGGGTGTTGACCCATGCGGTCTTTACCACGCTGAATGTGCCGGGAAAGAACAGGGCCAGCGCTGCCACCACAATGACGATGCCAGCCATATACTTGCCTACAAAATCGCTTACTTTTTCCAGTGTTTTCATGTTAAACTCTCCTTTTCCAGGTCCCGATTTTTGCGGATGCAAAGGCAATGAAACATCCGGAAAATGGCTTTCCCGCAAACAAAAACGCCTTTGTCCCTTACGGTTTGTAAGAGACAAAGGCGTAGATCCTCTGCGGTACCACTCTTATTGCCGGTGCAAAGCCCGGCCCCTCAGTGCGCATCCAACAATGCGCGGCCCGTGATAACGGGGGCCTGCCGTTCCCGCTTACTGGGGCGCAGATGCCGCCCATTCAGCCGGAAAGCTCGGAGAGGATCTTCCCACGGACACCCTGCACTGCCTTGCACCATCCGGCAGCTCTCTGCAGCATTCTTTCCGGGTACTCTTTCTCGTCATAGCCGAATATTTCACTGCCCCGGAGTATACTCCCCTGCAAGGGGAAAGTCAAGTGATGCGGCCCGTCTGATTTTTCATCTGGTTTGCCTCCGGAGTGAAAGCATTTCAGACAAGGGCAGTGCCGGGGTCTGCGGCAGACGATGCGGAGGCAAAGCAGAACGAACAGCCTTATCCGCACAGCGAACAAGTGATATACCAGAAAGCTCGATCTTACGACTGATTTCGCAACTTTTTCTGTCAAAAAGTGGTTAAGCTGCGGCAAAGATTTTTCTTTTTGTGCTTTCGGTTTTCCGCGGAGCATTCTTTCCTCTGC